>Ga0325400_1000289_pt1 | contig 34597 bp, 34 predicted proteins | sample PopdelMetagenome_2_FD_205662 | JGI IMG/M metagenome (GOLD analysis project Ga0325400, IMG submission 205662) | Populus deltoides microbial communities from Bellville, Georgia, United States - Xylem-PdKOR-R1 | ecosystem: Host-associated > Plants > Phyllosphere > Stem > Wood/Secondary xylem...
TGAGCTTTACCGACGCCGCGGCCGAGTTGAACGTCACGCAGAGCGCCGCCAGCCGCCAGGTGCGCGCACTGGAGGAGTATGTCGGCCTGCCCCTGTTCCAGCGCGGCAAGCGCGGCTTGCTGCTGACGGAGGAAGGCCAGGCCTATGCCGCTACCGTCAAGGAGGCGCTCGACCGGGTGGAACTCGCGACCCTCCAGGTGATGGCCAACGAACGCGGCGGCGGCGTCCTGACGGTGGGCACGCTGCCCACCTTCGCCACGCGCTGGCTGATCCCGCGCCTCGGCCGCTTCGCCGCCGCCCACCCGCGCATCACCGTCAACATCGTGTCTGGCGACGGGCCGGTGGTGGCGGGCACGAGCGAGGACGTGGCCTTGCGCTTCGGCGACGGCGCCTGGCCCGACCACGAGGCCTATCGCCTCGGCCTCTCGGAGGAGATGGTGGTGGTGTGCGGCGCGGAGGCGGCGCCCTCCATCACACGGGCTGAGGACCTGCGCGCCCACGTGCTGCTGCGCCATTCCACCCGCCCCGGCGCGTGGCCGCAATGGCTGGCGGCGGCCGGCATCGCGGACGTGGACCCCGGCGGCCCCAGCTTCGAGCATTTCTTCATGGTCATCCAGGCGGCGGTGGCGGGCCTGGGCGTGGCCCTCCTCCCCCGCTTCCTGATCGAGGACGAACTGCGCTCGGGCGCGCTCGCCATGCCGCTTGCCGCCAGCACGATCTACGACGGCGCCTATTACCTCCTCTGCCCGCGCGGCCGCGCCGAACTCCCCAAGATCAGGGCGTTCCGCGACTGGCTGCTGGCCGAGAGCCTCGCCTGACCGGCCCCCGCTCCGTTCGGTTCGAGCCTGTCGAGAACCGGCCACAAGCGCCGCCCCCGCCACCGTTCTCGACAAGCTCGAACCGAACGGAGGAGAGGGGGACGAACGCAATTCTCCCCCACCCATTACCTTTTTGCGTCAGCCCACCCCGTTGTGCGCCGCGGCACGCCCCGCCTACAACCGCCCGACGTTTCGATGGAGAAGCCCGTGACCGACACCGCCCGCCTCGGCGAGGAACTCACCGCCGTCACCATGGGCCTCGACCGCTTCGAACGCGCCGCCAATGCCGGCGACAGCCTGCTCGACGGCGAGGGGCTGGTGCCGATCTACATGGGCGACGACCTCGTCCAGACGAAGCGGTACACCGCCTGGAACGAGGTGTTCGATGACCTCGCCCGCCTGAAGGACGAGGCGAAGGACACCGGCCCCGACGCGCGCGGCGTGTTCCTGCGCGGCATGGTCCATTCGGTCGAGGCCGCCGCCCGCCTCTTCTCCGGCCAGCAGATGGGCTATGCCGAGAAGCTGACGGAGTTGGTCGGCGCGGACGCCGCTCCGATCCCCGATGCCGAGATCCAGGCGCATGCCGACGCGCTCGACGCCGGCCTCACCCGCGCCGGCTTCGTCCGCGGCTCGCTTCGCGATCGCGTCGAGGCATGGGAAGAGTCCCGCGCCGTCGCCCCCGAGCGGATCGAGAGCGAGTTCCGCGAGCTGATGGGCATTGCCCGCCAGCGCACCGCCGACCTCGTGTTCGATCCCGGCGACTATGACATGCAGCTCAACCCCGTGCGCGACGTGCCCTACACCGCGCGCTGCGGCTTCGCCGAAGCGCGCATGGACCTGAACGTCGACAACGCCTTCACCCGCGCGGCGCTCAAGCACCTCGTCGCGCACGAGGTGTTCCCCGGCCACTCGACCCAGCTCCTCTACACGCATGCCGAGGCCGCCGCCGGCCGCGCGCCCAAGGACGCGCTCCTCTGCACCGCCAACGCCATCACCGGCTGCGTGCAGGAAGGCATCGGCGACCAGGGCGTCGAGCTGATCGACTGGATCGAGGACGAGGACGACCGCATCCACCAGGCGCTCCGCAACCTGAAGAGCGCCGCCCAGACCACCGCCGCGTGGCGGCTGATGGAGGAAGGCCAGTCGCGCGAAGAGGTCGCCGACTATCTCCGCACGGTCGCCTGCGGGCAGGAAGCGTGGGTCCAGGGCCGCATCCGCATGGCGAGCCACCCCTTCCGCGGCCCCTTCATCGCCAGCTATTATGCCGGCAACGAGAGTGTCCGCCGCGTGCGCGAGCGGGTGAGCGCGGACGACCGCCGCGCCTTCATCCACTATCTCTACGGCCAGGTGCACAGCCCCGAGAGCCTGGAGATGTTCGGGCAGGAGGTCGCCGCCTGATGGCCAAGCTCCGCGTCGGCGTGCTGGGCGCGCACGCCTGGGCCGAGAAGGCGCACCTCCCCGGCTGGGCGGCGCACCCCGACGTCGAGATCGCCGCGATCTGCGATATCGAGCGCAGCCGTGCCGAGCGGATGGCCGAGATGTTCGGCGCCAAGGCGGTCTACACCGACCATCGCGAGCTGCTGGCCGACGCCAGCATCCAGGCGATCGACGTCTGCACTCCCACCGTCACCCACCTGCCCTTGAGCCTCGACGCGATCGCGGCGGGCAAGCACGTCATGTCGGAAAAGCCGCTGCACACGCAGGCGCAGCCCGCCTTCGACGCGGCCGCCGCCGCCGCGGCCAAGGGCGTGCGCACCAAGCTCGGCTTCACCTTCCGCTATTCGCCCGCGATCCGGCGGCTGAAGGGCTGGATCGAGGACGGCACGCTGGGCGAGATCTTCCACATCCACGGGCTCGAGCAGAACAGCCAGTTCCTCGACCCCGATTACGAGCTGCGCCAGTTCGACGTGTCGTCCCCGCGCGACAGGCTGATCCCCGCCTCCATCGTCGGCTACGGTTCGCACCTCGTCGATCTGATGCGCTGGCTCGGCGGCGAGTTCGCCTCCGTCGCCTCCACCATGCGCAACTTCGTGCCCGAGCGGCTGGTGCGCGGGCTGGAAGGCCGGCAGCGCTTCCAGGTCGAGGACGGCACCGTCGCGCTGGTCGAGTATGAGCGGGGCGCGCACGGCATGCTCCAGACGAGCTACGTCGCGGTCGGCAACTATCCCGGCATCGAAATTCGCGTCTATGGCAGCAAAGGTGCCGCGGTCGCCCGCCTCGTCACCGAGTTCGGCCAGGCCGAGACGCTGACGCTCGCCAAGGCGGACGACGTCGAGTTCCGCCCCCAGGCCCTGACCGAGGCCGAGCTGCCCCCCGGCACCACGCTCGCCACGCCCTGGCCAGAACTCTACTTCCGCAACCTCATCCGCTTCTTCGTGGACGAGATCGTGGAAGGCCGGCCGGAGGAATGCACCTTCCTCGACGGCGCCAAGAGCCAGCAGATCGTGGACGCGATCGTCGCCGCGCATTTCGGCCGCCGCTGGGTCGACGTGGGCGCCGCGTGAGCCGCACCGCCGACCTCCTCCTCGCCCACCACCTCGCCTTCCGGCCGGTGGATGCGACCTTCATGGGGGTGGAAGGTCATGACGATCGCCTGCCCGACGCATCGGCGGGTGCGGCGGAGGCCGAGCGGCAGGGAATCGCGGAGACCCGCGCCGCGATCCTGGCCGAGCCGGCGGCGGACGAGATCGGCCCCCGCCTCGACCGCCGCCTCGCGCTCGGCCAGCTCGCCTGCGCCGAGTCCGCGCTCCGCCACCAGCCGCGCTTCGCCAACCCCGCCTGGTATACGGGCGAGGCCGCCTTCTCGATCATCGGCCTGCTCCTCCCCCAGGCCCGCCCCACCCCGCACGACGCCGTTCGCGCCCGGCTGGCGGCGTTGCCCGACTTCCTCGCCGACGGCCGCGCCCGCCTGCAGGGCGGCATGAGCCCGACCGCGCGCACCGCCCGCGCCACGCGCGAGGCCGCCGCCTTCGCCCTGTTCCTGCGCGAGGACATCCGCCTCCACACCGACTGGGACGAAAGCTGGGCGATCCCCGCCGCACGCGCCGCCGACGCGCTCGACGCGTTCGCGGCCGAGGTCGTCCACCTGCCCGACACCGCGCCCGGCTGCGGCCACGATCATATTGCGCTCCTGATGCGCGAAGGCCACGGCCTCGACCTCACGCCCGAGGCCGCGCTGACGCTCGCCGAACGTCGCTTCGCCGAAGAAGGCGAGGCGCTCCGCGAACTCGCCGCCCGCGTCGACCCCGCCCGCTCGGTGGACGAGATCGTGGCCGGCCTCGCCCGCCACCACCAAGCCGACGCCGACACCACCCTCGCCCGCTACAAGGCGTTGGACGCAGAGGCGCGCGCGGCGGGCGCGGCACTCGTCACCGTCGCCGACGACTACGGCCTCGATTATCGCTGGATGGCACCCTGCTTCCGCCGGGTGGCGGGCGTGCTCTACTTCCTGTTCTACCGCTCGCCGCCCGCCGCCGGGCCCGGCGCGGGCAGCCTCTACTGGGTCTCGCCGCCCGGACCCGACATGGCCCCCTGGCTCGCCGCCAACAGCGACACCAACGTCAAGGTGATCCACGCCGTCCACCATGGCAGCGTCGGCCACCACACGCAGAACGCCCGCGCGCGCACCGCCGCGTCGAAGCTCGCGCGCGTCGCCGGCACCGACTGCGCCTGGGGCCTGTCCATGCTGTCGTCGGGCACGATGGTGGAGGGCTGGGCCTGCTACGTGCAGGACATGATGGCGGAGGCGCCCGGCTTCTACTCCGACGAGGAACTGGTCGCGCTCAAGCAGATGGCGCGCCGCAACTGGTCCTCCGTACTCGTCGACATCCGCCTCGCCACCGGCGAGTGGAGCCCGGACGAGGCCGCCGCCTTCTACCGCGACGAGGGCGATTTCGCCCCCGCCCGCATCGCCGGCGAGGTGACGCGCAACGCCATGCTGCCGGGCACGCGGCTGATGTACGCCTTGGGCGTCGACATGATCCGCGACCTGCGCGCCCGCTGGACCGGCGACACGCGCGCCTTCCACGACACCCTCATCGGCCACGGCCATGTCCCCGTCGCCTGGGCGGGCGAGGAAATGGCGCGCGCGGGCCAGCTCGGGTGAGCGCCACGGCCGCCCCCGTCCTTGACGTGCGCGGCCTGACGCTCGATTTCGGGGACGTGCGCGTCCTCCACGGCGTGGACCTCCACGTCTATCCGGGCGAGACGCTGGCGGTGGTGGGCGAGAGCGGCTCGGGCAAGTCGGCCGCCTCGCTCGCGATCATGGGCCTGCACGATCCCCGCACCGCGCGCACGGGTGGTGCTGTGGTGATGGAGGGCGCCGCCGGCCCGCAGGAGCTGCTGGGCCTCTCGCCGCGCGCGCTGCGCGCGGTGCGCGGGCGGGAGATCGCCATGATCTTCCAGGAGCCGATGACCAGCCTCAACCCCGTGCAGCGCGTGGGCACGCAGATCGCGGAAGGGCTGCGGCTCCATCGCGGCCTCGCCGGCACCGCGTTGGAAGGCCAGGTGCGCGAGTCACTGCGCGAGGTCGGCATCCCCGATCCCGAACGCCGCGCGCGCGCCTTCCCGCACGAATTGTCGGGCGGCATGCGCCAGCGCGTGCTGATCGCGCTGGCGCTGGCCTGCAACCCGCGCCTCCTCATCGCGGACGAGCCCACCACCGCGCTCGACGTGACGGTGCAGGCGCAGATCCTCGACCTCCTCCGCCGCATCCAGCAGGCGCGCGGCATGGGCCTGCTCTTCATCACGCACTCGATGGGCGTGGTGGCGGAGATCGCGGACCGCGTGGCGGTGATGTATGGCGGCCGCATCGTGGAGACGGCGCCCGCAGCCCAGCTGTTCGCGCATCCCCGCCACCCCTATACCCGCGCACTGCTCGGCAGCCTGCCGGAGGCGGCGGGCGACGGCCCGCGCCGCCGGCTGCGCACCATCCCCGGTTCGGTGATCGACCTCCGCAATCCGCCGCCCGGCTGCGCGTTCCAGCCGCGCTGCGACATGCCGGTGGCACTCTGCGCGCAGATGATGCCGCAGCTCGATCCCGTGGCGCCGGCGCGCGCGTCGCGCTGCCACCGCTGGACCGAGCTGTGAGCGCGCTTCTGGAGGTGGACGGGCTCGGCGTCGAGTTCGGCCTGGCCGCCCCGCCCTTCCGTCCCCAGCCGCGCCTCCACGCCGTCACCGACGTGTCGCTGACGCTCGACCGCGGCGAGATCATGGGCGTGGTGGGCGAAAGCGGATCGGGCAAGACCACGCTCGGCCGCGCGATCCTGCGCCTCCAGCCACCGACCAGCGGCACCATCCGCTTCGACGGCGAGCGGATCGACGACCTGCCCAACCGCCGCATGGGTCCCGTCCGCCGCCGCATGCAGGCCGTGTTCCAGGATCCCACCGCCAGCCTCAATCCCACCATGCGCGTGGGCGAGGCGGTGGGCGAGGGGCTGGCGGTCCACCGCATCGGCACGCACGCCGAACGGGCCGAGCGCGTGGGCGCGATGCTGGAGCGCGTCGGCCTGCCCGCCGCCTGGGCCGATCGCTATCCCCGCCAGCTGTCGGGCGGCCAGCGCCAGCGCGTCGGCATCGCGCGCGCGCTGGTGATGCAGCCCGAACTGCTCGTGGCGGACGAGGCGGTGTCGGCGCTCGACGTCTCCGTCCAGGCCAGCATCGTCAACCTGCTCGCCGACCTGCAGGCGGAGATGGCGCTGGCGCTCCTGTTCATCGCGCACGACCTCGACCTCGTCCGCCACCTCTGCGATCGCGTGCTGGTCCTTTATCTCGGTCGGATCATGGAATGCGGCCCCACGGCCGAGGTGTTCGCCCATCCGCGTCATCCTTACACCCGCGCGCTGATGCTGGCCGTGCCGCGCATCGCCGCCGTGTCGCGCGCCGGCAAGCCGGGCCTACTCCCAGGCGAGCCGCCCAGCCCGCTCGATCCGCCCTCCGGCTGCGTATTCCGCACCCGCTGCCCCTACGCCATTGACGATTGCGCCAAGGTGGTGCCGCCGCTCGAAGGCGGACGGCACGGGGCCGCCTGCATCCGCCAGCACGAGATCCAGTTATGAGCCGCATCCTTGTCGCCATCCGCTCCAACCCCGAACGCTGGGCGGACCTGTTCCGCAACGAGCTGCCCGATCACGAGATCGTGACCGCCGTGCCCGAGGACGGGCGGCCCACCCCCGTCGCGGTGGTGGGCGTGCCGCCCCCCGGCCTGCTCGCCCGGCTGGTGGACCTGCGCCTCGTCCTGTCGATCAATGCGGGCGTGGAGCATCTGCTCGCGAGCGGCGAGGTGCCGGCGGACGTGCCCATCGTCCGCATGGTCGATCCGGGCCTGGTCGACGGCATGGTCGAATGGGTCGCCGCGCGCGTGCTCGCCTGGCACCGCAACCTGTCCGCTTATGCCATCGCTCAGGCCGAAGGCCGGTGGGAGCCGCGGCCGGAGAAGCTCGCGCGCGAGCGGACGGCGGCGGTGCTGGGCGCGGGCGCGCTCGGCGGCCCCGTCGCGCGGATGCTGGCGGGCTTCGGTTTCCGGACGCGCGCGTGGAGCCGCTCCCCGCGCGGGATCGAGGGCGTCACCGGCTTCGCCGGACGCGACGCGCTCGCGCAGGCGGTCGACGGCGCGGACATCCTCGTCAACCTGCTGCCTTCCACCGCCGAAACGGTGGACATCATCGATGCGGGCCTGCTCGCGCTGATGGCGCCGGGCGGCCTCGTCGTGAACGGCGGGCGGGGCGCCGCGATCGTGGAGGCCGATCTCCTGGCGGCTCTCGACAGCGGCCAGCTCGACGCCGCCGCGCTGGACGTGTTCCGCGGCGAACCGCTCAGCCCCGGCCACCCCTTCTGGACGCACCCGCGCGTGTGGGTCACGCCCCACGTCGCCGCCATCACCCACCCGCACACCTCCGTCGCGATCATGGCCGACAGCCTGCGCCGGTTCGAGGCGGGCGAGCCGGTGGATCACGTGGTCGACCGCGCCCAGGGTTATTGAGGAAGGGCCAGCCGATGCCCCCCTCCCGTCGTCGTTCCCGCGCAAGCGGGAACCCCGCTCCTTCACCGGCGCAAAGGCAGCGGGGTCCCCGCCTGGGACCCCACCAAAGTAATACTTTGGTGGGAGCCCTGCGCGGGGACGACGAAGGATGTTGACGCGCCGCGCGACGCTCGCCGGGCTCGGCACCGCCGCACTCGCCGGCTGCGCGCGCCGACCGCGCGATCCGGGCACATTGGTCGCGGGCCTGACCTACGACATCGACACCTTGAACGTGTACGCCACCGGCTTCCTCGGCGACGTGCAGGCCGCCGTCGTGGAGGGCCTGCTCGCCCCCGACGCGCACGCCCGCTACCAGCCGGTGCTCGCCACCTCCGTGCCGACGCTCGCCAATGGCGGCATCCGCACCACGCCCGACGGCGGCATGGTCGTGCGCTACGACCTGCGCCGCGGCGTCCGCTGGCACGACGGCGCGCCCTTCACCGCGCACGACGTGCGCTTCACCTGGGAAGCGCTCAACAACCCCGCCTATATCGCCGAATCGAAGGACGGCGCGGCCGACATAGCCGCGATCGACACGCCCGATCCCTACACGGTCCTATGCCATTATCCCAAGGTCAGCCCCGGCTTCGCCGCGACTTTGTTCACCTTCGGCATCCTGCCCAGCCACCTGCTGGAAGGCCACGACCTCAACAACAATCCCTATAACGAGAAGCCGATCGGCACCGGCCCGTTCCGGGTCGAGACGTTCCGCCGCGGCCAGTACGTGCTGACCACGCGCAACCCGCTCTACTGGCGGCCGGGCCTGCCCCGGCTGGAGCGGCTGATCTTCAAGATCATCCCCAATTCCAACACGCTCATCACCCAGCTCCGCTCGGGCGAGATCGACCTGTGCTGCCAGACGCCGTACGAGCAGGCCAAGCAGATGCGCGACCTGGCCGGCGTCGAGCTGATCCGCTCGCCGCTGCTGTCGTGGCAGCACCTGGACTTCAACTTCCGCAATCCGCTGCTCCGCGACGTGCGCCTGCGCCGTGCCGTCGCGCACGCGATCGACCGCGACGCGCTGGTCAAGGTCAATGGCGGCTTTTCCCAGGCGCTCCACACGGTGGCGGTGCCGATCCTGCCGTTCCACGATCCGCATGGCACCCGCTACGCCTACGATCCCGCGCGCGCGAACCGGCTGCTGGACGAACTCGGCTGGCGCCGCGGGCCGGACGGCGTGCGCGCGCAAGCGGGCAAGCGCCTCGCCTTCCGTCTCATCACGCAGGCGGGCAAGGGCGACGACGAGCTCGCGCAGCAGGTTCTGATCGCGCAATTGGCCGCGATCGGCATCGCCGCCACCGCGGACAACAAGCAGGGCATCGCCTTCCGCCAGGCGCGCTACAAGGGCGATTATGACCTCATGTACGGCTCGTGGGTGACGGGCGTGGACCCGGTCTACAGCCGCATCTTCGGCTCGAAAGGCGCGCTCAACAGCCAGATGTATTCGAACCCCGCGGTCGACCGCGCGCTCTTAGACATGGAAACGACGCTCGATCCCGCCGCGCAGAAGCGCGCCGCTTTCGCCTTCCAGCGCATCCTGGGCGAGGATGTGCCCACCATCCCGTTGACCGCCGGCACCGCCGTCGTCAGCAAGACCACGCGCCTCCATGGCTTCGTCACCAACCCCACCAACATGACGCCCTACGTTACGTCCGCCGGCTGGTGGGTGGCGTGAGCGGGCGCGGCCTCTTCGCCCGCCTGCTGGGCACGATCCCGCTCATGCTCGGCATCTCGGCGGTGCTGTTCCTCGTCATCCATCTCGCGCCGGGCGGCCCGCTCGACGTCTATGCCGACAATCCGTCCGTCACGCCGGAGGCGTTGAAGCGCATCGAGATCGCCTACGGCCTCGACCGCCCCTGGCCCGAACAATACGTCAAGTGGCTCCGCGCGATGGCGACGGGCGACTGGGGCTATTCGATCCGCACCGGCCGCCCCGTGCTGCGCGAGATCGCCGAGCGCCTGCCGCCGACGCTGGAGCTCGGCCTCGTCGCGATGAGCATCGCCTTCGTCGCCGCCGTCGCGCTGGGCGTGGCGGCCGCCGCCAATGCCGGCCGCGCCGTCGATCGCTGGGTCACCGCCGTGACGCTGGGCGGCCTGTCCATCCCCGTCTTCTGGCTCGGCCTGATGCTGCAATATCTGTTCAGCGTGCGGCTGGGCTGGCTGCCGTCCGCCGGGCTGGAAGCGATCGGCGGCAGCTCGTTCGGCGATCGCCTCGCGCACCTCGTCATGCCGGCGAGCGTGCTCGCCTTCTCCACCGCCGCCGGGTGGACGCGCTACCTGCGCGCGGGCACGATCGACGCGCTGGCCCAGGATTATGTCCGCACCGCCTACGCCAAGGGGCTGTCGCGCCGCCGCGTGCTGTTCGCCCACGCCTTCCGCAACGCCATCGTGCCGGCCGTCGCCATCATCGCGCTCGATCTCGCCGGGCTGATCTCGGGCGCGGTGATCACGGAAGCGGTCTTCTCCTGGCCCGGCATCGGCAGCCTGTTCGTGGAAAGCATGGACGGGCGCGACTATCCGGTGCTGATGGGCATCCTGATGATGGGGTCGGTCGCCGTGATCCTCGCCAACATCCTCGCCGATCTCGTCCAGGCGGCGCTCGACCCGCGGCTGCGCGGCTGATGGACGCGGCGCTGATCGCGACCGACGAGGTCGGCACCCGCCGCCGCCGGCTGCCGCGGCTGCCCGCCATGCGCGCGGGCGTGCGCTGGGGGCTCGGGCTGTTGGGCCTGCTGCTGGCGCTCGCCATATTCGGCCCGCTCGTCTCGCCCTACACCTATGACGAACAGGCGCAGGCGCTGCTCGGCCTGCCGCATGCACCCTCCGCCGCGCACTGGCTGGGCACGGACGAGCTCGGCCGCGACGAGCTGACCCGCCTGCTCTACGGCGGCCGCATCTCGCTCTCGATCGGGCTTGCGGGCGCGGTGGTGGCGACCCTGTTCGGCACCGCGGTGGGCGCGCTGGCGGGCTATGCCGGCGGCTGGGTCGACCGCGTCACCATGCGGCTGACCGACGTCATGCTGTCCATTCCTGCGCTGCCGCTGGTGCTGGTGGTGGCGGGCATGATCCGGCCGACGCCGACCCTGCTCGTGCTGCTGATCGCCGGCCTGATCTGGACGCCGTCCGCCCGCCTCGTCCGCGCGCAGGTCAGGAGCCTCAAGGCGGCCGATTTCGTCGCCGCGGCGCGCGCACTCGGCGTCGGGCCGCTCCGCATCGTCGTCCGCCACATCCTGCCGAACGCGGTCGGCGCGATCGCGGTGTCGGGCACGATCGCGGTCGGCGGCGCGATCCTGCTCGAATCGGCGCTGTCGTTCCTGGGCTTCGGTATCCAGCCGCCGACGCCCAGCTGGGGCAACCTGCTGCAAAAGGCGCAGCCCTGGCTGGTGACCGCGCCGTGGCTGTCGCTGCCGCCCGGCGCGCTGATCTTCCTCACCATCCTTGCCGTCAACCTCGTGGGCGACGGCCTCCGCCGCGGCCGCTGACCAGCCCTTCATCGTCCCCGCGCAGACGGGGACCCGCTGCCTTCGGCCACAAGGCACAAGCGGGATCCCCGCCTGCGCGGGGACGAGCAAAGCATCTTCACCATGTCAAACAGCCGGCCCACCCGGAGGAGCCGTTCTGCTCATGTTTGTGTTATGTTCTGCTTTTCAAGCCCGGCTCGAAAGTTTCTCATAGAAGGGCCGCGCCTCGTCCGCCACGCGCCTGAGGTCGTCCGGCAGCTCCGCCGCCGTCACCACCCGCCCCGGCGCCGCGAAGCCGGTCGAGCGTTCCACCGCATCGTACCAAGCGGGCGCCCACACGCCGTCGCTGTCCCGCCGCCCCGCCGGCCACGCCAGCATCGCCTCGTCCCACGCGATCCCCAGAGCCGCGCACAGGCGGGTGAGCGCGGCCCGCGGGTCCGCCAGCACGGCGGCCGCCTCCAGCACCACCGGCGCGCGGCCCTGCGCCTGCGCGAAACGGTCGAACAATTCGGCTTGGCGGCGGAAGCCCAGATCGTCGGCGGTCGGCGCCTCGCGCTTGGCCGCGTAGGAGGCTGCGACCTGCTCGGGCGGGCGCAGCAGGAAGGCGTGGACATGGCCCCGCGCCCACTCCAGCCCCACCCCCGGTAGCATGTGCTGGCACATATGCTTCTGATACCAGACCGCCGCCCCGCCCGGCGCCGGCCCCGCCATCGCGGCGGCCACCTCGCGCCAGTCGGTCGGCTGCGCCGCCAGCACCTCCTCGCGCATCGGATGGTGGAGGCCGGTCGCCGCGAGATAGGCCGCGTAGAACGGCTCGTCCGTCACCGCGCAGTCCGCCCGATTCTCGAACGCGCGCATCATCGCGGTCGAGATGTTGCGCGGGCCCGACCACATCGCGATCCTGACCGTCACAGGCGCGCCCCCGCTGCGGCGTCCGCATCCTTCATCGCCTCATAGGCGTCCGCAATCCGCGCCGTCACCGGCGCGCCCGCGCCCGGCAGGGGCCGCCCGTCGATCTCGCGCACCGGCGTGACTCCGCCCATGGTGCCCGTGACGAACGCCTCGTCCGCTCCTGCCAGGCTCTCGGGCGGATGCGACCCCTGCGCCAGCGGGAACAGCCCGTCGCGGCACAAGGCGATCACGTTCGCCCGCGTCACGCCGGGAAAGCAGAAGCCGTCGCCCGACGTGTGCACCACCCCGTCCTTCACCCAGAACAGATTGGTCGCGTTGCAGCTCGCGACATGGCCGTGGGGATCGAGCATCAACGCCTCGTCCGCCCGGTCCATGACCGCGATCAGCGCGCGGATATAGTTTAGCCGGCTATGCGAGTTCAGGCCCATGTCGAACACCTCCGGCCCCGACGTGCGGATGGGCGTGGTGGCGAGCACGAGGCCGCCGCCCGGCACCACTAGCGCCCGCTTCTTGTACTCGGCCGTGACCACGATCGTCGCCGGGCCGTTCGCCTGGCGCGGATCCTGGTTGACCGTGGGCTTGCGGCCCCGCGTCACCATCAGCCTGAGGTGCGCGCCGTCCGCCATGCCGTTGGCGCGGGTGAGGTCGTAGAGCGCATCCGCCAGCGCGCCCGGCGTCAGCCCGATGTCGATGCGGATGTCCGCCGCGCCTGCATACAGCCGGTCGAGATGCGCCTGCAGGAACAGCAGCGCCCCCTTATGCAGCCGCAGCCCCTCCCACACCCCGTCGCCGAGCCCGAAGCCCGCGTCGAAGATCGAGACGCTGGCGTCGGCCGCCGGCACCAGCGCGCCGTTGACGTAGGCGAGCAGGCGCGCATTGCGCGGGTCGGCGACGAAATCCTGGCTGCCCGCCATCAGCCGAGCGCCACCGGCCGGCCATCATCGCGCGCGCTGGCGATCACCGCGTCCAGCATCTCCATCACCTCGATCGATTCCGCCGGACCGATCCCGTCCCAAGTCCCCGTGCCGCGCACCGCGCGCGCGAAGCTCTCCGCCTCCAGCCGGAAGCCGTTGGCGCGGGCGAAGTCGAGCTGCTCGGGCACGACCTCCCACCCGCCGCGCATCACTTCCAGCACGCCCGGGTCGGCGTCGGTCAGGTGGTTGAGGAAGTCGGTGCGGATCACGCCCTCCTCGCAGGCGATGGTGGCGCGGCGGAAGATGGCGGTGCCGAACGCGCACGCCGCCTGCGCCAGCAGCCCGGAGGGGAAGACGAGGTCGGCGACGAGCAGCCCGTCGACGCCGCGGTCGGTCCACGTCGCGTGCGCGGACACGCGGGCGGGCCGCTCGCCCGCCAGCAGTCGGATCAGGCTAACCGCGTAGCAGCCCGCGTCGAGCAAAGCGCCGCCGCCGAGTTCGGGATCGAGGCGGATGTTGGCGGGATTGGCGACGGGGAAGCCGAACGCCGCCTGGATGATGCGGGGCGGGCCTAGGCTGCCGCCTCGCACCAGCTCCGTCAGCGCCTGCGTCTGCGGCTGCGAGCGGTAAGGATAGGCTTCGACCAGCGTCAGCCCCGTCCGCTCGGCGGCGGCGAACATCGTGCGCGCCTCCTCGGCGGAGATGCCGATCGGCTTCTCGCACAGCACATGCTTGCCCGCCTCCAGCGCGCGGATCGTCCATTCCGCATGCATCGTGTTGGGCAGCGGATTGTAGATCGCCTCGACCTCGGGGTCGGCCAGCAGCGCTTCGTAGCCGTCCACCGTGCGCGACACGCCGTTCTTCTCCGCGAAGGCCCGCGCCTTGTCCGCGTCGCGGCTGGCGACGGCCACGGCCGCCACCTCCTCCGATCCCTGGATCGCATTGACGAAATGCCGCGCGATGTTGGCGGTGGACAGGATGCCGAGGCGTAGGGGTGCGGCCACTCGCGAAGCTCCTTGGGCAAGAACGGGTCGCCCCCTCCCTTCCCGTTCGGTTCGAGCTTGTCGAGAACCCTTTTCCGGGCCGAACCCAGGCGGCCGGTTCTCGACAGGCTCGAACCGAACGGTGGGCAGGAGGGGGGCAGGATGCCCCCTTGCCGCCCCCCGCCGCCGCGATAGGATCGGCGCTCCACAGCACCGGGGAGTGCCGCCTTTGGCCACCACCGCCCTTCCGCCGCTCGCCCCGCCCGCAGCACCCCGCGACCGCGCCTTCCTGGGCCATCCCGCGGGGCTCGGCGTGCTGGTCGGGTCGGAGGCGTGGGAGCGTTTCTCCTATGCGGGCATGCAGGCGCTGCTCGTGCTCTACACCGCGCACGTCCTGTTCCAGCCGGAAAATATCGGCGCGATCTGGGGCATCGGCTGGTTCCGCCCAAAGGTGGAAAGCCTCTACGGCCGGCTGACGCCGCAGGGCCTCGCGTCGGCCATGTTCGGCATCTATGCCGGCCTCGTCTACCTCACGCCCATCGCCGGCGGGCTGCTGGCCGACCGGCTGCTCGGCCGCACGCGCACGATCGTGCTGGGCGCGGTGCTGCTCGCCGCGGGCCACGGCCTGATGGGGCACCCGCAGACCTTTCTCATCGCCCTGCTGCTGCTGGTGCTGGGCGTCGGCTGCTTCAAGACCAACATCACGGCGCAGGTGGGCGACCTTTACGCGGTCGACGATCCGCGCCGCGCGCGCGCCTACCTGATCTTCGTCATGGGCATCGCCACCGCCGCGTTCGTGGCGCCGCTCGTCTGCGGCACGCTCGGCCAGACGGTGTCGTGGGCGTGGGGCTTCGGCGCGGCCGGCATCGGCATGGTAGTGGGCCTGTTCGTCTATCTCGGCGGCCAGCGCTGGCTGCCGGCCGAGCCGAGGCCCCGGCGCGGCCGCGCCAACGCCGCCGGCCGGCCCAAGCTCGTGCCCGGCGAGGGCCGCGTCATCCTGTGGCTGGTAGCTCTCCTCCCCGTGCTGGCGCTGGCGGAGGTCGGCAACGAGCAGATGTTCAACGCCTACATGCTGTGGGCGGAGCGGAGCTACCGCCTCACCCTGTTCGGCCGCGCCATGCCGGTGACGTGGCTCCAGTCGCTCACCGCCATCTCGGCCATCCTGGCGATGGCGGGGTCGCTGCTTTTCTGGCGCTGGTGCGCGACCCGCGGTCGCGAGCCGGACGAGATCACCAAGCTCGCGATCGGCACCGCGATCACCGCGGTGGCGCCGCTGGTGCTCGCCGCCATCTCGCTCTGGTCGGACGCGGGCGAGCGCGTCAGCCTCGGCTGGGCGCTGCTGTTCCACGGGCTGAACGAGATCGGCATCGCCAACCTCTATCCCGTGGGCTTGGCGCTCTACTCGCGCTGCGCGCCCAAGGCGCTCGGCAGCACGGTGATGGCGCTCTTCTACCTCAACCTGTTCGGCTCCAACATGCTGGTGGGCTGGCTGGGCGGGCTGCTGGAGACGTGGTCGGGCGTCCGCTTCTGGCTGCTCCATGCCGCGCTGATCGCGGTGGCACTGGTGCTGCTGCTGGTAGTGCGCCGCGCCGCGGGCCGTACGCTCGCGCCCACCAAGGACCCGGAGGCGGCATAGCCCCCGCTCTCGTCGTCCCCGCGTAGGCGGGAACCCCGTTTGTTCTTCACCGTTGCAAGGTAGCGGGGTTCCCGCCTGCGCAGGAACGACGAGTGAGGGCCTGCACGACGGCGTATCGGCTAAAAAGCAAACGCCCGGATCGGACTAGCCGACCCGGGCGCCTGCGTGACGATTGCTCGTCAGCCCCCTTCATCCGATCCCGGCCCGCACGCTCCGCCGATCGCTCGGTGGGCGGGGCCTTGGACCTCCCCGAACCATTGGCCTGGAGCCGCTGTCCGTGAGCTTGGCCTAGCGCAGGCGTGGCGCGCTTGTCACCGCCAGTGTTGCTTCATCTACATGATACCCATCCGTGTGTGTTCATTCCGCAACATGTCACACCACCACCAGCCGGTCGTCGGCCAGCGTCGCCAGCACCTCCACCATGCCGCCCGCGCGCAGGCGCGGGTCGAGCGCGGCGAGGTCGAGCCCGGCCAGCGCCAGCCCGCTCTGGCACAGCAGCACCTCCACGCCGAGTTCGAGGCAGGTGTCGAGCAACTCGTCCGTGGTCGGCAGCCCCGCCGCGCTCAGCCGGTCCTCCTCCGCCAGCGCAAGGCGCCCGGCCAGGGGCACCGCCGCTGCGTCGAGCAGCAACCGTGCGCGCGCGCCCAGCGCCGCCTGCGCCGCCGCCAGTCCCAAGGCCGAGCGGAAGCGCGCCGCGTCCGCCGTCGCTATCACGACGGTCATCCCGCGCAGCGGCATCCCGCATCCTTGGGCAGGGAGATCGTGCGGAAGCGGAAGCCGAGCGCATCGACCAGCAGCAATTGCCCCGCCGGATCGGCGCCGAACGGCACGATCGCGCGGATCGCCTCCAGCGCGGCCATCGCGCCGAGCATTCCCGTCAGCGCGCCCAACACGCCCTGGTCGGCGCAGCTCGCCTCGTCCCGCGCAGGATCGTCGCCGACGAGGCAGCGATAGCAGGGCCGGTCCGGCTCCCATCCGCGATAGACGGCGAGCTGGCCGTCGAACTGGCCCACCGCCGCCGACACCAGCGGCACGGCTGCCGCCAGCGCCGCGTCGGCCACCCCCAGCCGGGTGGCGAAATTGTCGCACCCGTCGACCACCACGTCCGCCCCCGCCAGCAGCGATGCGGCATTGCCGGCGTCGATGCGCGCCGCGACCGGCTCCACCGTCACATGGGGGTTGAGCCGCGCCACCGCCTCCGTCGCGGCCACCACCTTGGGCCGGTCGACGTCGCCCGTGCCGAACAGCACCTGCCGCTGGAGGTTGGAGAGCGCGACCGCGTCGTCGTCGATCACGCGCAGCCGGCCGACGCCCGCCGCCGCCAGATACTGGATCGCGGGCGCGCCGATCCCGCCCGCGCCGACCAGTGCCACCGTCGCCTGTCCCAGCCGCCGCTGTCCGTCGCCGCCGATCTCGCGCAGCACGATGTGGCGCGCGTACCGCTCCAGTTCCTCGTCGGTCATCGCCCGGTGGAGCCGAAGCCGCCCTCCCCGCGCGCCGTGTCGTCCAGCGCCGCCACCTCGTCCCACCGGGCGCGCAGCACGGGCGCGGGCACCAGCTGCGCGATGCGCTCGCCGCGCCGGACCTCGAACGGCTCGGCACCAAGATTGGCCAGGATCACCTTCACCTCGCCGCGATAGTCCGCGTCGATCGTGCCCGGCGTGTTGAGACAGGTGACCCCATGCTTCAGCGCCAGGCCCGAGCGCGGCCGCACCTGCACCTCGTGCCCGTCGGGAATGGCGATGGCGAAGCCCGTCGCCACCGCGTGGCGCGCGCCCGGCGCCAGCGTCAGCGTTTCCGCCGCGACCACGTCCATGCCGGCGGCCTGCGCGGTGGCGTAGGCAGGCAGCGGCAGGTCCGCGCCGTGGGGCAGGCGGAGGATGCGGATGGGGATCATGGCTTGCCCCGTCGGAGGCTCACGCCTCGCCATGCGTCTCGATCAGCGCGGCTTCCAGCGCCTCGGTGGGCGTCTTGCCGCCCCACAGCACGAACTGGAACACGGGGTAGAAGCGCTCGCATTCCTCCACCGCCGCCTCGATCAGCGTGGTCGCCTGGTCGGCCGACAGCGCGCCCTCCGCGCCCGCCTCCAGCAAGGCGGCATGGCGGAACAGCAGCATGCCGGTCGACGACCATAGCTCGAAGTGCCCGAGCCAGAGCTGCTCGTTGATCAGCCCCATCGCCTCGTAGATGGCCGGCCGCTTGTCCGCGGCGACGCGGATATCGGGCAGCGCCAGGAACTGCAGCACGCGGTCCGCCTCGCGCCACACCGCGCGCAGCTCGTACTGCGTCCAGCTGCCGGGCACGGTGGCGATCAGCTCGTCGGGGCCGAGCCGCTCGCTAGACCAGCCGTGCGCCTCGCAGCACGCCTCCAGCACGTCCACCGGATCGCCCTCGGCGGCGCCTTCCTCATATTCGTCGGCGATCATCGGCGCCCTGCACCCATCATGGTCGGCCCAACGTAGCGACAGGACCGCGCGACCGAAAGGGCAAGGCCCACAAAGCTGTGGATCACAGGCCCGCCGCCGCGATCGCCGCCAGCGCGCGGGCAAGCCGCTCCTCGCGCGGGCCGCCCACCACGGCGTACGGCAGGCCGCGCCGATCGAGCTCGGCGCGCGACAAGTGGAGGAAGCGGCGGCGGCGGTCCGCGTCGCCGAAGAAGCGCGTGCCGTCGTCCACCCACGGCAGGTCGGTGTCGAGCAGCAGGTAAAGGTCGGCCGTGTCCGTGAAGGCGTCGAACCAGGGATCGCGCCGGTCGAACAGCATGTCCGCCCAGGCGGCGGTCATCAGCGGATCGGTGTCCAGGATCAGGCGGCGGTTGCAGCGGCGCAGCGCGGCCCGCGTCACCGCGGCATGCGTCTCGGCGATGGCGACGAGATGCGCCATCGTCAGGTCGAGCCCGTGCAGCTCGCAATAGGTACGGCCATATTCGGGCACGAAGATCGTCTCGAAATGCGCGGCCAGCAGCGGCGCCAGCGTCGACTTGCCCGTGCTTTCGGGTCCGTGCAGGCAAATGGTGCGCGCGTAGAAGGGGCGCACCGGCTCTGGCAGATAGGCCCAATGCCGCATCGGATCGGCCCGGATCTCGTCCGCCGATATGGGCAGCGTCAGGCGATCGGGATCGATCAGCACCGGCATCGCGCCCAGGTCCCGCGCCAGCCGGACGCCGTGGAGGTCGAAGGCGAACAATCGGTCGATCGGCTCCGGATGCGCGGCGCGCACGACCTCCCGCCACAGCGCCCAGAAATCGGGATGCTCCTCCGGCAGGCGCGGCACGACCGCGTCGTTGCCCAGCACGCGCGCCGTCGGAAACATCTCGCGCAGCCAGCGCAGGCGATCGGGGCCGGGCACGGGATCGTCCGGGCGCCAGAACACGATCAGCGTGAGCTGGTCGACCAGCTGGAGCGCGGTTTCGACGAGCAGCTGGTGCCCGGCATGGGGCGGCATGAAACTGCCGAGCAGCACGCCGCGCGTCACGCGGCCGCCTCCTTCCGCAGCGTCAGCAGCCACTGGCGCAGGCCCAGCGCAGACATCAGCAGGAACACTCCATAAAGCGCGGCGGTCAGCAGCAGCCCCTTGCTGGCGTAGAGGCCGATCGCGGCAACGTCGACCGCGATCCACAGCGCCCAATTCTCGACCAAACGGCGCGCGAGCAGGATCTGCGCGGCCACGCTCGCCACCGCGACCGCGCCGTCCCAATAAGGCGATACCGCGTCGGTGGCGCCCGCCATCAGCGCGCCCCAGCCCAGGCTGATACCGCCGACCGCGACCAGCCAGACGATCCGTGCCTGCCGCGTCATGCGCGCCACGGGCACGCCGCCCGCCACCTTGCCGGCGCGCGCCCACGCCCACCAGCCCGCGAGCTGGATGGCGAAGAAGAACAATTGCAGCAACGCGTCGCTGTAGAGCCGGGCCTGCCAGAACAGCCACGCGTAGGCGGTCACCATCGCCAGCCCGAACGGGTAGTTCCACACGCTGCGCCGCACCAGCAGGCCGATGTTGAGGAGGCCGGCCACGGTGGCGAACACTTCGAGCGGGTTCATGCGCCGCCCGCGTAGCAAGGCCGCCGCCGCCACGCCACCGGCGGATAAGCGCTTGCGGGCGGCCCCATGCTCGGCTAGTGGCCCCCTCGCTTGGCTCGCCGGCCCCGCCACCCGATGGCGCACAGGGGACCGCGCTCCGTCGGGGAGTAGCTCAGCCTGGTAGAGCACTGTCTTCGGGAGGCAGGGGCCGGAGGTTCGAATCCTCTCTCCCCGACCATCATCACCCAGCCATTTTGACGGGGGCGGGCCCGCCCGCGCCCAAGTTGCATCGGTCCACCAGCTCCGCTTAAGGCCGCCCGCAAACCGGCGCCGCGGCGCGGGAACCATCGCGAGGAACCGTGCCGACCGCCGCCATCGCCCTGCTGTTCGCGGCCGAAGCCGCCATGCCCCCGCCGCCTGCGCCGCCCGCCGACATCGTCGTCACCGCCACCCAGCGGCCGGGCCAGGCCGCGGACGCGCCCGCCACCATCCGCCAGGTGGACGCCGCCCGCCTGCAGGCGAGCGGGGCGACCGACATCCGCCAGCTCAACCAGCTGGTGCCGAGCCTGCTCGTCTCCTCCTCGTCCAACGAGGCGGGGGGTGCGGGCGCGCGCATCCGCGGCATCGGCACGGTGGGCGACAATCCGGGGCTGGAAAGCTCGGTCGCGACCTATGTCGACGGCGTGTACCGGCCGCGCGCGGGCATCGCCCTGACCGAACTGGGCGCGGTGGAGCGGATCGACGTGCTGAGCGGGCCGCAGGGCACCTTGTTCGGGCGGAACGCGTCCGCCGGCCTGATCAGCGTCACTACCGCCCGGCCCTCGTTCACGCTCGGCGGCTATGGCGCGGCGACGATCGGCAACTACGCCGCGCGGCGGGTGGAGGCGGGCATCACCGGCCCGCTCGCCCCCACCCTCGCCCTCCGTCTGGATGGGGTGTTCTCGCGCCGGCGGGGGTTCGTGACGGACGTAGTGTCGGGCCGCCGCCTCAACGGACGGGACCGCTGGCTCGGCCGGGCCAAGCTCTTGTGGCAGCCCGACCCGTCGTTCAGCGCGATGCTGGCGCTCGACTACCAGGATCGCGACGAGGAATGCTGCGCGGGCATGTATCTGCCGGCGCGCGACCTGCGCTCGTCCACGCCGGGCGCGGCTGGCGGCAGCGTGATCGCGGGCCCCTCGTCCATCGCCGCCTTGATCCGCGCTATGCCGTCGGCGGTGCCGGGCGGCGTGGGGCTGGTGCTCGACCGCGACCCCGCCGACCGCCGCGTGGCGCTCACCCCCGGCCAGAGCTTTCGCCAGGACGTGCGCGACGGCGGCGTGGGCCTGACGATGGAGAAGAGCTGGGACGCGGCCACCTTGACGTCGGTCACCGCCTGGCGGGAGAACCGCTTCGTGCGCGGCCAGGACGCCGACTTCGCCAGCCTGGACCTGATCCGGCGGCCGAGCGACGGGACGGGCTTCATCCGCTTCAGGAACTTCAGCCAGGAGGTGCGGCTGCGGGGGCAGGCGTTCGGCGGCGCGCTCGACTGGCTGGCGGGCGGCTACCTCGCCGAGGAGCAGCTGACGCTCCAGGACAACATGGCCTACGGGCTGGACTATGACCGCTTCGCTTCCGCGCGCATCGGCGCGCTGGGCGGCGCATTCGCGAGCTTCTCGGCGTTCGGCTTTGCCAACCTCCAGGGCTTCGCGCGCAGCTATGGCGGCGATGCCCTCGCCGCGGCGGTGGCGAACGTGCCGCTCGGCAGCACGGGCGAGCTCGACCGGTTCCGCCAGCGCGACCGCACGCAGGCGCTGTTCACGCACGACATCATCCACCTGACCGACCGTTTGTCGCTGACCCTGGGCGCACGCTGGACGCGCGACGCCAAGCGGCTCCGCGCCGACCTCTTCTCCAGCAGCGGCTGCGGCGCGTACCTCGCCAGCATCGCGCGATTGCAGGCGCTTGGCTCTACCGATCCGCGGGCGGGGACGCTCGCCAACAGCGTGCTGGCGCCGCTCACCGGCTATCCGTGCAACATCAACGCGGTGAACGGCCAGGTGGCAGAGCGCCGGCGCGAGCGGCGCTGGACGGGCACCGCCTCCATCGGGTGGGAGCCGGTGGGCGGCCTCCATCTTTATGCCGGCTGGTCGCGCGGCTACAAGGCGGGCGGGTTCAACCTCGACCGCGCCGCCCTGTTCAACACGGGCGTGCGTGCAGGCCTGCCGGCCGCCTCGCTCGGCTTCCGCCCGGAAACGGTGGACGCGTGGGAGGCGGGCGCCAAGCTCAGGCGCGGGGCGTTCGATCTCGACGTAGCGCTGTTCCGGCAGCGCTTCCGCGACTTCCAGCTCAACAGCTACACCGGCACCAACTTCATCGTGTCCAACATCCGCGGCTGCGCCGACGCGCTGGGAGCGACGGACAGCGACGCGGTCGCCGGCAATTCCGCCTGCGCCGACACCCGCTCGGGCGTGCGTTCGCAGGGCGTGGAGGTGGAGGGCACGCTGCGCCCGGCGCGCGACCTCGCGCTGACCGCCGGGCTGACCTATGCCGACACACGCTACGCGGAGGACATCGTCGGCTCGCCCGATCCGCTGACGGGCAACAATTCACTGCCGCCCGTGCTGTTCCTGCTGCCGGGATCGCGGCTGAGCAACGCACCCGCCACCGTCGCCACCGGCTCCGCGCGATGGACGCCCGCGGTGGGCGCGCAGCTGCGCGCGCTGGCCTATGCCGACCTGCGCTACCAGAGCCGCATCAATACCGGCTCCGACCTGCTCGCCGAAAAGGCGCAGGGCGGCTTCCCGCTGGTCAACGCCCGGCTCGGGATCGGCGCCGCCGACGGGCGGTGGAGCGTGGAGGCCTGGGCGCAGAACCTGTTCAACCGCACCTACACCCAGGTCGCCTTTTCCGAGCCGCTGCAGGGCGGGGGATCGGGCGGGCTGCCGGGCACGCTGCCCGCGGTGCCCCGGTTCGGGACGACCTCCAGCCAGCTGTTCGGCGCCTTCCTTGGGGAGCCGCGGACATGGGGATTGACCCTGCGCCATCGATTTTGATGCAGGTTATTAATGTGCGGCACCAGTCGGCACGATCGCCAGAAAGACGGGAACGGAAGGTGTCGGCGGCAGGTTCAGGTGGCCACGCAAGAGGAAGACCATGGCCAACCTGGCGCACGCCGAACCATTCACCCGCACCCGATCCCAGTTCCTGACCGACAGTTTCCAGCGGGGTCTGACCCACTGGAACAGTGAGCGGTTGGTGCCGGGCCTCGGCCCATCGAACTGGCAGCAGACGCTGGAGCGCGATGTCCGCCTGATGCGGCTGGAGGGCGCTTTTCTGGAGGAGTTGCGCGCGGAGGTGGCGGACGAAGCCGCCGCTGCGCCGACCGATGTCGAAGGCTTCATCGCCTGGTTCGAACAGCTGAAACAGGACGGGCCCGGCCAGGGCGACCCCCTGTTCCCCTGGATCGCGGAGGAGGCGCCGCTCGACCAGCTGCGCTGGTTCCTGGAGCAGGAAGCGGCCGGGGAAGCCGGCTTCGACGATCTGGTCGCGCTGACGCAGGTCAAGCTGCCGGCCGGCCCCAAGCTGGAACTCGCCCGCAATTATTGGGACGAGATGGGCCGCGGCAATGCCAAGGGCATGCATGGGCCGATGCTCGACGCACTGGTCGAGACGCTGGAACTGAAGCCGGTGATCGAGAGCACCGAGTGGGAAAGTCTGGCGCTTGCCAATGCGATGACGGCGATGGCCGCCAATCGCCGCTATGCGTGGCATTCGGTGGGTGCGCTGGGCGCGATCGAGTTGACCGCACCGGGCCGTTCGGCCTGCGTCGCGCAAGGCTTGCGGCGCCTGGGCTTCAGCGACCGCGTGCGGCGCTATTTCGACCTTCATGCCGTGCTGGACGTGAAGCATAGCGAGGATTGGAACCGCGAGGCGATCCGCCCGGCCGTGGCGCAGGATCCCGCGCGCGCGACCGCGATGGCCGAAGGCGCGCTCATCCGCCTGCGCTGTGGCGAGCGCTGCTTCTCGCGCTATCGCGACGTGCTGTGGGGCGAGAACCGCGCGGACTGACGCTTTCCCTGTGTCCCCGCGAAGGCGGGGACACAGTCTGGGCTCCCGCCTTCGCGGGGACACAAGGTCCTGCCACTACCGACAAGCAGACCATGCGGGCGCCGTCGATCTGTCGACGCCTACGCCGCCTCCTCCAGCCGCTTGTGCAGGAAGGCCAGCACCAGCGCCTCCTCGGGCCGCAGCCCGCTCGTGTCCTCGGCCAGTGCCTCCTCCACCTCCTCCTTGGCCTCCAGCACCAGGCTTTCGGCCATGTAGCTGTCGATCACCTCCGGGTGGATGTAGCATTTGCGGCAGACGGTGGGCGTGTTGCCGAGGCGGGCGGACACTTTCTCGATCGCAGCGCGGACGTTGCGCTTGGCGGCGGCCTGGCTGTCGAACCGCTCGAACTCGGCCAGCGCCAAGGCCGCCAGCACCGTGCCCGTCCAGGTGCGGAAATCCTTGGCGGTGATGCCCGCGCCCGCAATCTCGGCGAGGTAGGCGTTGACGTCGCCCGAGGTGACCGCATGCTGCGCGCCATCCTCGTCCAGATATTGGAACAGATGCTCGCCCGGCAGGTCTTGGCTCGCCTTGACGATCTTCGCCACGCGCCGGTCGCGGTAGCTCAGCTTCCATTCCTTGCCGCTCTTGCCCTTGAAATGGAACTTCACCTCGCCGCCGGCCACGTTGACATGGCCGTCCTCCAGCGTGGTGAGGCCATGGCTCTGGTTCTGCTTGACGTAGTCGGCATTGCCGACGCGGATCATGGTCGTCTCAAGCAGGTGCACCACCGTCGCCAGCACCTTTTCGCGCGGCAGGCCGCGGCGGCCCATATGCTCGGCCACGGTGGCGCGGATGTCGGGCAGCCGGCGCGCGAACTCCAGCATGTGCGCATATTTGGTGCCGTCGCGCACTTCGCGGAACTTGGGATGGTAGCGATATTGCTTGCGCCCCTTGGCGTCGCGGCCGGTCGCCTGCATGTGGCCGTCGGGATCGGGACAGATCCACACGTCGGTGTAGGCTGGCGGAATAGCGAGCGCATTGATCCGCGCGATTTCGCCCTTGTCCTTGATCGGTTTGCCGTCGGGGCCGCGATAGCCGAAGCCCTTGCCCGCGCGGCGCCGCGTGATGCCGGGCATGTCGTCCGTGACGTAGGTGAGGCCGGCGCTTTCGGCGGCGTCGCGTGGATCGACGATGTTTTCGGCTGTTTCCTCGTCCGCCATTCACCACTCCCTTGTACCTTGCGAAGCGCGGGAGCGGGCGCGGCGGTTCCGTTCAGGTCCAGTAGAGGATGCGCGCGGCGGGCAGGTGGCGCGCCACCTCCGCCTCCAGCGTGGTGCGCAGCGCCTTCATGGTCGCGGCATCGTAGACATGCTTGGTGCCAGCGAACTTGGTGCGCTTCTCCGTCCGCCCGTCCGGCCCCATGTCGAGCGCCGAGCCCGGATACCAGCCCTCCAGCACCGCCTTGGAGGTGGGCGTGAAGCGGTGGGTGATCAGCTCCACGGTGAGGTCGAGGTCGGCGACGCCCGCCAGCGCGCGGCTCGCCTCCGCCAGCAGAGCGGGATAGGCTTCCTCCCAGCCCGGCTCCGCCAGGATCGGCGCGACCGTGAGGCCGACCGGATAGCCCGCGCGCGCCATCGCCCCGAGCGCGTGGAGGCGGGCGGCGACCGGCGCGGTGCCGCCCTCGTGCCGCGCATAGCCGGCCGGATTGACCGACGCGCGCATGCGCGTGCGGCGGTTGTGGGCGAGGCCCAGCAACGGCTCCACGTCGGCGAACTTGGTGGTGAAGCGCAGCTGCACGTCCGCCTCCCACCGCCCGAAGAAGGCGACCAGCTGGGCGAGCGAGCCCGTCAGATGCTCGATGCCGAGCGGGTCGGTGTAGCAGGATGCCTCGAACGTGGTGCCCTCGTGCGCGCGGGCGCGGCTGCGCGAGGTGACCTGTCCTTGGCCGAGATAGGTGGGCAGCGCCGCCTCGATCTCCTCAAGGTTGGCGTAGGCGCGCGTGATCGGCGGCCCGGCGAGCGAGCCTGCGAGGTAGCAATAACTGCAATGCGCGGGGCACCCTTCCGCCAGGTCCACGCGCCAGTCGGCGGACGGGGCGATCGGCTGGAAGCGGAGCTTGGAGGGCGGCGCCACCACGATCGCCAAAGTCGCCTTGGCCTCGGCATAAGCGCGGCGGGGATCGTCGGGCGGACGCAGGTTCAGGCGATCGCCGGGCAGCTCCACCACGTCGAGCCCTTGCGCCGCAGCCCGCTCGGCAATGGCGCGGCCATGCGCCCAGCCGCGCGCGGCGCGCGTGACGAGGACGCGCTTCGGCCGCCAGCGGCGCAGGGGGCGGGTTTCGGGGGCCTGGAGGGCGAGGGAAGCCATGGCCGCTCAACGCGCGGCATCCCCCTCCTCTCCTCCCGTGAAGGATTCAGGCGGCGTTCTCCGCTTCGCGGGCGTGCATGGCAGGATCGGCCTGCTCCTGCAGGAACACGCCTTGTCGCCTGAGTTCCGCCTGGAGCGCCTTCACGTCCACCGCGCGTGGAGCCACGCCGGCGCCCACCGCCAGCGCCGCGCCCGCGCCCGCCGCCTGTCCGGTCAGCCAGCATTGCGGGATCTCGCGCAGGAAGCCGTGGCTGTTTGCGTCGCACGATACGTGTCGCCCCGCCGCCAGGAGCCCGTCGAGCCGGCGCGGCACGAGCGCGCCGTAGGGTACGCTCACCACCGGATATTTGAGCGACACGGAAGGGGACACGCCGATCTCGTCCGCGAGCGGCACGCCCTCCTCCCACTGGCTGCGCAGCACGCGGCCGACGCCCGCCAGCCGCCGCGTGTGCCGCACGCCGAGCTGCGGCGCGCTTTGCAGCATGAAGGCATGCGCGAACCCCGGCGCGTGGGTGCGGAAATAGTCGCAATGCAGCCCCATGAAGCGGTGCGAGCGGATCTCCACCTCCGTCATGTCGTCCACGTCGAGCGCGGAGAGGCCCGACTGGCGCGGGCCGAGGAAGAGGGCGATGTCGTTGCGCCACGACACGTAGGGCGTCTGGAAGAAGCCCAGCCGCTCGCGCCCCAGCCGCGCGAACTCGGCGAACTGCTCGGGCTGCCCACCGCGAAAGGCGAGCCATGCGGCCATGTCCACGCCGCCCAGCACGAAGGCGGTGTTCATGCTGTGGTGGACGTCGCCCTCCTCGATGTCCGTCTCATAGTCTGCGCCTGCGCGCGCGAACACGTCGCCGTCGCCCGTGCAGTCGACCACCACCTTGGCCATCAAAGCCTGGCGCCCGCCCTTGCCCTCAAACACCACGCCCTTGACCGCGCCGTCCTCCACGATCGGCGTCGCCGCCCAGCCGTGGAAGACGAGGCGCACGCCCGCCTCCAGCAGCATCTCCTGGCTCAGGAGCTTGAGCCGCTCGGGGTCGATCGTCGGCGCCCAGGTGACGGTGCCGTGGTGGGCCGACGTGCGCAGGCCCCAATGCTTGACCTTGGCCGGCTCGCGGCTGCCCCAATCCTCGGGCGCGGGGCCGGCGACACCTTCCGGCGGCAGGCGGTCGAGCACCTCCTCCGCGAAGCCGCGGATCACGCGCCGCCCGCTCCAGTCCGTCATGCGGTCGATCCAGATGACCAGCCCGCCCGTGGAGAGCCCGCCCAGGTGGTTGTAGCGTTCGAGCAGCACCACATCCGCGCCCGCGCGCGCCGCCGCCAGCGCCGCCGCCGTGCCCGCCGGGCCGCCGCCCACCACCGCCACGTCGCAGGAATGGTAGATGGGGACGTCGCGCGCCGCCTCGCGCACCGTGCCCCGGCCGTTGCGGCGCGGCAGCGCGCGCTGGCCGGAGCCGAACACGTCGGACGCGAGGAAGCGGTCCTCGCTCTGCCGCACCTCCTGCACGCGGGGCCGGTCGTCGCTCATCCTCAGCTCTCCTTGCTCTTCTCGGCCCGCCGTATCATGGCGGGAACCGATCATGTAGGCCCGACAACAAGGGCTGGAGCGGGAGGAACGGGAATGGCGACACAGGCGGCGGCGCCCGCGCGACGTTTCGGCGCGGGCTACCAGGCATGCATGGTGGCGATCCTCAGCCTGAACTTCGGCATCGTCTTCTTCGACCGCAACGCGCTCAACTTCCTGATGCCGTTCGTGCAGCCGGACCTGCACCTGTCGAACACGCAAGTGGGCCTGTTCCAGAGCGCGCTGTCCTTGACCTGGGCGCTGGCGGCGCTCGGCATGGGCCGGCTCAGCGACCGCACCGGGCGGCGCAAGTTGCTGCTGGTGGCGGCAACGATCGCCTTTTCGCTCTGCTCGTTCCTGAGCGGCATTGCCGCCACGTTCGGGATGCTGCTCGCCACCCGCCTGCTGATGGGCGTGGCCGAAGGCGGCGTGATGCCGATCAGCCACGCCATGATCGCGGCTGAGGTCAGCCCCGAACGGCGCGGGCTGGCGCAGGGCATCGGCCAGAATTTCGGGTCCAACCTGCTTGGCTCGTTCCTGGCGCCGGTGCTGCTGGTCAGCTTCGCGCTCTCGTTCGGCTGGCGGCAGGCCTTCTACCTTGCCGGCATTCCGGGCCTCGTGTCGGCGCTGCTGATCCTGCTGTTCGTGAAGGAGCCGGCGACGGGAGCGGCGCGCGTGCACGACCGCGCAGGCTACGGCCCCTTGCAGGCGCTCAAGGAGCGCAACGTGCTGATCTGCGTGGTGATGGGGGTGCTGCTGGTCGCCTATCTCGTGATCTGCTGGTCGTTCATGCCGCTGTTCCTGACGCAGGTGCGCCGGGTCTCGCCGGGCGCGGCGGGCTGGCTGATGGGCACGCTCGGCATCTCCGCCACCATCGGCAGCTTCGCCATCTCCGGCCTGTCCGACCGGATCGGCCGGCGGCCGGTGATGATCGCCATCCCGTTCATCGCCACGGTCCTGCCGCTGGGCGCGCTCTTCTGGGGCGGCTCGCTGTGGGGGCTGGCGGCGATCTTCTTCGTCGGCTGGAGCGTCAACGGCATCTTCCCGCTGTTCATGGCGACCGTCCCGTCCGAAAGCGTGGCGCCCGCGCATGCCGCGACCGTGCTCGGCCTGTGCATGGGATCGAGCGAGCTCCTGGGTGGCGTGTTCGGCCCGCTCGCCGCGGGCTGGGCGGCGGACGGCCAAGGCCTCGGCGCGCCGATGTGGATCATGGTCGGGCTGACGGTGGCGGCGGGGTTCCTGGCGTTCGGCCTGCGCGAGACGGCGCCGTCGCAGGTCGGGCGGGCGCGGCGGGACGCGGCCGACACCCTCGTCTGATTGACCCCGTTCGGTTCGAGCCTGTCGAGAACCATGACGAACCCGTCGCTCTTGGCCGGTTCTCGACAGGCTCGAACCGAACGGATGAGGGGGATCAACACGGGCGAAACATCGTCTAAGGGCGGCGCCATGACCAACCGCCCGCTTGCCGACCGCATCCTTCTCGTCACCGGCGCCAGCCGCGGCATCGGCGCCGCGATCGCGCGCGCGGCCGCTGCGGACGGCGCGCATGTGGTGCTCGTGGCGCGCACGCCCGGCGGGCTGGAGGAAACGGAGGAGGCGCTCCACCGCGCCGGCGGCACCGCCACCATTGCGCCGATCGACCTCGCCGACGGCGATTCGATCGGCCGCCTGGCGGATGCGGTGGCGGGCCGCTGGGGCCGGCTCGACGCGCTGGTGCTCAACGCCGCCGTGCTGGGCGAGCTCGCGCCCGTGCCCTCCATCGAGCCCAAGGCCTTCTCGCGCCTGCTTACGCTCAACCTTTCCGCCAACCAGGCGCTGATCGCCGCGTTCGATCCGCTGCTGCGGCAGGCATCCGCTCCCCGCGTGATCGGCCTCACCTCCCGCGTCGCGCGCGAGCCCCGCGCCTTCTGGGGCGGCTATGCCGCGAGCAAGGCGGCGCTGGAGGCGCTGCTGCTCGCGTACGCGGACGAGATGGCGAACCTGCACGACCTGCGCGTCGCGATCGTGGACCCCGGCGCCACCGCCACCGCCATGCGCCGCGACGCCTTTCCCGGCGAGGACCCGGCGACGCTGAAGTCGCCGGACGTGGTCGGCCGCGCGGTGGCCGATCTGTTGGCGGCGGACTGGCCGACCGGCCACCGGCTGCGCGTCGACGGCTGACGCAACCGGCCGGTGCGCCCCGGCGTTCGTCCGCCGAGCCACAGGAGTTGTTGCCATGCCGAAGCCCGCCCTCGTCGCCCTGCTCGCGGCCGCACTCGCCCTCCCCGCCGCGGCGCAGGGCGGCGGATCGACCTACCAATCCGGCTCCAACCTGCCGCAGCGTTCGGCGGGCGAGGTCGGCGCCAAGACGGCGGGCGGCTCGCTCAGCGGTTCGGGCGGCACCACCGGCGCCAACAAGCCCGGCAAGAAGCCTGCGCGCAAGGCCGCCGATCGGGCGAAGTCGCGCGCCAAGCCGCCCGCCTGACGGGTTGCAAGGCCAAGCGCGTCCGCGCAAGGCGGGCCGCCCGCCAGCAAAGGACAGACGCCTTGGACGCGAATGACGATCTCAAGGCGCTGATCCGCACGGTGCCCGACTTTCCGAAGCCGGGCATCCAGTTCCGCGACATCACCACGCTGCTGCTCGACGCGCACGGCCTGGCGCAGGCGGTGGAGCGGCTGGCGGCGCTGCACTCCGGCCCCTTTGACCTCGTCGCCGGCATCGAGGCGCGGGGCTTCATTTTTGGCGCGGCGGTGGCGCGCGCGCTCGGCACGGGCCTGCTCCTGATCCGCAAGGACGGCAAGCTGCCCGGCGCCACCGTCGCGGTCGACTATGCGCTGGAATATGGCACCGACCGCATCGCGCTGCACGAGGATGCGGTGGCGCCCGGCCAGCGCGTGCTGCTGATCGACGACCTCGTCGCCACCGGCGGGACGGCGGAGGCCGCGGTGCGGCTGGTGCGCAAGGCGGGCGGGCATGTCGACGCCGCCGCCTTCGTCATCGATCTGCCCGACCTGGGCGGGGCGGAGCGGCTGCGCGGCCACGGCGTGGCGGTGCAGGCCCTGGTGGCGTTCGGCGGCCATTAAGCGGCCCGGCGCTACCCCGCCAACAAGAAGGAGCCTTTCGATGCGCTACCCCGCCCTGCTTGCCGCCGCCGCTTCGCTGGCGCTGCCCGGCGCCGCGCTGGCCCACGCCCGGCTGGTCGCCTCCACGCCCGCCGCCAATGCCACGGTGGCGGGTCCGGCGACGATCGACCTGCGCTTCAGCGAGCCGCTGCTGGCCAAGCTGTCGGGCGCGGAGCTGTTCGCCGCCGACACGCGCAAGGCACTGCCCGCCGCCGTGGCGCCCGGCAGCGACCGCCGCCTGCTCCGCCTCGCCCTGCCAGGCCGGCTGACGCCCGGCCGCTACCGCGTCGCCTATCACGTCGTCTCGGCCGACACGCACCGCATCAGCGGCGGCTTCATCTTCCAGGTGCGCTGACACCCGGCGGGCGTGGCGCTGGCCGCGCGCAGCAACGACCCTGTCGCCCGATCGGGGGACTTGACCGCGGGGCTCCCATCCTCGATCGTACCGATCGTTAGGATAGGAGCCGGGATGTCCTGCGAGGCGTCCGGCCAGGAGAGGCTGATGCGCAGTTCGGTTCCCGCCCCTTGGACGCGCGAGCGTCTGTATGCGGTGCTCGACCAATATCTTTCGGCGCTTGCCGATCGCGATCCGGCCCGCGTCCGCTGGTCCGACGCCGCATTCGTGACGGAAAACAACGTGCAGCTCACCGTTGGCGACGGCCTGTGGGGCACCGTGACCGCGCTGGGCGACTATGACCTGCGCTTCGCCGATGTCCGAACCGGCCAGGTCGGCCTGTTCACCACCGCGCAGGAGACGTCGCACGTTTCCGGCATGACCGTGCGGATCGCGGTCGATCGCGACGACCGCATCCGTGAGGTCGAGACGCTGATCGTGCGGCAGGTCGACGAGGCGCTCGTCTTTCCCAACCCGCGCTTCGATCGGAAACCGGTCCTGGAAGCGTTCGTGCCCGACGAACAGCGGATGACGCGCGAGCGGCTGGTCGCGATCGCCGACGGCTACTTTTCCACGCTGGAGCAGAATGACGGCACGTTGTTCACCCGCTTCCACGCGGATTGCCAGCGCGTCGAGAACGGCGTCCAGACGACCAACAACGCGAACTTCCCATTGGTCAACGCCAAGCTCGGCTGCGAGGAGCAGTTCCGCCTGGGCTATTACCGCTATGACGATCGCCTGCGCGCCCGGCGTTTCCCGTTGATCGACGAGGAGCGCGGCCTCGTGCTCGCCCACGCCTTCATCGACCATCGCGGCCGGCTGGATGCCTATCGCCTGACCGACGGGACGGAGATGCGCTCGCACATCCGCCGGCCGCACAGCTTCTACCTCGCGGAATTGTTCAAGATCGAGGCGGGCGCCATCCGGCAGATCGAGGCCAATTTCATCACCGTGCCCTACCACATGCCCTCGCCCTGGGACGATGCGGTCCCCGCTCCCGGCGGACACGGGCGTGGAGCCGGTTGAGACAGCCGGCGGAGATGCCGCAAGCGGAGAAGCCCAGTGTCGCTGTTCGATGATGTCGATGTCGTGCCCGAGACTCCGGCCTTGGAGTTGGCTTTCGAGGTGCGCCTCCGGTTCCACCCCCTTCCCCGCCTGCGCGGCCTGCCGGGCGGCAGCGACAAGGGCATTGTGGTGGTGACGGAAGGCGCGTTCCGCGGCCGCGATCTGAACGGCATCGTGCTGCCGTCGAGCGGGGGCGACTATGCCGCGTTCCGGGCGGACGGCGTGGTCCAGCTCGATGCGCGCTACATGCTGCAGGAAGCCGACGGCACGCCGATCGTGCTGCACAATCGCGGCTATGTCTGGGGCCGTGCGCCCGAAGTGATGGCGCGCTTCAGCCGCATCGCGAACGGCGCGCGCGACGAGACGGTGGCGCCGGCCGAATATTATTTCCGCACCTGCGCCACCTTCGACGTGCCGCAGGGCCCCCATGACTGGCTGGGCCGGCACATCTTCATCGGCGTCGGCGCGCGCTTGGCGGACGGGAACATCGTGCGATATTACAAGACGCTATAGGGGATGCCTGCGGCGAGGCCGCCTGCACCGGCGTCAGCCGGGTTTGGTCTGCTCCATGAAGCGCGAGCGCCCCTGTTCGTCGCGCGCCTCCAGCGTGGCGACCAGCTTGCCGAGGAGGGCGTTAAGGACGCCGATCTCGTCGGGATCGAGCGCGGAGACGAGGTAATCGGCCACCTTATCGGTCTGCGGACGCATGACGTCGTACAGGCTCTGCCCGTCCGGCGTGAGCGCCAGCGTCTTGCGGCGGCGGTTCGCATCGTCGCGGCGCACCACGATCCGACCATGCTTCTCGAGCGTCGCGACCGCGCGCGACACGCTCATCGGATTGACGCCGGTCATGTCGGCCAGATCGTGGCTGGCCAGATCGGGAAAGCGGCCGATCAGCATCAGCAGGCGGAACTCGTTGAGGCTGATCTTATGCTGCCGCTCCAGATAGCTGTTGAACGGCGCCATCAATTTGTTGGCGAGCTTCAACACGCCCTGAAGCGTGTCGGTTGCGGGAGGATCGACCCGTTTCGCGGACCTGGTCGAGCCGGCCCGCCCTTTCCCAGCTCTGGTCCCAACCATGCGGCTGCGCTCTACAGTCCGGCCGCAAGGCGTCAACCTGCCGGTGGCGGGCCCCGGCCGACCGTTCGCTTGCGCGGTTCCGTCACGATCGTTACGATCGACGCAGCCTGCGCCGCCAACGAACGGTCGGGCCAGGCGAGGTGAAAATGTCGGACAAGAGCGTTCAGGAGCGAAATGCCGAGATCGTCATGACCATGTGGCAGGGCGTGATTTACGACGGCAGCCGGGAGGCGGTGCTCAAATATATCGACCCGTCCTACCTGCAGCACAACGTCAACATGCCGTCCGGGCGTGATCACCTGCTGCACCTGGTCGACATGATCAACAATCCGCCCAAGGATTTCGTGCCGCCGGCGCGCAAGGAACTGGTGCGGACGGTGTCGGAAGGCGATTACGTCGTCGTCATCTGGGAGCAGCAGCAGCCCGATCCGCACCGGCCCGGCGAGACGTATCTGGGCCACGCCTTCGACATGTACCGCCTGGAGAACGGCATGATCATGGAGCATTGGGACGACACTCGCAAATGGCCGCGCCCCTGGTCCGAGGAGCAGCCGGCGTGAGCGCGGGCCCCGCCATGATCCCGGCCGCGACTGTGCCTGCCGGGCAGACCAGCCCCGTGATCGCGCGCAGCCACGACGCCCTGCTCGCCAGTCCCGACCCGGTGCTCGCAGCCAACAAGCGCCTCTGCTACGACATGTACCGAACCGTGCTGCAGGCGGGGCGGGCAGACCGGGTGCGCGACTTCATCGGACCCGAATATACCCAGCACAATCCCAACGTGGTGAGCGGGCCGGATGCGCTGGAAGCGTTCATCCGCGGCTCCCGACCCGAGCGCGAGATCAAGCCCGCGATCGAGCTTCCCTTGGTCTCGATCGTCGCCGAACGCGACATGGTGATGTTCGCGTTCGTGCGGCCGGAGAAGGACGGCGACGCGCCTTACTACACGAGCTGGTTCGACCTGTTCCGCGTCGCCGGCGGCAAGATCGTCGAGCATTGGGACCCTGCGCTCAAGAGCGCCGAGATGCTGAAGCTCGACCCCAACCAGAAGAAGGTCGGGACCTGACGCCCTGGCGGCCGGCGACCGGGTCGCCGGCCTGTGCCGGTCAGAGCGCGCTCGGCATTGCGTCGAGCAGGATGGTCTTGGTTTCCAGGAACGGGTGCAAGCCTTCCACGCCGCCCTCGCGGCCGATGCCCGATTGCTTGAAGCCGCCGAAGGGCAGGCCGAACTCTAGCCGCATGCCGTT
>Ga0325400_1000292_pt1 | contig 34473 bp, 17 predicted proteins | sample PopdelMetagenome_2_FD_205662 | JGI IMG/M metagenome (GOLD analysis project Ga0325400, IMG submission 205662) | Populus deltoides microbial communities from Bellville, Georgia, United States - Xylem-PdKOR-R1 | ecosystem: Host-associated > Plants > Phyllosphere > Stem > Wood/Secondary xylem...
TTTGATGGCTTCTCTTAGCTTCACCATTATTTATTTTTTTAATTCATTCGAGGGTTGGTATAGTTGTTAAATGATATACTTTTCTCGTCAACGAAGGAACAAGAATAGCTTTTTTATTTTTTATTTTAAAAGTGTTTTTGAAAAAAATTAATTTTTTTTAATTTTAAATTAATATTTATTTTAGTATTTTAAAATTATTTTGATGTATTAATATCAAAAATAATTTTAAAAATTAAAAAAATATTATTTTAATATATTTTTAAATAAAAAATATTTTAAAAAACAATCATAATCATACTTTTAATTATATTTATTTATTTATTTTAATTTTGGTTAGGATGGTGAATGGCAGCTAAGCTTTTTAAAACCAAGTCATTAAAATTTATCAGTTTGGTTTTAGGAGTTAATTGAACAATGTTGAAAGGCTAGCCTTTTTGTTTTTGTATTTCAAAAGCGTTTTTGAAAAAAAATAAATTTTTTTTATTTTTTTCTTTGTTTTAAATTAATATTTATTTTAATATTTTTAAATCATTTTGATGTACTAAGATTAAAAATAATTTTAAAAAATAAAAAAAATATTATTTTAATATATCTTTAAATAAAAAATATTTTTAAAAAAATTATAATCACACTCTCAATTATATTTATTTATTTATTTATTTTATTTTTGGGTAGGATGCTGAATGGCAGCTAAGCTTTGGGCAGAACATTATTAAAAAACATCAAAATTGATGCACAAACACGTGGTTGACAAGACAGTCGAGATCTAGGGGTTTCTCAAGTTAAAAATAAACCTAATATATTAGTAAACAATTTCAATGCATCCAAAAATTAGAATCAATTTCCCAGCAGTAATTAACAATTATGAAAATACTACAGACCCACCTGAGCAACAAGAAGAGCACGTGACATCTTATTATTAAATAATTTTATACAAAACATTACTATAAAATACTCTAAAACGCGTGGGAAATTACTATTAATATATTATATTATTATAACTAATATATTATAATAATAATTATTATTATATTATAGAATTGTCCTTTTTTTTTCTTTTTTTTTAATTTTTTTTCAAAGGTTTTTTTATTTAATTTATTTTGTTAATGTTAAATTTTTTTATTTAGTTATCAAATTTTCATGATACTTTCTAAAAAGCATGGGAAAATTACTGTAGTTTTCCCACGCCTTTCACTTTCCCATCTTTAATATATTATATTATATACTAAAAATTAAATGAAACGCTAAATTGTTTTTTTAATGAATTTTTTTGTTTGATTCCGAGTTTGATCGGTTAGCATGGTTTGACGAGTTAACTCGAATTTTTTTTCCTTTTTAATTAATTTTTTTTATTTAGTTTAGTTTGTTAATGTTAAATTTATTTATATTTAATTATCAGACTTTCATGACACGTTTTCCGGACTTGACGGGTTAACTTGGTTTGATGGGTTAACCCAGTTAATTCTGGGTAAACCCGTCAATTTTTTTTTCTATTTAGTTATCAAACTTTCATGACTCGAATCCTAAGTTTGACGGGTTAACCTGGTTTGAAGGGTTAACCCAGTTAATTCAGATTTTTTTCTTTTTTTTCATTATTTTTTCCTTCCTATTGGTTTATCACACTTTTATGACACGACCTTATAGCCAGACTCACATCCAATGCTCTTGGGTCTGGTGTTGCAGCGAGGCTCATTTAAACTCAAGTCATGTAAGTTTAATGTTATTATTAATATTATAAATAGTATTCTTGGGTCAAGCGTTGCAGCTAGACCCAAGGTTTTTGGATATATATTTGCAGAAAGACCTAACATTCTTAGATCTTAGTTTTTTTTTATATGTTTTATGCAAGAAAAAAAATTTAACCCATGGCGTATGACTTTGTTTTTTTTTTCCCTTTTCTTTTCCTTGTTAAGCCTTTTACCGTGAACTGCACGGTGCAATCCACAATGAAAAAGCTTATGCTTTTAGTTTATTTTTTTTTTGTCTATAGTTTCTTGATATTAAATTTTTTCTGTTTAATTATTAGACTTTCATGACACGGATCCCAGGTTTAATGGTTTAACCCAGTTGATTCAGATTTTTTTTCTTTTTCTTCAATAGTTTTTTTTCTTCCTGTATGTTTTTTTCTCTTTGCTTTTTCCTTTTTAATTAATCTTTTTTTTAATTTAGTTCATTACTATTAAATCTTTTTTCTATTTAGTTATCACACTTTCATGACACGAATCCCAGGTTTGACGGGTTAACTTGATTTGGCGAGTTAACTCAGCTGATTCAGATTTTTTTCTTTTTTCTTATTAGTTTTTTTCTTCTGATTTCATCTTTTAATATTGTATGTAGTCCACAGTGAAAAGGTTGATGCCTTTAATTTTTTTTTAAATTTTTTTTCTTTTTATACCTTTCATTGTGAACTGCACAGTGCAGTTCACGGTGAAAAGAATGACGACTTCCTTTTTTTAATTAATTTTTTTATTTAGTTTGTTGACATTAAATGTTTTTCTATTTAGTTATCAAACTTTCATGACACGAATATTAGGTTTGACGGGTTAACCGAGTTAATTTAGATTATTTTTTCTTTTTCTTCATTAGTTTTTTTCATCTTATAGTTTTTTTCTTATGTTATTTTTTCTTTTGAATTAATATTATTTTATTTAATTTAGTTCATTAATATGATTTTTTTTCTATTTAGTTATTGGTTGATGCATTTTTTCTATTTAGTTATCTTAGGTTTGGCTAATTGAAGAATTTTTTTTTCTTTTTGCTTTTTTTTTGTTTGTATGCCTTTGATTGTGGATTGCACAGTGCAATCCACAGTGAAAAAACTGATGCCTTTTGTTTGTCTTGGTTTTTTTCCTTTTTAAGTAATTTTTTTCGTTTAATTTAGTTTGTTATTGTTCAATTTTTTTCTATTCAGTTATCAAACTTTCATGATACGGATTCCGGGTTTGACGGGTTAATCTGGTTTGACGAGTTAGCCCAATTAATTCTGGGTAACCCGTCAATTTTTTTTTCTATTTAGTTATAAAACTTTCACAACACGAATCCAAGGTTTGACAAGTTAACCTGCTTTGAAGGGTTAACCCAATTAATTCAGATTTTTTTCCCTTTTCTTCATTAGTTTTATTCTTTCTGTTGTTTTTTTTTCTTTGTTTTTTTTCTATTTAATTATCACACTTTTATGACACGACCTTGCAGCCAGACCTACATCCAAGACTATTGGATCTGGTATTGCAGCCACACCCACTTAAACTTGGGTCATGTAAGTTTAATGTTATTATTAATATTATAAATATTACTCTTAGGTCAGACGTTGTAGTCAAACCCAAGACTCTTGTGTATAGCTTTGCAAAAAGACCTAACACTTTTAAATCTTAGTTTTTTTTATATATTTTTTATGCAAAAAAAAATGACCCGCAGCATCGCGCGGGTCATGTAACTAGTTTATAGTAAATTGTGTATGGCTCTCTTCTTGGACTATTTGGCACTACAATAGGCCTTCTTTCTTTTTTTCTTTTTTTAAAAAATGTAACAATTTTATCACCTAGATAAAACTTGTCCTACCCGAACATTGCGACGACTAATTAAAAATAATCTCTTGATTAAAAAAGAAATATATATCTGATATCTTGTTCTTTTAGGGAAAAATATCTTGTTCAAGGAGTCGCCACCTAATATTATGGTCACTAGGAATCCTAACTGGTCAACATAGATTTTATGGTACGAGACTGGTTACGCAAAAGGAAAGATGTTATCACCCCTTAAACGTCCTATTTAAGGCAAGCTGCATTGCTGGTTTTGTCTAAAATTGCTAAGAATTTGTTCTCCTTTTTCTCTTTTTTTATTCTTCCTTTCATGTTTCTGACTTTGGTGTCAGTGAACAATTCCTACGAATATTTCTAACTCTGACGTTGGTAAATATCACACAAATCCAAAAAAATACGATACTCCCAACTCTGGCGTCAGTGAATATTTTCGCAAAAAATGAATTTGAAGAAGAAATTTTGTATGTCATTTTTTTCTTGTTTATCCTTTATTATTATTTGCCCTTTTTAGATGAAAGTAAAAACAATATTGCATGACATATTTGCATTTAACAGTAATAGTCCACATATTGAGCACATCTACAAAAAATACAAACATAAAGAAAAAAATAAAATAAAGTGCGTGGGGCCCACAAATAAATCAACGAAGGCCCCAAATATTTTTGAAATTTTCTGTTATCGAAAAGAGGTTTGTTTGGTCAAATATTAAATTAGAATGAGCATAAAAATTATGGCCAAGGCATAAGGGTATGTTTTGCCAAGCACACCCTTAGCAAACACAATTTGGGTCGGCTAAGCCTAAAACCTAGACCCGGCTCACTCTTTTTTTTTTGGGCTGGATCTAGCCCAGCTATGTATGCAAGGTTCACGCATGCATGCAACAGTAACCAATTAATTATTTTAGCAAGCAAGGAAGGAAACTTACCTAGGGGTGCGGTTGCTGGAGGCGAAGTCAAGGGAGACTAGGCTAAAAAAATAAGGTTGAGGGGGGCAGCGACTAGTATAGGGTTCGCCTCCCTTTTTTTTATTAAAATTTTTTTTTTATGTTTCTCTTTTAGAGTTTTTGGTAATGACCTCCTCTTAGGGTCTTTTCTTTTAGGGTTTCTCTCTAATCGTCCTCTTTTGCATTACTGAGGATTGTATTTATAGTGTCAGTCCCTTCGAGTATGAGAAACAAAGTTTCAATCAAACTCATATTTTTTTTAAGTTTGAATTTGATTAAGAATCAAATTTGAAAACGGATAACTATCATTATCTTGAAGATAAGTATTATCTTGAAGATAAAAATAGAATGACAAAAATATATTGTAGTCCCTAGTTTTCACGCGAGTTGACAAATCATCTTTTTCATCGAAATAAATCTCTAATCTTTTAATTTTACATTTTAAACCCTATAAAAATAAATTAAAAAGCCAATGGGCCAAAATTGAATTCCAACAAAACCAATGAACATTAATTTCAAAGGGTTATCATTTTTTCAACTGTCATGGTTGTTTCAACATAGCTCAGCAGCTAAATTCTCCAGCACCACTCATCCCAAAAAATATGGTAACTATTGCCAGGTTAGGAACAGAAAGTAAATTATGAGCTTGTCCATGTTCAGGCCATTCCAATCCTTGTAAATTGCGGTAGGGAGGGGAAATGAAGAAAATAAACAGTTGCTTGAGGAGAAGGAAACAATCTTTTCATAATTATGAGTTTCAAATCACAAAATATGACAACAGAATGGATGATGGGATCACCACGATTAAATATACTTGTGAAGAAAAGAAAAAACTTGTCAATGGAAGTATGAATACATGTACAAGGACGCCATTCATACCTTTCTAATTCAAGATATAGCAGCTGTTCGAATTCCTCATCCATCTTGAAGTGCACATAGCCATGTACCTGGTTCCTGTCAACAGCTTGGACCCCCGAGGGAGGCCGAAATTGTGCCAACACTTGGTCGTGGAGATAAATGCCCTGTTCAAACTGCAAAAGGTGTCATGCTCCGTCATTCAAGTGGAGGGTCATTTTTATGTTCATAGCTGCTAATTCGGCAGCTAAATATCTAAAGACATAAGGCATTGCAACAGTTTCTATCCCTTTGCTTGTTTGGCATGCATGGCATACCACTTTTTTGGGAGCCTTCACAGGAGGTAATCCACCAATATCACGCACTATTCGCCTTTGTGGTTGGTAATGTGTCGTTAGGATGCTCCCACATATAGAACATACATCAGCAATGTGATAATCAGAGCAAGTATGGAGCCTATCATGCAACAAGTATGCAGCTCCGTGGGCAAGCATTGAATCTCGTTCCATTTCTCCAAAACGAATACCTCCACCACGCTTTCTTCCTTTAATAGGCTGTCTGGTAATCTGGTCGACCGGACCAGTTGACCGGACCTGCATAACAATTGGAAAATCATGAGATTTGAGAAATTTAGAAACATCATAATTTATGAAGTAAATTAAGCCAAAAAAAAGCATAAAACCAAGTAAAATTCTGCTTCCAGATAGAAAGCATAAAACAGTCACAGATACATTTAATCAGAATTCACTATCAAATCAGTTAATTATCCTGTTCAAAAGATTCGAATCTGATTCAAGTCCAAATCAGGTTATAACCAGATCCATTGACAGCCCTGCATGGTTCAAGGAATTCCAGGTAAACAACTGGTCAAGTGCTTTAACCAACTCTTCTAAGCCAGAAGCACCTGCATCAGGCAAGTATCATGGCGAACTATGATAGAGTACAGAATTTATGGCACAGAACACATATGAATGAAAAAATGATAGGCCATGACAACAAAAAAAAACGAACCCATACATTAAAATGGTGACCGTTTGAATATATCAAAACAGGAAGTATATCTATCTAAATGCATGATTCCAAACATGGATTTTCTTATCACTTTTTTAGCTTGTAAGTCGGTAGGTGAAAACCAAGCAAATAGTGTTACAAAGAAGTACATGTGCCAAATCATTCATGATGAATGCCAAGCAAGAAAATTGATTCATAGGAAACCAAGTACTTTGTATTTGTATCTATCTAGACTACCATTCAACAAGAAAATCTGAAATAAGATCTAACCTGAAATTTGTCTGAAACCATGTGGCGAAGGCGCTGATAATAAACAGGCCCAATAAAAATTTCACATGTGAGTTCTGTTCCATAAACCCCACTGTACAAAACCTCCACGCCGTGATGATTAAAGCCCTTAGATTTTAGCATCTTGCCAAGTTCATCAACAAGTGATTCAGGTTCTGATTTGGCCTCTCCTGCATTAGATGCCCTCACTGTACTAGCAAATGGTGTAGCATCTACAAAGTTTCCATTTAAGCTACCTCCCTGAGACCAGAAATATTAAGCAACCATCAATCATTTGTTTTTTTGTTTTTTCCAAACAGTTGCTAACCATCCATATGCTAATCTATTTTTCAAATTCACAAATAATTCCTGTTTTTATTGAAAGGGAAAAGAAGTAACAGAAAAAGTTTGGACTTTATACCAATGGAAAACATAATTCTAGATAGCATATCCTCACAGTATCCTTTTCATATCCAGGATATCATCAGCAGATGAGTCTGAGTCACAGGGTGGCTTTACTTTTGAGCATTATCAAACTAGAGTTTGCAAAAACTGAAAATTTGCAACACTTCAAGTAAGGGTTTCGGTATTATTTTTACCTTGGCAGCAAGGGATTCCAAAAGCATTGCAATTGTCATTCTTGAAGGAAAAGCATGGGGATTGATAATCAGATCAGGACGCATCCCAGTAACTCCAGAAAATGGCATATCAATATCTGGCCATAACTGGGAGCAAACACCCTTCTGTCCATGCCTACTGCTAAACTTATCACCAATGATAGGGTTTCTAGGATGACGAAAACGAATATTCACCTGATCAAGAAGAGGAAAGGAAATATAAGCCAAGAACATACATAACTGCAGCAGTATAAAAGTGCTATCTAATTTAATCTCAAGTGTATAGGTGAATATTGAACCTCTCAGCTAGTATAGGTATGCATCTGCAGAGAGATTTCCTAAGGCCTTAAATAAACACATGCGCTACTAAGAGGAGAGGCAGAATTGGACAAGAACTAGCATTATAAAGTAGCTGTTCTTTACTTTGATGGCACCTACTGTATTTTGCAATTTTGTTACACAGCAGAAATGCCCCATCCCTCTCTCCATATCATTTGAGTCGATTACAGCTAAAGCCCTCAACCTCTTCATAGCTTACTTAAAGGGGAAGAAATTATTCAGCATATTATATTGGAAGTAGGGTGATCGGTTATGCTTCCCACAGATAGCAGATAAAATCGAATGAGACCAAACACAATTGACTGAGAGAGACTTAAGAGGCAGTATTGTAGTTTAAGCAGACAGAGAGCATACCAAATATCAAAACAAACAATATTTTTCTGACAAGCTTCGTATTCACAAAAACATACCTTCCTAGTGACCAAGGACTGATCCTTTGATATAATCCTTACATGGAATTCATTAAGGCCACTACTAATATCTTACCTACATGTCTTGAGCTAATTGAAAGAATGCCTTCCAACACATAACTCGGAGACGGTGTGAAACCCCACAAACAGATAATGATACACTTGAGAACAGCATGCACCTCGTATTCCCTCTAGTATTTAAAGGAAAATTGTCCATGAACAAATTCAAATGAGCTGAACTCAGATTTCCATTACCCTCTGTTAAAGTTTCCTTGTATTTGATGAAACCTCTTTTACCTTTTTTTTTTAAAATTAGAAAATAAATACTTCATTAAGGGAAAATGTATTAAACAAAGAATAAGACATCCTTCTATAAATGGCAAGCAAAGGAAAAAAAAAAGGTAAATGTATTTGCCCAGAAGCCCAGCAACTACTCCATCAAACATCCATACACTCAACATCAGTACAAGTTAAAAAGCCTAAATCCCTTCTTTATCTAGACCCTAAAATTGTCAATTTTCCAAGCTGTAATCTTATGTCAGGACAATCAGTTTGGATATCCTAAAGATGTCAAGGTGCTAAACTTCAAAATCTTGCAGGACAAAACTCTTCCTCTTCTTAGCATATATAATTCTTTTAGCAGCGTCTCTTTAGCACATATACAAAGACATGGAAGAGTGAAACTGCTCCAGTTCGTTTTCTAACTTGTAGGAGAAAGGTCATTCTCAACCTTTCCTCCTTTATATCCTTTTCCTTTCACTCATCCATAGTTTTACATAGCAAACACTACATAGCATAATGACCATTATTTAACAGAATCAGTCGCTGCTATTATTGTTTTTCACCGTGAAACATGCTATAATGCTGTTTCACACCAATAACAGCAATAGCATTGTTATATAATGGTAACAGCTGTTATTCACCTATAACGCCGTTGTAAGAAAAGAGGAGCTGAAGAAAATAATTGTTGTCCTGGATTTTGCATACATGACAGAGGAGGAGGGAAAGAAAGAAAAGGGAAAGGCGATTAAAAGTCTTGGAGAGAAGGATGGAATGCTATTAATTAAATTGTATTAGTTTGCTCCTAGAAACTTGTGTAGTGGTGTTGTGTTTCTGAGTCTCTGGCAACAAAGAGAGAAAGAGAGGAGAATTGTTCGTTGTCAAGTGAAGTTCATTTACGAGATATTTTTTATATAGTTTCTTGTGATATGGACCTTGTGCTTGGAAATAATAACAGGGGTTGGTTGGACTATAATGAGCTTTATAAATTATAACAGTGATATTTCATTCTTTTACAAAGCCACCAACTCTAACTCTATAATTTTTAAATTGTTAATGTTTAGCATGAGTATTGTTAATATTAACTGAATTAAGGTTGAATTATTATACTTGAGTAGCAATATTGTTAAAATGTGTGAATTCTTATAATGACTAACAGTTGTTAATGCATTCACGACAATGGTGCCCACAACTGTATTTTACACCCATTATATGGTTTCTGTTGGCATGCATAAAAAATATTAAATATCAGATAACTGTCTATTCAAGTTTAGTTATGCATCTGCAAACAAAATGATCACCCAAACATCTGCGGAGTTTCTACCATTTATAGGGATCAATATGCTTGTCTCTCAACCTATATCACAGGCATATATGGACCAGATGAAGGGATATACACATACCTTCTGAAGGTGCTTCTTGCTTTTCGTATCAACAGCGACATAGTCAACAATAGCAGGCTCTGAACCTTTTCGATACTTGGGTTTTGATGTATTCGTTATGTCATTATAAATGCTACAATATGGCTCATTCGGATTTATTATCTGAACGCCAATCAGGAAGATGGTCATTATAAAATACAGAAAAGATAACAAAGAGAGACACCACGGGGGGGTTTAGAATATAAGGGGCCAACCTGACCAACATATGGAAGTCCATCTGAATCAATCAAGGAATGCGATGACCTATCAGTGTTACTCCTCCTAAATCTTCTGTGGGATCGATCTGACCTGCTGCCCTCATCAGATAAATCGATAGTTTCTGTCTGTCAAAAAAACCATTGATATAGTGAACACAAGATACAAGATAGAATAATGTCCAGATAAGCATTAACTTTGACTATTCATTGAAATTTATAATAGGAAAGGATATAATAACTCTCCTCATGCACATTCACATTGAAAAAGTGTTTCTGTTACACATCAATGCATGCTTTTCTCTATCAAATGCTGCACTTCACATGAAAATGCATAATGACCACAGGTGTAAAACAATCTAAAGTGTTAAAACTTAAATAAAGTGTGGCTTGATTTGCTGCTCAATTGAGCTCGTTCATAACACAGGGGCACTTTGGACTTCACATTGACATTCAATGTTTTTTCTTACTGGAACATGGTTGTTTTAGATGATACAAAGCTGCATCCCTATCCTCATCAGGTAAAGCGTAGTTAGAGACACAAAGCTGTTTGTTTGAATATATTATTTTTAAGATGGTCAGCGTTTTCAATTATATTGCTTATAAAATTTTATTTCAACGTCTGTTCATATGACACAAGCCTGTTGATCTTTGTCCATGTTCAGGCACAAAAGTAAAACGTTGTTAGAAATTTTGAAATATTTTTTGCCTACTAGTTCCAGTATTGACCATCAAGCTCCAGCCAGCTGATCCAAGCAAATACACACACACACACATGGAATGAGTCACAATTGAGCAAAGATGCTAAAGACAGCTCATCCTTGTATTCCACTTGGATTGGTTTCACAGCTATGAGTTTCCACTAAGTTTCTAGAGAAATAAATAGATAGCAAACTCTTAAGCTCAACAAACTGAAATAGCACCATTTCAGATAAACAAACAATTTTACATATCTGGAGCATAAAAAGAGACAACCTAACTAATGGACACAGTAAAGCAAACTAGCTTAACAATGATTTACAATTATTACTAACATTACAGCATCCGCTCTTACAAATAATGAAGTAGACTGCTTATGGAGAAGCAAAGCCCATTTGACTAGTTCATTATAAAGCTGTCTAATATGACATCCTACATGCTTGGAATAGTGTTTTCCCTTCTAGAACAAGTTCCTAGAAAGCAATATATTATAATCTGCCTAAAGTATATTGCAATTATTAAAATGAGGTCCTGTGGCCGTCAGCACCATGCTGGATGATGATGGCGGTCGAACAAGAGAAAAACACAGATTAACATAAAAATACCACATAAAACAAAAATAAAATCAATTAATGAAGTAGCTTAAGTAGCAAGAAATACATATAGACCAAAGTATAAAAGGGTGATGACTTATTCGTCATGATATCAAACCTGGTATATTTGTCCATGAAACATGCCACGATCTACAGAGGACTTGTTCAAGATCATGGCATCCTCCATATCATATCTGCATAACATAGAGCATTTGGACTAAAAATGGCAAAGAAATAAAAATGCAATTGGAATTTCCATATGCTAGATTGATTAAGTTGTACTTGTCTAATAATCTACCCTGTATATGCAAGCACTGCAACAATAGCATTTGTCCCTGTTGGATGCTCATCGATGCTATATTTCGTGTACGCTCCTGTACGTACAATGGGAGTTTGAGGAGTCTGCATATACCAAAAGTATTTCCATTACAACACCATAAGGTAGTAAGAAGAATAAATATACATGATATGAAATTCAATTAATGGAACCATCATATCATTTACAATGACAAACTTTCCTAGCACAAGAATGTAACGAAAGGCTGCCAGCACTTGAGCCAAAAGCCAGGGGAAGGTTTGTATAAGAAATTTATTTTAGGTCAGACTTCTAACCCTAGACCACCACCCAGCTTATGATCAATTCGATTCTTGATAAAGACTAGATCATAAGCTTTTTCAGAAGTACAGATAAGAGCAACTTTTCTAAAAATCTTTTGCAGATTGGAGCATATTGAATACCTTTTTTGCAATATGTAGTGAACAGAGGCCATCACTAATACAGCAGCTGGACTTGCTGCTGAGGCACTCTTGTGGACATGGAAGGCGGAATGAGGCAAAAAGTCAACGGTTGTGCCATTATAATGCAGTGCTATTTAAGGAGGAATTTAAAATTATCAAGAATAAACTTGAATTCAGGATGCCGTTATGGAATTATAATAATTTTTCCAGCTTCTTAAACTAGAGAGCAGTTAGATGATATTATAAGTGATGTTGGGAAGCTATTCTATTTTTGCCTTTTCCATTTTGGCAGACAACTTCTTTCCTTTTTTGTCATTTTATATTCCGCCTCACTTAATATAAATTTTCTTTTTTATCATAAAGATAAAATATAAACAAGCTAGCTTTCCCCCAATGAAGTCATTGATAAATAAGGAAAAAGAGAAAAGAACGTGAATCATACCTGAAGATGGTATATCTTCTGATCAGCACGGAAGCGGAGAGATTGTAAAGAGAAAGCCATTGTTTGTTTAGCCATCTACAATAAGCATTAAAAGAACTGAAATGTTAAAGATAAAGTACATAAGACAGTAATAAAATGTTGTTAAACTAAACATACTGGACTAGTATAAATAAAAGGCAAGCAGAAACCTGACACTGGTACATATTTCGTGGACTTTGATTATGATCTGACCAAGGTGTTAGATTAGCAACCACACTGAGCATATTTGTTGGGTGAATTTCTTCATGAGTTGCAGGAAAGGCATTACTTCTTCCACCATTTCCACCATCTGGACATTTAATTTCCATAAAAACCTAACATGACATTGATGAACAAGTCAGCTATTATTTCTAACTGCTACTAGAAGAACAGTTCACTCCCCCCAACAATTCAAAACTTTGTCAGTAGAAGCTATTAATCTGACAGAAAACTAAATTCTGTGCTCACCTGTTCAAATGGTCCAATAAGTTCAATATCTTGACTTTCCTCACAAGGGATAGAAATATTTCTAACAGGGCGAATAAATCTGGAAGGATATGTGGAGATGTATAAACCTGGATATGCACCACCAATGCTCAAAGGAACATATCCAACTTCCATATCATCAGGTATCTGCAATATTTTTTCTTGTAAATGAGAGTAGAGGAAGAAATCTTGGGTAAAAACCAGTAGAAAAATTCAGTAAAAACAAACCGCTGAAGTCGCTGACACTTTTAATCTTCGCAAATGAGCAACAACTTTCTCAATTTCACTGGAAGGAAGAGAGCCAATGACACGACCATCCAAAAGAACAGAAAGAGCTTTAGGAGGGCCAGCTTGAACAAGCTTTGGCAATGAAGCAATCATTCCAAGACTGGTCAAAACACCAAGGATAGATTTTCTTATATCAAAAAAATCTTTAACAACTCCTTGCGAATCAAAATATGATGTAACACCTGACAAACATACATGAGAAAAGCAAATTAGATGGAAATCTGATAAATAAGCTCATAAATTAGTTATGGGAGATGTTCTTAATCAACACAATAAAAAGAATCTCCAGCTAGTAGCAACTAAAATGAACTTAAATGCAAGGTATGATAGAACACAAATTGGTCAGATTCCCATGTTCTTTCAAGCAATAAAAATATTTTAATGACCAAAAAAAGCCTATAATAATCTGGTCACATTAATTATAGACAAAGGAATCCAGGTAACTCAGATGCAGCAACTGTTGAACTCCTTAACTGAAATCACCTTTGCTATCACAAGCCTCAGTAAAAAAAACATTTCCCGGTGGAGATAATAAAAAACTGAAAATCTGAAAATGATACCATTTGCTTCACATTTTATTGAACATTTAATAAAAGTAGACAAATCCAATAAAAATAAAACATTTGGTAGAACGTTGACTTACGACAAGAACAGGTCATGTGGTTCAGCAACCCACATGGCTCCCCATCAGGTGTGTGGACTGGGCAAAGAAAACCCCATGATCTGTACACAAAATCAAACAAACAAACAGATAAGTAAAAATTGAACTTGCACTATGAAATCCATGTAAGTTACCAGATAATTGGCAATCAAAACACATACTCAGGAAGCAACTTCCGCACACTTGTTGTGCGACCACCAGCAAAGGAAGCTCCTCGATGTACAGCACGGAAAAAAGAAAGAAAGCGCAGATAATTGAGCCTCTCTGCTTGAACAGTGTAACCAGCCCTCTAATGAAGAACAAGAATCCAACTTTAGCGCAAATAACAGAGAGAGAAACACAAGAAATTGAGCAAAATGATCCCATCAAAAACCTCATCAAAAACAATAAAAAGAGAAGACAAATTCATTTGTAAAGATCAGTAGTGAGAAAAGTTAAAACAATCATCTCATCACTAGAACCATAACTAAACCATGTAACACAATTCCATATCTTTTCTAATGAAGTCACTGGGTGAATATATATCTGGGTTCCATGTAACTGCATCCTCATTGTGGAATGCACATTTGGAAGTTTTAAATGATAAGAAATGGGTCATTGCCCGTGAATTCATACCTGCTGCAAATCAAGACCTGTTTGCGTAGCCAGTCTTCCAGATCTCAACATAGACTCCACAGCTGTACTGATTGTTACCGGGGAATTTTTATCCATGACCTTCCTGACATCTCCTACTGCAATCTCCCAAGCAACAGAAAGAACAACATTGATATAAGAACTTCTATTCCCTCAACAATATATTTAAGTCTGTACATCAAAATAAGTTCAACAAGATGGGCAAAATGTTATCCAATTAGTTGTGCACAAAGTCACATGAACTCAGTGCCAATGACTTAAATGGATACAATTGGATTATTTAAAATTCATAGATTCATCATGTGTGGCTGCAAATTTACATTATGAACCGGTTAGGAGATCAGTTTGCTTATTCCAGTTATAATTTTATTAGCTACAAGCCCATAAGTTTGGTCCATGTCTTCCCTTTAAGAACCAAAGTTTTAATACCAACAAAAAAGAAGAAGGAAACCCAAAACAGCGAGGTACTATCTTTTACTTGCAAATTTGCAACCCTGCTAGTAGTGACAGCAGGCACTATAATCACAAGTCTCAAAAATATATCATGAAATCCCTTTTCCATTACATAGAAGATGAGTTGTAAATGGAGATGAACTAGGAAGGGAAAACTAAAAAGATTAATCCAAAAGATGCAAATATTATATGTACTTCACATAAAATAATGATCAAATTATGAGACTCAAGAGCATTATCTAAGCAGAAGGCAAGAAGTTGAGATACCTGCCAAGAAATTAAAAGTGTTATTTTTTTTTAGCTCATCTTGAACAAGTGATTTCGCCTTACGCAACCAGTCTTCTAGTTTCTCCTACAACCAAAGAAAGGTATTACTTCAGTCAATTTAGGATTTCATTAAAGAGAGCTAGAATATAAAAAAACATTTTAGAAAACTTTCCATGTGAAGAAAATTTAACGACACCCCACAACCTGTGAGGCTTATTTATATATTAGAAACGCTGATTGTCAAACACTATTGTTAAAATATCCATACTTGAATACCTCCCACTTCCATATTTGTACTATTCAATGTGCAACAACATAACACCAATTTATTTTTCTATATAATTCATGCAAATTTCAAATCAGGTAATGATAGCTATACAACAATATAATAAATTGACGTTAAATAAAAAACCATGGCATTTCAATTTCACAACAATATGTAAAAAGGGTAATAAACAACAAAACACAGAGCTCAAACAGAATCAGCTTGGTTAAAAGCTTGTCATCCTCAACATGGTTAAAAACTTGAGCCTCCTCTTAAGATTCAGTTAAAAAACAAGAAGCTCCTACATAGTCGATGCATGTTAGCTACTTTTGGTTTCCAGCTGAACTCAACTAGCTTCAGTTTGATCGTTTTTCTCCATTATAATTTAGGGACATACTTTCAGTCAGATGTTTTAATGCCTGATCTTTTTCTACTGCTCAAGCCCAAATCATTTCTCTTCTACCTCTCTGCTTCTTCACTCTTAGCCCAGCTCAATTTCACTTAGCTATTACATTTTTTGCTCCTATTACTTTAAGCTATGAAACCAAAAACTGTACCACATGCCAAACATTTATTTCTACAAATTCCAATTTAAATTTTATACCTTGAGATAAATGGTCATCAGGTGCCCGGGAAGTAAGATGTCCTGATTTTGCAACGAATCTGGGTTGTCTGGTGCAGAAGTCTGATCGACAAAAGAGAAAAGTTTCTGCAACATAAAGCTAAAGAAATGAAGTTAAACACAAACTTAATTGGAAGTTGAACAATAAACCAAAGAAAGAAAATATAAGTTTAGAAGCAGAGAAAGGTAGCAACATTGCTAAAATTTATAGGGCATGTATTAAATGAAGAGAGAGGGAGAGATTGTAGCTCACATCAGCAGACTGAATTTGTCGTGAAAATTAGGAAGGTGAACAAACATGTAATCTTTCAAAACAGCATGGGCCACCTGCACAGAAAATAGAATGAGTGAAATAATTAACATAAACAGGCACATTAACTTAAAGAGATAAATTCTCATAAACTAATATCAGAGATTGTTACAAAATATTTTCCTTTTTTGGCAGATTGGAGTTGAGGTCAATTTAATTTAACTTACAGTATATGGAGTTTTGTTTTCCAACTCATCCACAACAGGTTGAAAGTGCTCCCCTACATGATGAGTAAAATCAAAATTTGTTCACCCATTGAACTACACAGTAATGCTAATACTAATGCAATTGTGAGTACCAATATGCTGCAGACAGTCATCCTGAGTGAAAAGAGACGCATCCCGAACTTCATCGAGAATAATTTTTGCCCTTTCACCTAGAAGCTGAGAGCCAACAGCTCCTTTTACCTTCTCATATTTCTCATCGTAGTAACTTGTCAGATTCTCATAAATTTCCCGGTCTGTGGTCTCAACAAGGGCCTGTTGACAAGAGTTTGAGGCCAAAAAATAAGCAAATTATGGAAAAGGCATCACAATGTCCATTAGATAGTATGACCACTGAAATCTTTGTAAGTGGAAAACCTATTCTACACCAAGCACATGAGCTGGAAGTTAAGTTCACAGCAATACCACGCTAAATAATATTGTTTCTGAATCCTCATTATCTCCTCAGATTTTTTGGACAGTTATATCAGCTACTAATTTAAAATCCCAGGCGACTGAGACATAATTCCTATCTCTGTTCTTTTTTCCTCTTTTTTATGTTTCAGAAAGAGCAAGGGGCGTATCTCCCTATAATTTCCCTATGTCCAATATAACAATTCAAATGTTGCTTATATACAATGTCCCCATCTCATAAAACCTATGTTGTGGATAATAAAAAAAAGAGACTTAAACAGCTAATCCAAGAATTTGAAAATATCAACAGAAGTAGAAAAACAATAGTGTGCTTATCAAAATATGTAGCAGAGTGTAAAGTTTCTATCCCCATGCATGAAAGCACATTGATTTTGATGTCAATCATAATATTCTGCAAGACAGGCCAAAATATTTAGCCATAATTGTAAGCTAGAAAAATAACCAGAGCAAAAGAATCCAGCAAAAGAATGGAAGGTTATATTATCTAATGAAGTAGTTTTTCCTTTACATAGGTGAAGATCCAACATAAGCAAAAGGCATGGCAAATATTTGAAAGGATTAGTATGCAACACAATACCTTCAACACAATGCCAACAGGAAGCAAGTACTCCCTTCCTCTTACCCTGCAAAAACAAAATGAAACATGTGATTCAAATCTGGTTCCATACTTGCAACCCAAAAATCTTATTTACATAGAAATAAACATTGATCTGGCTTACCAAAATCCAACTCTGGCACTTCCATTGTGAAGATAATATAGTCTAACTGTTACTGAAGAGTGATCTGTCAATGAAGATTGATATTCTCTTACACACCTGTAATGGGAATCAACAATTGCCCAAGTAAGAATAATATAGCATAGCCAAAGCAAACATATTTTTGAAGATGAAACAATAACAGCAACAACTTTACATTCTGTCAACAAGAAATTGCAGATAACAAACCATTATTTTACAAGCAATATTTTTTGGAGACCACAGGAAACTGACAAAGTAATAGGTGCAGAGCTTTTCCAGACAAACTTCTCCTAACGACAGATGGAACACAGATCCATATTCAGAAGACATTTGGTCTGACATGTTATAAGACAAGGCAGTAACAAACATAATGAACTTATAAATACAGGTAACAAGAGAACTACCAGACAATCAATACAATGCCATATCTGGGACAGCTAATTGGAAGTTACATGGTATTTTAAGACAGATCAACTGATTGATTGGAAGGTAGCTTTAGGATCAAACATCCACACATGATCCACCCTGCACTTCTTACATTTACCCCAGAATGGAACCGGGAAATAGGAATTATAACTTCTTGTTCTGCATCAGTCAGCCTTGAGGAGGAGATAGACCAGCTAGCTTGAACTAGTGCAGAATTGAAGGAAAACAATTTCTGAGTTCATGTCACAACAATTTGTATAGAAAGGCCGGGGGCAAGTAACACCTCTAGTTATGATGAACACTTTAAGTGTCATAAGCAACTACCACACAATGAGGTAGACAATTATCAAGTAAAGAGTAATATCCCTTGGAAAGTTAACAAGCGACCAATGCGGAATGAATTAATCACATGAAACTACATTACTCGTTTGCCATTAATTATAATCACGCATTGCATATCTTTTTGGTGCTTATGTTGGATTTGTTGAAACATGCAGTCCAGGTGACTTTTACTTCCTAACAAATAGGAGGTGTGGGGCTGACAGCAGACTTGGTATTGTTAACAAGCCTTCAGCATATGGTCATAAGAGCTTGCTTCATAAATTAGTGTAGCCAATAGTACAACCTCAGAACTTGCCACATAAAGTTTTGTGCCAACTTGAGATTATAAGGAGCTAGGGAACCCAAATAATTTCAATCTATAGTATTTAAACTAAAATACGCAAATGGGCACAAACATCACCTAAGGATTTGAACAGCCGAAGCTTTTGTGCAATAAGTGTTAAGAAATAAGAACAAAGAGATAGTAACTGTTTTCTCAATTAAGTACTTCTCATTAGGCAGTTGAGGCAAGGAAAAAAATGGTTATTGCTGAATGCCCAAAAGCTGTTCATTCAGATATCAGAAAGACTGTTGGATAGGTAGAGGGTGTGTGGTACATAACTGGTTAAAAAAAGTATTCTTTGGCCCTTAAAAGCTTCACTAAGGGGAAAATAACATCCAACTTAGATGAAACCCAGGAACTAGAGGAAAATGTAATGACTACCAAGCAACTTAAGTGTTCCATCTTTAACTTAAGTTGATAAAAAATTAATTACCTAAGACTTCAAACAATGTTGTGACTTTTGCATAACTCTTTGATAATACTGTCAACTACTCAGAAAAACATTGCAAAACCAATAAGAAGTACAAGGAATTAACAATAACACTGGAATAATGAAGTCACGAAAAAGGACCTTATAACAACTGCTTTATCTGTATGTCCTTCCCTTCGTTCACGATATGAACCTCGCGTCATACTCATTGGCTGGAATATAAAAACGAATTCAGTAAAAAAAATGCTATTTCTTTCTTCCTACACCCATATAAGCATTTGAAAGCATGAAAATGTTGTGATGTAGTAAATCTCGTAACTCTAGTCTCAATGCAATCTTAACCTTAATTAACCATAAATCAAAACATCAACCAGGCAACTATATGGAAGAGCTAATGATTGCTTACTTGGTGATCACAACATAAAAAAATGAAAGGTCCCACTTACATAGTTCTGCTTCGGCATAATTAGACATCGAAAAACTCTCTCAATCCCATTCAAAATGAAGTAACTATATGACATACAAAAATAAAAAAGCAGGAGTTAATTTCAAATGGTTCAAAATGACAAAAATATGCATAGCTGTTCTTAAGGAAATTTACAACCTCAGATCATCATAACATGATAAATGTAAAAGATAGAACAATCAGACAATAAGCAAAATCTGAACATTGCATGGTTTGCGATGCCAAAGAACAAGAATATGCACATAGACCTTCTCCATCTCCAAAATTGACCGTGTCCATAATTATACTCGGAAAAGCCTGCTCATTTTGTCTTCACAATCTATTTATAGTTTATACATGCGATCCCATACTATAATAGTGGACAAACCCAGGTTGGTTGAATTGGGGTGTTTTCTGTAAAACACGTCCTTGATGTATTAATTAAAATCCCGATGTATCAAATTTTACATGAAGCTTTTATAAAATCTGGAGGCTAAACAATCTTTACCTTTGTTTTGAGAACCTAAATGGCAAAGATCTTTTATCTACCTTAGTATGTATCATCTATAACTAGCAATATTGGGAATACAGAAGAGTTAATCTGTTTCCATCTAGATACTTGACTTGTTCAAAACACACATATCGAAAACAATTTATACATGCTTTCCTGTAACTGTGAGTATGAAAAGGATACAAGAAATAGCCTACTACAAGATAGGAGGTGCTATAATATTGCGTGTTTCCTTCATTAGGGGAAGTTCCTATGGTGCTTTGAAATGGGACTGACTTCAATGCCAGTGTTTCAAGTATGTTTTAGACAAGCTTTCTTGTAACAGAGAAAAGTTTGTTAAGAGAGAGTAGACCTCATTATATTGATTTGCAATGTCAGTGTCAAACAAACATATCACAAAAATACACAACCAATCTGACAACTTACCCACCCACTTCTGACGCCTCTTCTTTTAAGGAAACAAGCTGTTGGGGATCAGCACTTCGCAAGTAACAAAGCTTTGACTGCATAGGATAAACTTCAAGACATGAATATTGAACTAGCCAAAAGTGAAAAAAAGATCAGTGAATATAATGCATTGGGTGCAGCAATCAATTGTGAAAATAACAATTCATAATTCAGACAGGTTTCTTGCATATAAACTTTTACGTTAAGCAAATTTCCACCCAGTTAATGCTAATTCTACAGAATGGCAAGCTTTGTGTTATATCACTATAAACAAAAATTGCTACAGATCACAGCAAGGTGACTTCAAGAGAGAATCACAATCTTCCAAAATCCACATGTAGCAAACGACCAATGCAACATGTATAACAAAAGCAAAAATGCATAAAAGGATACTCAAGGAAAAAAGTTCAAGCAAGAAGTAAAACAGTGCAGAATTAACACGCAGAAAAATATACAGATTCATGACATCACATAAACTTGAAATGCTGATCTCCTGTCAACAGAGTAGAGCAAGGTGAAGCTTCTAATTTCAATACAGAAGATTATTAAATTGATCTAGTGGTTTTCAACTGCAAAACAGGTTTATAGACCAGGGATATCCAGCACTTTTATTTCTAACCCTTACATTTATGTCAAATCCAGAAAAAACAATTATTTTGAAAGAATGAATGAAAGAAAAAATAAACTTAGTGTCTTCAGCTGTTTGCATTGAAATATATTCATCATTAAACTTAATAAAACTGTAATAAGTAGACAACAAAACAAGGGACAAGTTCTGACATGGACACCAATTGTTGGATACAAATCATATTTGTTGACAACTCGTCTTCATATTCACCTGGTAATTGAACCAATTAGACTTTTGTGTGAATACCTTTCCAAATATTTACTTATCAAATCAAGGCCTCTAAATCCAGATTTCTATTTATCTATCAAAAGAGCAATCAATGAAACCTCCGTCCTCACTAAGACACTGAGTTCTGAACCACGCTAACTGCCCAAAACAGCAACTCAATAAAAGAAAAATAAAGAAGCGAGTATAAATTACAGTTTGGTAAGAACATCCAAACCCCAACATTTGTCCATGAAGAAGTCTTCCAGAAAAGAAAAACTTTTAAAAAAGTCAAACTTGAATCCATGAGAACTTTGAACCATAAAATTCCAGAATTCCAAAGCCCAAATTTTAAAGGTCACATACATAGTAAAGCACCCTGGCCAGCTAAGCATATGAGAACTTGAACAAGATTATGCAAGCAATACACTTTGTCAGGCTATAACGCTTGTTGGCCCCATAGTCATGAAGCATCTCAGATCAATTACATTTCATGCGGGTCCCCAGCCATATACTAATCTCCTTATAACACCCATAATGACCTCTTTTCTATTAATCTCACACCAAATTTAACCCTCGCCAATCACAAACACTTACGTCCAGTCCCATAAAGGCAGTATATATCTAAATCATGAAGACAGCAACTTCACGAAACAAAGAAATCACCAACCTTCAACATTATAGGAAACTGCCCAAAATTATACTTTTCTCTGATAACTGGTCTACCATCATACTGAAAGCAAACATCCGCCTCAAACTTCCCAGTATACGAAACCTTAGCCTGTCGACACTGTTTCAAAAAACAAAAGTCACTCCATCAACACGTAAATTTACTTAAAATATACAGACACGGTAAAGGGGAGGGAAAATCTTACTTCAAAAGGAAGTAGCCTCTTACGATTTGTCCTTGAACGAACGTCCTTTATTGGAGCATTTATTCGAGGGTTACTCAAGTATAGTAAGATAATAGTCAAGAAAATGATCAATTTCTAACCAAAAAAACAAAAATCTGCTTTTCTTAACAGAAAATCTGATCGAAAAGAACTGAAAATACTAAAAGGATATGTGAGAGACTGGTATCAGTGTGAGGATCATAAATTCTGACAGGCTTGATGTTATCTAACATGATTTCCAATCCTCTATCCACCATGTAATCAAAGGAATCTATGTGGTGCCTCACTAGCTCTTCCAGCTCCTTGAATTCTCCACCCTTCTTCGCCATTGGAACTGAAAGTTTTTCTCTGTTGCTACGGGGTGAGAGTGAGAGAGAGAGAGACTGCGTAGGGTTTTACAGGTTTAGGGTTTTAGAAGAGAGAAGACAGGCGGGGTTTGATTGTTTTACGGCTGCAACGGTAATACAAAACGGGTTGGTGTGTTATGGGCCTTTTTCTACTGGATTTAAAACCGCGTCTTTTGACTCATGGATCAACTACGTGATTCACGATCTGTTTGGATGGTGTGATCCACGGGCTTTACAGCCTCGGAGCTGAAAAATCAGACGAGCCTGGACTCAAAACTGGATCTAGGAAAACCCGGTCCGATTGGGAGAAAACTCGGAGCTGAAAAAATATATCCAGAAAAAAACTTAAAAAAAAAAAGAACCGATCCGTGCACAGAAAAAAAAATCTTCGTAGGGCCCATCAAAACAACACAAAAATATCCATCCAACTGCAAAAACAAAAATCTTCCATGATCACAATTCCAAGCTCTCAATTACAGCACTTGCAAATTTCACAAATAAAAAAATATATCTTGAACTCCCCAACATTAATTGAAATAGTAATATTCAACAGGTTTTTTTAAAAATATAATTACAGTTAAAGTGTTTTTCATGTTAAAATACATTAAAATAATATATTTTTTTATTTTTTAAAAATTATTTTTAAAATCAACACATTAAAACAATTTAAAATATATATAAAAATTAATTTTTAACAAAAATAATTTAATTTTTTTAAAAAACATGAATTGATATACATTTCTAAACCAGTTACAATTAACTCACGACAAGTAACCACAATTAATTTATTGATTTTTCTCTTACTTGCGCCTCCACAACTTTCTAAAACACACTTCCCCTTTAAGTGCTTAAAAACACTAATAAGTTTTTTTTAACCAAGCAGCAACATAATTGCATGCATACTATTATTTTATTTTCCTTCAAAAATTTATTCTCAATAAGTTTTTAACAGAATTTAATTTTTTATTATTAAATTTAAATTTATTTTTTTAATTAAATTTTAAGCAAATTATTTAAATCCAAAGCAATATAAATTATTTTTTATAATATTTTTAAAATTTGTAATATGAAAACAAACTGATTTAAGAAAGTGGACCACAGTCATTGATTAATTATTCAGAAAAAGTAATTTTTTTTCTGGTAAAAATAAAATACATATCACTAATATAATTATATATTGCACTAATAATTAAAATTAAATAAAAACTATATTATAAAAAAAAATTGAGTATCTTATAAGCATAAGCTGCATAACCTCCTTCCCTGTCTCTTACATCTTCCAAATTTCCAATCACACCAGGTATCTTCTCCTCCTCTCTCTTGGATTTCTCTCGATGCTGATACTAAAAGTGAAATATCTGGTGTATTAAGAGCCGTATATTTATACTTGTAAGTAATTAATCTCTGTGATTGGTGTGTATAGGTGGGCTAAACAGAGGAAGATCTGATGTACGTGCTGGTGGATCTTAATTATACACAAGATCATGATGGCCCTTGAAAGTAAAGGTATGTTTATGCTCTGTTTTGTCGTGTTTTCTCTTCTGGGTTTTCTTTTTTCTTTTTTTCTGAATTTTGAATTTTTTTTTTATCTATTTTGAGTGTTAGTTCAACTATATGTGCGTTTGTGTAATCTTATTTTTTTTGATGCAATAATATTTTTTGATTGATTCTCTATAATGGGTTTTGTTTATAATGGAGAATTGAATGGTAAAGATGGAGACTTGGGGGTTTTTTCAGTGTTGGTTACTTTGTGATCATCACTGCTGTGTAGTTTAGCTTTGAGGCATAACAAGGTTGGTGAATGTGTTTTGGTGTTGCTGAGGGATATGGTTGGAGTTTGAGGTTGATTTGGTTGCTGGTGGAGTGATTGCTACATGAATGTTTAGAGATTCTAGTAGAGTGGAGGATATGTGATTTTATGCTTTGGGGAGATTTGGATGTCAGTGAGGAATTGTGTGAAATTGCAGGCGTATGAGGAATTTGAGACTCGAATTAAACACTCGAGTGGTGGTGTTCTGTGCATTTGTGTGACTTGAACTTTATTACTTGTTGAGTGGATGCACAATGTAGGTTTCCACATCTAGAGCCTAGGTTCAGAAAATGGTTTGGTGATTGTTGAATCAAAGAGTTTTGATCCTGGTCCTGGCATGGTCCTGTACCAGTTTAATCGTGATCCTGTCATGTGTTGCTTTAGGTGTGTACAATCGGTGCAGTGTTGCATGTAATTTTGGTATAAATGCTGCCATGACAGGTGTCTTGTGATTATAATTATATAGAAAATATAAAAGATTAGTGAAACTGTTTGTTGTTTTAGCCATGAGGAATTTGGTTTAATGTGTATTTTTAGAGAAGAAAACGTTATGTTAATTTATCTTCTCCAAAAACACTTGTCATTCTAAAGTACTTAAAATATAAATTCTTTTGATGAGATGGTCTGATTGAGCAGGATCTTCAATCCCCTTAATAAATTGACCTTGATGAGGATATTAAATGACATCCAGGTTGGATCTAAGTTTTACCACTTGTTTTTTGTAGAATAGCATTGAATAACATGAGATTGAAGGCTCATCTTTCACAATAATCAATAACACTTGAGGACAGAACTCTCTTAATCTAGTCCCTCCACTGATCACCCTCACTTTCTAAGAATCATCAAGAAAGTATCAATTTATGATCATGGCCTTCTCAAAACCCAATTCTACAACTATGCCTACTTACTTCTCCTTCTAATGTCATCCACCGACTAGCTAAAGTACATCCAATTTAGTTCCCAGCTACAGAAGCATGAGCAGAATGTGTATACCTTGCAGATTTTGTTGGCTCCTAAGTTAAAATTTTACACAGGCACATTAGTAAACTAATGTAATGAACATTAGTTTGTTCTCCTTCATGCAACCTTATTCAAATAAAATCCATTAAAAACCTTAATTTGTTCATCCATGACAGTTTTCCAATAATCTCGGTAAAACTTGCCAAACAAGGGGCCTTCTCTTTTGCCATCTTCACAACAGTTTGTTTCACCTCTTCCTCTCCAGCCAATTTTTCATTTCATGAGAGATAAACAATTGAGACCACTTGAGACCTTGAAGCCTGTATGTCTCCATCTGTCAGTTGGAAAATCACTTGTCTTGATCTTATACCAGAAAGTTGGATTTGAAATCTGTGTACCTACACAAAATGATTTGTTTGTAAGAAACAACTTGGCCAAGCAACTAGTTGTATCATGTCTAAAATGTGCACTTTGTATGTGATTTATGTTTGGTAGAAGGGAAAGAAGACCTAGGTGTTTTAAATTCATATAAGTGTGCTTTGGTATCTAGATGCATTCTTGTGGTTTGAATGATGAGCTAATTGAAGTCATACCACTTAAAAGGAGCTATTTCTAGATCTTGTTTTTTTGTTGGCTAGGGTTAAGTAGGCTTTGGTTATCTATTATGTGGATTTTTGCTTCAGGAAGTGTGTCATGGGATGTATCTTTTACTTGGAATGCTGAAGATTGTGAGGTGTTCACTTGACGGGCTATAAAATTGTGTACGAATAAGAGAAAAAAAAATTCTAAACTCTTCTTGTTTTTGGCTAAAGTAGAGGGGATGTGCAAGGAAGGCTTCTGAGGGGAAGAGTTGCTTTTGACTTATTTTTAGGATTTAACTTTGCACTTTTGGTCTAAAAAGCCATTTATTGAAGATGTTTCTTTCATTATAGATTTGGCAGATCAATTTCTTGTAACCAGAGTTCTTAGTTTGTGGTTGGATTTCATTCCCTTGGTGCCCTCTTGTAAAGTTTTTGGTTATCTTAGAAGAAAGGAAAAGGCAGTCGTAAATGCTCATGTGATGTGAGACATTTTCTTCAATATTCTTGTCATAATAATGTTTATTGTACCATTTCATTAATGGTTAAGATTTTTAGGTTTTGAAGAGCTTAAGAAGAGTCCAATATGCAATTGGTAAATCAAGCATAACTTTTAATCTAACCATTGGATTGAGTTGAAATTTTGACAGAAGATTCTGAAGGCCCTATTTCCTTTTGGGTTAAAATTTCATGATGATCGGAGATCGGGAAGGCCTTCAAATAAGGCTCGGAAGTTATTGTGCGAGATTATCTTTATTTTCCTTGTTGTATTTGGATTCTTTTTCCTATTTAGATTAGAACTTTTAATTTAATTAGTATTCTAGTATTTAATAATCATAATGCTAGATGGATTCTATTAATTAGTTAAGTTTTAATTTAGAATCCTTTTCTTATAAGGATTCTAGTTTCAAAACTAGTATAAATAAGGATGTCTAGTTTATTTGTGATAGAACATTCAAATTAGATAAATTTTCAATAAAATATCAGAGATTTTCTCCATTTCTCTACAGTGTTTATGGTTATAACCTTAGGGCTTGGGAACCCTAATTTCTATCCACGCTATACACTGCTTAAATTCGTATCAGAGCAGATTGGCCTATTTGATGGATGGAGATGGTAACAAACTACCCCGCAATGTAGGAATGGAGGTCATTTGGGGCACTGTGCGGGCACAAAAGGCGGCACATAATCAGTTAGAGCAGGTTGTGGTAGGACTATCGCAAAATGTGGCAGCATTGTCTAAAGAACAGGTCCTTTAGCTGATGGAAAATGCAAACAAGGATCGTGAAGAGGAGAGAAATTTGCCTAGAGACTTACCTTGAGGCAGGTTGAACACATATATATTCCTAAATTCTATGAGATTCCTTTTTATAGTGAAAGATTTTCAAAGAAAAGATTTATTAATTGGTTAATAGAGTTAGAAGCCTACTTTTATTTCAACAAGATTCTTTATTGTAAAAAAGTATGGCTTGTAGTAGACAAATTTTCTTGTTGTGCTAGAAAATGGTGGTTCGAAGTTCTAGAATTTTGAACTTGTACTGGTAAGCCTTTAACTCCATTAATAGAAAGATTTGAGATGATCATTAATTTTGGAGTTTATACAAGATTATGAGGAGATTTTATATTGGATAGATAAGCATTATTTGCTTTATGTTCAATGTGGAGTACTTTGGTGAGAAAAAAAAATCTAAGTTATCTAATTATGTTGAAGATAACATGACCAAAAAGGGTGTTGATAAACAATTTCAGTCTTTTGACCTTAAGTTTGAGAAGATAGTGGCTAACAATGATCTTTTAGTCAAGAATGAAGATCTTTCAAACAAAAACATAGAGGACATTGTAATTTCTGACAATTCTCATATTATGAAAGATTATTTTGAAGTTTCTTTATATACAAAGTTGAAATAGTGGAAGTCTTTGATGATGAGGAGGTCAAGTTTGAGGTAAGTGGACTTCATAGGAACATAAAATTTAACATAAAATTTTAATTTTTCTTTAGCATGTACACATCATGAATTAAATTTTGAAGTTCATGGGTCAAATACATGCTACTTCATGAATATGTTGGCCATAATGCTATATTCAAAGTATTTGTTTCTTTGGAGTGGAAGAGTGCAATTATTGACAGATAACTCAAGGGCGAGTTTTTCGAAAATAGAGGGGACCGACGTGGGGAAATTTCTTTAATATTCTTGGCATAATGATGTTTATTGTATTATTTCATTAATGGTTAAGATTTTTAGGTTTTGAGGAGTTTAAGAAAAGTCCAAGACATAGTTTTCTAAATCAAGCACAACTATTAATTCGATCATTGGATCAAATTGAAATTTTGAAAGGAGATTCTAAAAGCCTTGTTTCCTATTGGGTTAAAATTTCATGATGATCGGAGATTGGAAAGTCCTTCAAATAAGATCCGGAAGTTACTGTGCAAGATTGTCTTTATTTACCCTATTGTATTTGGATTCTTTTTCTTATTTAGATTATGACTTTTAATTTAATTAGTGTTTTACTATTTAGGAATTCTATTGTAGATAGATTCTACTAGATAGATGAATTTTAATTTGGAATACTTTTCCTATAAGGATTCTAGGTCTAGAGTTGGCATAATTAGGGCTATCTAGTTTATTTTTGTTAGAATATTCAGACTATTTGAGCTTTTATTAAAATATTAGAGATTTTCTCTATTTTTCTACCATGTTTATGGTTGTAATCTTAGAGCTTGAGAATCCTAGCTTTTTTTCAACATATACATGTTGTGTCATCACATCACTAGATATGAAGGTGCAGAGTATCTACAAAGGCTTTGCTTTAGTATGCAAGGAATATATGCAGTTCCCTATCCATGTAGCAGAGCAGCATTTTTTTTTTTGTATTCTTTTTTTCTTTTTATGTAGTCCCCTTTTGGGGCCTTATTTATTTGCATAAGATGTGCCACCTTTTCTTTCTCGATACATTATTACTTGGAGCCTTTCCCAGGATTTACGCACTTGTCAGCTCTTGCTTGTTTTACTGTTTATCAGGATAGTTAAATATGTTTGATGATATCAGATTATCAAAATTAAATTTTCTCAAGTGTTCTGTTTTTCGTTTCTTCTTACCAGAAACTATGCAAAGGAGCTGTGAGGCCTCCTTAAAATGCCTCCAAATCAAGGGATTCCCTTGTGGGAATTCCTTTGAAGGGTTTCCTGAGTTTAAAGAAGAAATTGGTTCTCACCCAGGCAGGGATGCTGTTGAACCAGTTCACTCACTAAGCAGTGAGTTTCTTGAACTTCCAAGTGAATTTCACAACAAACCTGCCTACCATCATGATTTTGGCTCATGGCCGACCTTTTATCCAGACTCTCAAAAGATGCAGCAGCACCAAATGAATTGTTTTGAGAGCCAGTTTTATCCCTTTCCTCCGGAGACTCGATTTCAGCATGCTCCTTTCAGTATGTTTTCTCAAGGTCATCCATTTGAGATCCAGTTCCAAGATTTTCAATATTTTGTGGTCATAGATTTTGAGGCTACTTGTGACAAGGAAAGAAATCCTCATCCACAAGAGATAATTGAGTTTCCATCTGTCATCGTGAGCAGTGTAACCGGTCAACTAGAAGCTTGTTTTCAGACATATGTGCGGCCAACTTGCAATCAGCTCCTGAGTGATTTCTGCAAGGATCTGACTGGTATCCAGCAAATCCAGGTTAGCTTGGAATTCCTTACCGTTTAGAAAAGAGTAATAAGCATGTATTTCTTGGAATGTTGTCATTGGTGTTCAATTTACTTTGTACTAGGTTTGGCAGACTGACTTTCCCTTTAAAAGCGTAAATAGTGTGCAACGAAAATTTTTAGTTTACTTTAGGAGTAATTACCAATACTTCATGAAGAGAGAGATAACCATAATGGAGAGATAGAAAAATTGCTTCGGGACCCTTAAAAGATGATTTTTTTATTTCCACACACATGAACATTTTTTTACGAACTCCCTCTGCTTTCTATCTCTTCCTTGTATGTACGCTCTCTTCATGGAGTAAGTATTGCTGGTTACTCCAGGAGTAATATAAAATTTCTCAGGTGTAACTTCCATTTGGTCTACTTATTTAGTAGTGGGGTATTGATTCCATGTCAAATACAAAGCAATCTGTGGTTTCAACATTGTCAGCGGTTGGTTTCACTGGGCTTGGCATAGAATGAAAGTTGGATATGGACTGATACAATTGTCCCAAGTTGGAATGTTGTCAAAAAAGAATGTTCTACGACAATGCGATAGAAACACTAGTACTTTTAGGCTCATAGAAGTCTTCTTTTTTTGTCTCAAATGGATATTGAAGCATTTTATTGTGCTTGAAAAGAGCAATGAAGCACACAAGGTATGAAGGGACCTTGTGGATTGGTAGAAGTTACTGGCAAGTGCTGTCCTTTTTTTCTTAGGTTTTGCAATATGAATCATTTCTTTGCTTTTCTGCAAGCTGGCCATACTTTTTAACGTTTTCCTACCTCAACTAGTTTCTTAGAATTAGCTTTATGTTAATCTCTCTTGCTTAACTTTTTTGATGAACTTCATTTAACCTATCATATTCTTTTATTTCTGTGTGGTTCCAGGTGGACAGAGGTGTTACTCTTAGTGAGGCACTCCTCAGGCATGATAAATGGCTTGAGAATAAAGGGATAAAAAACACCAAATTTGCCGTGGTGACATGGTCGAACTGGGATTGTCGGGTGATGTTGGAATCTGAGTGCCGATTCAAGAAGATCAGGAAGCCTCCTTATTTCAACCGGTAAATGATCATATATTAGCCTTTTGATTAAAAACCTTTCCATTATAAATGTATTAATCTTCTGCACAAGCTATTTTTCATTGTGAATAAACTGGAACTCTGTTGCATTTATTTTTTGGCAGACATGTTGAAAGTCCCTCTTAAGATGATTTCAATTTTATTTTATTTTAACATTTGCCAGATGGATCAACTTAAAAGTTCCTTTCCATGAAATATTTGGTGGTGCAAGATGTCTGAAGGAGGCTGTTGAGATGGCAGGCCTACACTGGCAGGGCCGTGCTCACTGTGGGCTGGATGATGCCAAAAATACCGCTCGTCTGCTTGCTCTACTTATGCACCGGGGCATCAGATTCTCTATCACCAACTCACTGATGTGGCACACAACTGACAGTTCATTGTCATGCAAGCAGTCCACTGAGAACCTGTCCCTTGCACCACACCAACCTCATAAGCTTAAGGAAATTCATACTCCTGTTTTCCCATATCACCCCTTCTGTTTCTGTGGTGTGAAGAGCAGCAAAGGAATGGTTCGAAAGCCTGGACCGAAGCAAGGTAGCCTGTTCTTTGGTTGTGGCAACTGGACTGCCAATAGAGGTGCCCGCTGTCATTACTTTGAATGGGCATCTCCTTGACTAAGATTATGGAAAACCTATTTAGGTTTCCTCTCCGCATCCTATAGTCTATCAGGATGTACTATGTAGAAAAAAATGACAAAAAAAAAAAAAAGTGATGGAAAGGAAGGTAGTTGTTGTCTCCTAGTGAACAAAATTTAAATAGTTGGCTTAATTCTTGGAGAGTTTGGGAAAACATTGAAGTGGTAGGGGAGCTACAATTTGTAAAGCTGACTTTCTTGTTGACTGGAGATCAAATGTTGGATGGGTAGTTAGGATGATGCATTTGACATGCATGGACATGCTAAGTTATCTTTATGATAAATAACCTGTGAGATAGGGACAATTCGGTTTCCTCTGCATTTCTAATGAGAGTGGATAGAGTTGCTTGCCCCAATTTCTGACTCAGTTTTTTTACTTGTTTTCGAGAATTTCTTTGGGGTTTTGATGGTTAAAATGGGTCTTTGGAATAAGTACTATCATTCTAGCAATCAAGCATAAGACATTTTGAATGGAACGGAAACGAACGAGGAAACAGGAAAGGTGCTCATTTCTTTTTTTCATTATGCTTCAAATCATGCTACAATTTTTGTTTTCTTTTTCCCAGTAAGAACTACATCCTGCAAAATTTATTCTCAATGAATAAATTGTTATTTATCCTAGATTTCTAAAACCGTGATTGAAACTAATTCCCTCATCCAAAATTGGGAGGTACCAATTTCTTTTCTTTATTTTCTACCAAGGAAGAAAATACAATATAAGTGATGAAGGTGTCTCCTCTAATAATAGATCGGAATTGTGTTCCTGTATAAAAGGGCAACTTTTGTTTCGGCCCAGGTTAGTGAGGTTGACCCAATGACTTGACCAAGCCAGGTGCAAATCCATCAAACACCGAGTTTCAACCAAGAGTTTACTTTCACAGTTGAGTTTTATATCAGTGTATGCATTTGTAGTAAAAAAGGGGGATGCATGTTGGTTATCCTAAACTTCAGATATGGCATAATGCGTGCTTCTACGTGATATTTAGAGCATGGAGGGATCTCATCTCAAGGCATCTATGTTATAGTCGAAGTTAAGGATATTTCGGACATAGAGTTTGTTATTATGACTAGTACTTGGTTGTTGGTTTCGTTGGCTTTGGTAAACGAGTGTTGCCAGAAAAGAAGACAATTAAATTGACCGAGTCAAAGGCTCCTCGCATAATTCCAACTCTACGAGATAAAAAAAAATTGACAAAAGGCAAATATCAAAGAGATACGACAGCAAGAAGTGCTGTAGTGCAATAAAAATGAGGCAAAAATGGGTGTGGATGTTGGCGGTGACTTCGGCTTTGGTTAATAAGTGGTGCCATTGTCATGGTTGTTTGAAGGAAGAGATGATTGGTCTCTTGGAGATCAGAGCGTGGATCAATCAACCATGGCTAGAAGAAATCCCTTTTCCTTCACTTATTGGTATCAAAATAAATGATTATTGATGATTATTTGCTCTGCTATGTTCTGCATAACAACCACGGCTAAAAAAGGTTGTATAACATGATGAGCTTGTGTAAAAGGGAATGAGAAGGTTACCTTGAGAAAAAAAAATTCAAAAATCAATGTGTTATTTCCATCCACATTAATTGCCGTCATTCATAATCCTAGAGGTGAGATCTATAATTAAATAACTGTTAGGATATTGCCATTTAGTGGCAATACCCCACCACCAAGTTAGTGGTAGCTCCATTCATGCCACAATTAGTGGCACACTTTAAGGCATTACTGGCCCCTCCATGTTGACCATATTTGCCTATAAAGAGGCATGTCTTGTTGAGAGCAAATTGAGAGTGCAGAGAGAATTGTGAGAGAAAACGTGAGTGTGAGTAGAGAGAAAGAGTGAGCTGCAATGGCAGCAGCCTTGCTGTCATTGTAGTAGCTTCAAGAGCACCAAAGTGAGCTGAGAGTTGAGTTAGAGTGGATGTAATCCTCCTCCTCCATGTATCTCTATATCTAATAAAATAAACCTCTCCCGTGGATGTAGGCGGTTTTGCCGAACCACGTAAAATATTGTGTCAGTGTGCTTTACCCTCCGTTGAGCAACTATCAATACACCCCCGGTCCGCGCATGGGGGAGCCGGAATTCCCCAACAATTGGTATCAGAGCTGATGGTTTAAAGGGGTGTTTGATTTTGCTAAAAAATGAAAGTTGTCAAAATTGTGTTTTGACCATACCACTGTGTAGAGGAGGCCGAGACGAAGCCACTGGTGAAAACGGCGTCAAAATCGGACGTCGGACATGGCCGCACTCTCCAGCAGGGCATCTGCCAACGCGCGCAGACACGCCCCACGCGTGCCACTCTTCTTCTTCGCCCGGATGGGCTGACCCGACCCAAATACCAGTTGACCCGACCCATGTGACTGACCCGGATATGGATGATGTCAGCATGACATAATTGTGATGTTAGCATGCACAGTAGGCATGCCAGGGATGACATCAGCCTGATGTAAGTGTGATGTCAGCATGCATAGTAGGCATGCTATGTCAGCAGCCACATCATCGACCAGTCAGCAGACACATCAGCAAAGTGGGACCCACCGGCCACATCATCAGCCGCGAGCCGAGCCGCGTTGAGCCGAGCCGTTTTGAAGCCGAGCCGAGCCGCGAGCCGAGGGATAAGATTCTGTGCAGCAGAGTCTATGTGCAACCGGATCTAAGATTGAATCTGGGCCGTTCATCAGGCCAGAATTGTTTTGATCAAATCTTAGCCGTCTGAAATACGATTTGGACGATTTCAGACTTGTTTCCAGCTAATTTGATCATTCCGGATGCAATGGTACGGTCCGATCGTTGAGATTTGAGACCAAAAAGGCAATGGTGAATTAACAAAAGAGATTGCCCGATCAGGAGGCATCCGAAGGTCATCATGGTGGTCGATGGAGATGAAGAAGAAGAAGGTGCACATGTTTACCCAATTACATGTGTTGAACTGCTAAGTGGGGAGATTTGAATTGCCTTGAGGGAAGGTAAAATTGGGACACTC
>Ga0325400_1000293_pt1 | contig 34472 bp, 23 predicted proteins | sample PopdelMetagenome_2_FD_205662 | JGI IMG/M metagenome (GOLD analysis project Ga0325400, IMG submission 205662) | Populus deltoides microbial communities from Bellville, Georgia, United States - Xylem-PdKOR-R1 | ecosystem: Host-associated > Plants > Phyllosphere > Stem > Wood/Secondary xylem...
AGATCAAAAAACCTTGCTGCATCTGCATTAGGTTCTTCTTCTACGATTGGACATTCCCTGACATTACCTTCACTCATTCTCATTGCATCCATAACCATATTCCTGTAAGGATTACTGTTCTCATTTCTAACTTCATGCATGTTGCTAGCACTAGAAGTTGACCCAACCACCTGTTCTTCCATGCTCTTATCAGGAACAAATAGTTCTCCGTGTGCATACCAACACAGGTAATCCTCCATGAACTCTTTGGTTAGAAGATGCATCGTTACAACATCTTGATGCAGAAACTTTAAATTTTTACACTTCCTGCATGAACACCTAATACCGCCATTAGTAAAATTCCTCGGAATAGATGTTGCAAAATTAATAAAACCCTGGACACCGTTACAATAATCCATCCTCCGCAATCCTTGGGGTGAGTCCCGATACATCCATGAACGATTATCCATGACTTCTATTGAACTTCTATAAAACATAACAAAAATATAGGTTTTCCCCGATATTATCAAACAAACTAAAACAACACTTATGTTAAATATTCATTATCAATTATCAACTATATATCAACGTTCATACATACAAATTTATACATATATAAATTTATGGAAATCACAACTTCGAAATAGAATTGATAACAATTAAAAAAGACCCGTTAAACAAGCTATTAATTATTTATTTCATCACAACACATTTAATTTGGTGTAATTCAAACAAAATTTCAACAATTTACAAACAAATATAATTTGATAAAATCTAAAACAAACTATAACAACTACAAAATTATACATTCATACTACAAGTTTCTTTGACAAATAACAATCAAACAAGTACATACGTTAACAAAATACATATACTAAAAATAAAATTCACATTTAAATGTTAAAACTAAAAAGGATAGATTTACTTACAAAAAATGATAAAATCCACAAGAACGGATATTGTGACCACGTACAAAAGTATAAGAAACTTGAGTGCTTGTTTTGAGAAGAGTAGAGAGTTGGGATTAGTGGTTGGCTGCAGTTTGGGAGGGGAGAGGTGGGATAGGAAAGAAGAAGGGGAAGAAGAAGGAGAAACGGAGGAAGAGAGTGTCGGCAGAGGGGGTATATAATGGCTTTACCGATGGAATCACCGACGGGTACATTCCGTCGGTGATTCCATTGGTGAAAGTGCCACGTCACTGTACAGCTATCTCAGTTTGAATCCATCGGTCGTTCTGTCGATAAAATCATCTGAAAAAACTCCATGTCACCACACCATTGCATCTTTCCAAACAAACAGTATAGGCCATCGGCGATACAGTCGGTATAAATCGATGAAAATATTCCGTCGGTATATACCGACCAGATCATCGACAGAGTTATGCCGTCGGTATATACCGATAAAATTGGAGACAGAATTATTTTCATTGGTAATAATTACCGACGAAAAAATTTTGACGGTAATTCCGTTGGTTTTCGCTGGTTTTCTAGCAGTGTATTAAGTGTTATTCCCTCATTGAGTTATTTAAACTCACCCCTCATTCTTAATATTATTTTAGGTTCTTAATTTCTGTTAGCAGGTGGACTTTGTTGAGTATTCCTACTTCTTCAGTTTTGGTCAATATGCCTTGCTTGTTTTACGATGCTTTCCTTTAGTTTTGATTCGATATTTTAGACGCTTCACTATTATATTATTTTAATTAAGTTTGGATTTTAACAATGTAGTAAGTATTATGGATTATTGTTTTTGTTTTAATTATCGATAATAAATTTTGAACTATTATTTGGTTTTATTAGTTTTGAATAATACAATATTTTTGAAGATTATAAAATGCTATGTATTTTTAAATAACTTGTTCTTTTGATATGTTCATTAGACTTAGCATAGGTAGATAGTCTTTTCAACCCCACTCTTGTGTTATCAATCATGCACCCGAGATTCGGGTCATAACAAGTATAGCTACCTCTTCTTTGCTTCTTTCTTGTTTTAAATTGATGTCTTTACTCATAACAATAATTTGAAAGCTTTATATATGTTCACATAGACATCATTGATGAGTTTATTGAGTTAATTCCATGCATGTCTTCTAGAACATGATCATTCTATTTTAGAATGCCGAAAGAAAAACGAAAACAATCCAAAGATGAAGAAAATGATTCATCCTCGCGAAAGAGAAGAAAAGCTGACCTCGGTAAGCTTTTCAAATGCTATTGTTTTATGCTCTCTGTTTGTTAAACTTGAAGTATTAGGTGAAATTCAATGAATGAATGATTTTCTTACCTTACTCTCTAATAGTAATTGCGTTGAAATTCCTACTCAGCACATTAATATGTATTGTCTTTGATGATCACTTCACATGTATCCCTTACTAGTTATAATTGCAAGATAGCAGATACCTCCTGCAATCGCTTCATTGCTAATTAATTAATCGTGCCTTAATTTCCGCAGCTGCCATGACAGAGCCAGATTCTTCTCGATCTAGACCACAAGGGGCCTATGATGTCTTTTTGAGTTTTAGAGGAGAAGATACTCGCAAGACATTTACAGATCATCTATATACTGCCTTAGTCAAAGCTGGAATCCACACTTTTCGAGATGATGATGAACTTCCTAGAGGAGAAGAAATCTCCGATCATCTCCTCAAGGCAATCCAAGAATCAAAGATATCTATAGTGGTCTTCTCAAAAGGATATGCTTCTTCTAGATGGTGTCTTGATGAACTTGTGGAGATTCTGAAGTGCAAATATAGGAAAACTGGTCAGATTGCTCTTCCTATATTCTATGACATTGATCCTTCAGATGTGAGAAAACAGACTGGCAGTTTTGCTGAAGCATTTGTTAAGCATGAAGAACGTTATAAAGAGAAGGTGAAGGAGTGGAGAGAAGCTCTTGAGGAGGCAGGAAATCTATCTGGATGGAATCTCAAAGATATGGCAAATGGGTATGCCTTTTCTCTATAAGATTCAATTCCACACATTTATATATGGAGTCATTATACATTATATATTTTACAATGTGAAACAATAAAATACTTTTTTAACAGTCTTAATTCTCTCGCTATTAACTTGCTTTTGTCTATGAACAGGCATGAAGCAAAATTTATCCAATATATTATCAAGGAAGTGTGGAATAAATTGTATCCCAAGGACATGAATGTTGGTACTCACCCAGTAGGTATTGATCCCCTTGTCAACGAAATCAGAAACTTCGTAAGTAATGCAACAGAGAAGGTTTGCATTGTGGGCATACATGGGATGCCAGGAATAGGAAAGACGACTATAGCAAAAGAAGTATTTAATAAACTCTGCGATGAATTCGAGGGGAGCTCTTTTCTTTTGAATGTTAAAGAAAAATCAGAATCTAAGGATATGGTTCTTTTGCAACAACAACTACTTCATGATATTTTAAGACAAAATGCTGAGAAGATCAATAATGTTGATAGAGGAAAGGTTCTGATTAAAGAACGACTTCGGCACAAAAGAGTTCTTGTTGTTTTTGACGATGTGGATCGTCCAGACCGACTACTTGATTTGATGGGAGAGCCAAGTTGGTTAGGCCCTGGAAGTAGGGTAATAATTACAACTACAGATGAAAGCTTACTTCTTGAAGCTGATCAAAGATACCAGGTTCAGGAATTGAACCGGGGTGACTCCCTTCAGCTTTTCTGTAGGCATGCGTTTAGGGACACCAAGCCAGCAAAAGATTATGTTGAGCTTTCGAATGATGTAGTTGAATACTGTGGAGGACTTCCTTTAGCTCTTAAGGTTTTAGGTTCTTGTTTGTATGGGAAAAACCAAGCTAGATGGGAATCTGTAATTGACAGATTGAGAAAATATCCAAACAGTGAAATTCAGAAAAAACTTAGAATAAGTTTTGACACACTGGATGAATCTACACTAAAGAATACATTTCTTGATATTGCATGCTTCTTTATTGGTAGAAAGAAAGAATACGTAGCAAAAGTGCTAGAAGGACGTTATGATTACAATCCAGAAGATGATTTCGGAACTCTCATTGAACGGTCTCTGATTAAAGTTGATGATTCTGGAACGATAGGCATGCATGATCTATTACGAGGGATGGGAAGGGAGATCGTTAAGGAAGAGTCACCTGAAAATCCTGCGCAAAGGAGCAGAATTTGGAGTCAAGAGGATGCGTGGATAGTACTCAAGATGCAGATGGTAAGAACTCAATGCATACAGAAAAGCACATTCATTTGTATCTTTATTGTCAAACTTGTTACAAACAATCATATGAAAGTTCTATTGATTTTGTTTTCTTGTTTAGGGAACAGAAGTTGTAAAGGGCCTTGCACTGGATGTGAGAAGATCAGAAGACAAATCACTAAGCACTGGATCATTTACAAAAATGAAAAACTTAAAATTACTCCAAATCAATGGAGCAGAACTCATCGGATCTTTCGAACGGCTTTCTAAAGTGTTGACGTGGATTTGTTGGCTTGAATGTCCTTTGGAATTTTTACCATCCGACTTTTCACTGGACTACGTAGTTGTTATTGATATGCAGTACAGTAATATCAGAGAACTATGGAAGAAAAAAAAGGTGCAAAACATATCAAAATGCCTAAAAATTCATCTAGAGAACTTTTGATGATTACTTTTTAATGATTTTTCTCTCTGCTCTCACAGATGCTCAACAATCTAAAGATCCTTGATCTCAGTTATTCAAAGAACCTTGTTAAAACACCAAACTTTCACAGTTCAAGTCTAGAGAAATTACTGCTTGAAGGTTGCTCAAGTTTAGTTGAGGTACATCAATCTATTGGACATTCAAAGTCTCTTGTATGTTTGAACATTTCGGGGTGTTCACAACTTAAGGAGCTGCCGGAGTGCATGGGTGATATTGAGTCCTTCACTGAGCTTCTAGCAGATGGAATTAACAACGAGCAATTTCTCTCTTCAGTTGGACATTTAAAGTGTGTGAGGAAGTTTTCATTGCGCGGACACTGGAAGTGGGACTGGAACTTAACATATCGGCCTTCACCAAATTCTTCTTGGATTTCAGCTTTCCGGATAACTCCAACTTCCACTATTTGGAGAGTATTGGGAAAGCTAAAACTTGTTAATTGTGGTTTCTCTGAACGTGCAACTAATTCTGTTGATTTTGGAGGTTTTTCCTCTCTTGAAGAGTTGGATCTATCAAAAAACGAGTTCTTCAGTCTGCCTTCTGGCATTGGCATCCTTTCTAAGCTGCGGCTTTTGACCGTTCAGGGATGCGAAAATCTTGTATCAATCCCAGAGCTTCCCTCAAATTTAGAACATTTGGATACATTTGGTTGCAAATCAATGCAATGGGTAAGACTACCAATCCAAGCAAAAAAATATCTAAGTCTGTTTCTGATTGGTTGTCCGGATTTAATAGAGATTGAAGGCATGGAAGGTCTAAGTAATCATGGCTGGTTTATTTCCTATATTACCAAGAGCAAGTTATCAGATAATTATAAGAAAAGTCTTGCTGAGGTACTATTTCTGTCTCTCTTGCACACAAATAAGCACACAATTGGCACGTACAATATATACATTAATTAATGTCAAATATATACAGGCACTGTGCTACGGTGGTTACGCGTATCATATGTTCTTCAATCGGTGGCATACGTTCAGCCACAGAGATAAGTTCACTATGATTCCAAATTGGTTCAGCTACCGAGGAAAAGGAAGTTCATTATCATTTCATATACCTCCAGTTTTCCAAGGCTTGGTCGTTGGGGTTGTCTGTCAACGCTTGATAGGTCTTATTGGAACCGCCAAATTGTGTATAAAAAATAAAAGCAACGGTATTCAATTGTTTGAAGCAACTGTAAGTGATGGTGTCGGTAGAAATTGGTTGAGATACATAAGTCTAAGCGAGATGGCAATGAAAGAATATTGTGAAGATGAGGAATTGGAACTGTGCGTGGGACTTTATACGGGAGAAGACGCTGAAGTGTTTGAATGTGGGATCCATGTGATAGTTGAAAAGACAGATTCATTTGAAGGGTCAGAGTGGGATCATGAGTCTGAAGTTGGAAGAGATAGAGCAGTAATACCTGCACCACCATATCTGTCTCAATATGCGCGGTACAATTTCTTTGAGATTTACGGCAAGCAAGGTCTCAGTAATTTATCAAAAAATACCAAGGATCGGCTTCTTGAGGTACTAGTCCTGTCTCTCTTGCACACAAATAAACACACAATTGGCACGCGCGCACACAGATATATATATTATTCGGTGTCTAAAATCTCAGCATTCCTTGAATTCAATATTTATGCAGAGAATCTTCAATTATCATTTTCTCGAGTATTTTATTCCCTTCAAGGATTTTTTCGTTCCCTACGATTATTCTATCATTCCAAAATGGTTCAGCTACGGTGCAGAAGGATGTTCATTATCATTTGATATACCTCCAGATTTCGAAGGCTTGGTCATTTGGGCTGTCTGTTCAGGTGGTACTTGGCATCAAGAATTAAAGGCTATTATAAAAAATAAAAGCAACGGTGTTCAGTTGTTCGAAGCTACGCATGCAATGCCCTATTTCCGTAGTAGGTGGCTAAGAGTCATAAGTAGACGTGAGATGGCAATGGAAAAATACTGTGGAGATGCTGCATTGGAACTACATGTGATTTTGAGGTCCGAAAAGAGTGAAGTGGTACGATGTGGGATCCATGTGATACATCCATTTGGACGGAGCAACTACGATCAAACTCCAGCGTTGGATCATGACATTTACAACCAAGAGTCTTTTGAAGGTTCAGAGGGGGATCATGACATTGACTACTACGAGACTTCATTTGAAGGGTCAGGATCGTCGGATCATGAGATTGACAACCAAGACTCCGAAGTTGAAAGCGATAGAACGATACCTCCGCCACCATATCATCTGCTTCACCATCCCCGTCATGGTTCAATGAGATTTTCTACAAGGCAGCAATGGAAAGCTTTTTTGATTCGGGCGTTCAGCCTGTGGAAAACCATAGTCATGCAAAAATTCTTACCTGATGATCTCAATTAGTCGAGGGATTGGTTTAAGAAAACTCCCCACTTTATGCCCACTTAGCAATGATATTTGTTTCCTTGACTATTTTAAGCAATTGAGTAATTATCTATATTTTAAGAGACTACAGGAAAAGAGCTGCGAAAAAATGAATATTTATATCTGTTGCACGGGTGCGGTGTCGCGGTGAAATAATATGATTCCCACTTTAAATCTAAAATGTAAACTTATTTGGAAAATATGGGGAGACAAGAAATTCTTGTCGTCTATTGGTTGAAAATGGAATGGGAGTCGCCACCTAGTATTTTGGTCACTAGGAACCCTAACTGGTCTCAGAGATCGGGTACGGGGACTGGTTGCGTAATGGGAAGGTATTAGCACCCCAAATACGCCTTACCTAAGGTAAGCTGCATTGTTTATTTGTCTGATAAAATTCAAGGTCTCGTTGTGTTTCCCAGTTGTTGGTATGGTTCAAGAAAAGTCCTCCTCGGTAAGGAGATCCTTATCTTATTGGGTAATTCTGCCATTAACGAAAGAATTTAATATCCGGAATATGTCTTACGTATAAGATCGTAACCCTAGATATTAAAAGAAAACAAAATAATTTTTTTGGAATTTTTGAAATATTGGCCTAGTTCTCATGGCTTGAATAAACTGGTTATTAAAGCCAAAATGCATGTTAATACATATATTGTTTTGAAATTTCCTTTGTTGTGTGAAAATATGGTGTTATAATATTTATATATATATGTTGGAGAGACTAGGCAGTATGCATGAAAACAAAATATTTTTTATTAAAACTTAACGAAAACCGGATATTTTAATACCGGATTTGTATCTTTACAGTATAAAAATACAAACCGGTATTGATCAAAATGCAGTAACAAAATTGCAGAAAATCACAGATTCTTTGAAATAATTTTTGAAGAATTTTCATTTTTTTTAATTTATTTTTTTGGGCTGTATCTAGTTCGGCCCATGTGGCTGGGCTGGACCCAGCAGGCCTAACCGGGTCACTGGCCCAAACCAGTGACCCGCCTGGGAAAACAAAAGGCACGGCTCACGCGTGCATGCTCAGTAATATATGCAAATGGTACTGTTCAAGTGAATTATAATTCACTTGAACAGTGAAAATGCCAAAGGAAATAACATGCACAGAGACGTAAAACGCATACCTGGACGTGGAACCGAAAGGGGCGAAGTGCGATGGCGAACACTCACAGTGATGCTGGTGGCGGTGGAGAGGCAGCCGACGAGGGCTCACGGTGGTTCTGACGGTGGCAGTGGCTGGGAAGCTCGATGACAGCAGATGTTTCCTCTTCTTCTTCCCCTTTGCAGAGGCGTTGCTTCTTCTCTTGGTTTCCTTTGTTCCCTCTGTCAACAATGTTCTTCCTTCTCTGCAGCGGATTCGTGGAGGTGCTGGTGGTGGCGGCCTGAGGAGTGGCTTGAGCGGTGGTCGGCCTTTCTTCCTTTTCTTCTCTGCGTTTTTCTTCAGCTCTGTTCTCCTCTGTTTCCCTTTTCTCCTTCTGCTTCTCACGGTGCTGTTGTCTACTGGGAGGGCAGTGGCAGCTGGAGATGATGCTGGGGGTGGTGGAGAGGAAGCCGACGATTCCTCACGGTGGTTAGGAAGGTAGCAGTGGTTGATGACAGCGGCTGTTTTCTTCTTCCTCCTCCCCGTGCAGAGGCGCAGGTTGCTGCCTTTTCTTCAATGGTGCTGCAACGGGGGAAGAAGATGGTGAGCTGAAAAGGAATGACGATGTCGTGGGTAGTGCTGCTGTTTTTGTGCTCCTGGTGGCGTTGGTGTCGCGGCAGCCGGCTGTGGTCGCTCTTCCCTTTTCTCTGCTGCTTCTATGTTACTTCTCCTTGTTTCTTTCGGTTTCTCTCTTCTCTACACTCTCACAGTACCTCTCATTTCAAACTTCTCTGTATTCTTTCCTTCCTTTCTCTTTGTTCTCTCTTCTCTTGTTCAAACTTCTCTCCATCCCCCTCTTCCCGTGCTGGCGTTGTGGGTATTTATAGGGCAAAAGGGAGCGGGGGCGTCCCTATTGCCACCCTATGGCAGCGCATGGGGAGCAGGGCTTTGCTGCCCTGCCACAGCGCCGGGCTGGCTGGCCAATGAGCGTGGCTGGCAGGGCGCGGCTCCCTCGGTGTATCATCATGAAAGGGTGTGGGGTTTCGTTGACAGAGAAGGCTGCTTCGGGTGCAGGGAAAAAATGGCCGAGAGAAGGGAATGGCCAAGGGGGGAACTGGTTTTGGGTGTTCTCTCTTTCTCGTTCAAAAACTGAACTCTCGGCCTTCCCTCTAAAAAAACCCCCCTGCTGCAGCTACTAAGAGCAGTATTTATAGGCGAAGGGGTAGCGGGGACGTTGCTGCGCATGGGGAGCAGGGGACACCGGGCGAGATCTTCGAGCACGGGGCGTGGGGCTTTAAGTTTTGGGAGCAGCAAGCAGTCATTAATTGTTTCTTGTTTAAAGGGGCATGGGGCTCTAATAACATGTCGTTTCAATTTTTTTATTATTATTATTATATATTTATTTTTTTTATTTGGGAATCCAAAAATGAGTTACAACAATATCAACTTAATTTCCTCATAAAAGACATACATGGATCTTTTTATCAACTTACATAAAAAGTCTAAATTGCATAGAGTACTCTAACTAAGAAATCCAAAAGAAATAGGAACTTTAAAATGAAAAGGGTGTGAAAGGATTATACCTCAACGACCCTCCTGAGCATTGGTTATCCTTCAATTTCAACAAAATCAAACAAGTACCAAATTTGGTGGAAACAAATTAACTAAATTGAATAATTCATCACTTAATTTTAGATATTTTTATGTTTGTTTTTAATATTTTTATACTTTCATAAGTTTTAGATATTGTGTTGTTATACACCATGAACCTTAACAAGAGAATCATTAAAGAATTGTAGACTTTGTATGAACTAAAACGAATAATAACTCAGACAATTCAAAGTCGGATCTTCTTTTTAATTTTAAAGTCTTGTTTGTTGTTAGATCATATCTTAGACAAGTTATGAGATTTTCTATAGATAAATCATAATGTTGTAAACTTATTTAAAAGACTATGATATTTTGGCATAGACATGGTGGATCAGACTTTAGAGTATTGTTTGTCACTCTTGTCTGTAAAAATATCTTTATGAAATAAAAATTTTCAAAGTTTTGTTTCGTAATAGATAATTTTTTATTTGTTAGGAAGTGTTCAAGCAAGATTACGTTTTCTTCATATCTGTAATTTTGATTAAAGAAAGAATCTATAGATATAAGCACTTGTAGGCTCATGCATTAGTGAGTAAACAGAAGGATATGCATTGAGAAAGATAATAATTAAAATTTTGGAATTATTGTAAAATGGATAGTAAAATCATGATTTTACTTGATTTTAGTTTGGTTTTATTATTTTTTATTTTAACTCAATTTTGGATGATAAGTGTATATTTATTTACAAATTAACTCATGATTTTAACATCTTATCTTTTCCTATACTTTTCACAACGCTTGCACTGCCTTGTTAAAATTCAAAAAGTTCAAAAGATTTTTTTAACAAAAAAAAAAGAAAAAAAGAAAGCCTCTTATTACATTATCAAACAGAATATACTAGTCACTAGCCCAAAATCCCTTATAACCTATGAATGAATCAACATTGATTGAAAATATTTATTTTTTTACTTTAAATTAATATTTTCTGGTGTTTTTAAATTATTTTGATGTGTTGATGTCAAAAATAATTTTAAAAAAATAAAAAATATATATTATTTTAATGCTTTTCTAAACAAAAACAATTTAAAAAACAACCACAATCATACTCTAAAGCATCCCCTTACACAAATTAGCAAATCAACAAACAAGAACAATTTTTTTTTATAAAAAAAGTGAACTTTTTGGTCCAACAAACATGTTCTTTAAGTGCTAAAAACTACACCAAAAAGAGAAATCACTTTCATGTTGTAAAAGAAAGAAACGAAGAGCCCGTAAAACCTGAAGGAAGGATCATTGCACGCAAAAATGATTGGAATGAAATTGGGCTTTCTTCACGGCAGAAGTTTCTTTTTTCCCTCTGCCAACCCAACCGGTTGAAAAGTACCAATTTCAAAAACTCATGCATGTTTTTGAAATTAATGTTAAAATCGGAGGGGTTAATATCTAATTTATTTCAAAATAAATTAGATATTAACCCCTCCGATTTATAATTCCAAATAGAAACAATTTAATGTTAAAACTATTTTATTTTAAAATACCTTTCTTGTTTATTAGATGAAGATGATGAGGGTAATATAAAATATAAAATGAATTGAATTCTATTTATTTCAAACATGTAAATTTAATTTAATTTATTTATAAATTAAATTTAAATTAAATACTATAATTAAATTCAATTACGGTGGAAAATTGATTCCACACAAGCAGTTAAGAAATCATTTTAAAAAACATCATTATTGTAGGTCCAACTTAAAATTAAGTTATATAACTAAACACATATTATACAAAACAACTCTAAGAAATTATGAGTTGTTAGCAAATAATCCAAATTTGCTAGTGGACTGATCAGTAAGTAAACATTGTAAAATTATACAATTTTACAATATTGTAAAATTAATATTGTAAAATTAATAGTAAAATCATGATTTTACCTGATTTTAAACCTGGTTGGTAGCTATGAAATATCATAAAAGAGAATATTGAATTTGACATGACCGTTAGTCTAATTATCAAATCGGTTACAATTTAGATAGTTTTATCTATTACTATTTTTCAAGACTGGTTTATTTGTCAGTAGGAAGTTTACATACAACACCCTCTGAGTTTTGTTGATCCTCACCTTCCTTCTCATGTATGTAAACTTCACAAGTCTCTCTATGGACTTAAATAGGCACCACTTGCTGAGTTTGATAAGCTTTGCTATTTTTTTAGGTCTTGCTTTTTGTGCGTGTCAAATTGACGCTTCCTTTTTAATATACTAATAATCAACTATTTGCATCTATATTTTAGTTTTTATTGATGATATTCTTATCACAAATAATGATCTTTTTTTTTTAAGACTCAAATGATTAGTCGTCTGATTTATTTTCTTGGTATTGAGATATAACATCTCATAAGAATGGGTGGTATGTCTCAATATCAACCAATTTCTACACCGAAAAGTGTTGATTCTCGTCTTTTTACCACCTCTACTAAGTGGCTCTACTTATTCTTACCTTACTTTATACCATTAATTGTGGTTGGAGTTTTTTTTATATGGCTAGATATTTCTTTTATTATTAATAAGATTTTTAAGTTCATGCATGTTGTCATACCCGGATATCACAACGATTAATTCAAAGTTTTTATGAAAGAAAAAACAAATATCTAACATCTTGTTGTTTAGAGAAAAATGCCTAATTCAATTAGTTGCCACTTAATATTATAATTACTAGAATCTTAACTGATCAACAGAGATTCTCATGGTACGAGACTGATTACATGAAAGGAAAGATGCTATCATCATTTACGCATCCTGCTTAAAGCAGACTGCATTGCTGGTTTTGTCTAAAATCATTAAGAGTTTGTTCTTCTTCTTTTTTTTTTTTTTTTCCTATCATGCTCCTGACTCTAATGTCAGTAAACAATATATACGAATATTTTCAACTCTGGCTTTAGTAAATATTAATCAAACCCAAAAAAATACGATATTTCTGACTCTTACATCAATGAATAAGTTTGTAAAATTTTGAATTTTTGTATGAAGGAGAAATAAATTTTCTATGCCCTTTTTTGTTTATCCCTTTTTATTATTTACTCTTTTTAGACAAGCCTAAAAATATATATATTGCATGACATATTTGCATTTAACAATCACGGTCCACAGATTGAGCATATAATAGGAAAAAAAATATAATGAAAAAAATAAAAAAAATAAAAAATAAAAAATAAAATAAAACAATGCACAAGGGGTCCAAAAAATAAATTTATGGAGATCCCCAAATATTCTGAGAATTTTTTGATATTAAAAAAACTTGTTTGGTCAAATATTAAAATGAAAAGGACATAAAAAAAAATATGATCAAAACATAAGTCTGTATTTAGTAACACCCTTAGCAAACACCTGGCTGGCTGGGCTTGAAACTCAGACCTGACCCATTCCATATAGGTTGGGCTAGACCCAACCCGGCCGGCTACTGGTTCAGACCAATAACTGGTTGGTTCTGCAAGTGTGCGTGCTGGCGAGAGATGTTGCTGGCTTTTGGCTGGGATTCTGGAATTTCCACTACTCTTCTTCTGCCTTCTCCTCCTCCTCTTTTCTTCTCTTTTGGTTTGTGTTTATTTTTAGTCAAGTTGATTTGCTCTCATTTTCTCTCCCCTGTTATTCGTTCCCCTGTTTTCTCCTCCCCCTTTTTTCTTTTTCTTCTTTCTCCTCCCTCTTTTTTTTTCCCGTCATCTATGCCTCTGCCTTTTATAGGCATTCTGTCCTGCTTCCTATCTTCCATGATAGTGATAAGGGCTGGGATTTTGTGTTTTGGTCGGATTGGGACACCAACAGTCCTGCAATCCCTGGACTGTTGGTGGTGGTTTCCTCCACGCCTCAATGGCTTGTTATGGCGGCGAAGGACACGAAAACGAACTGAGAATCTGGTGATGGAAGTCGTGGGCATTGCAATGTGTCTGGTGGTGTGAGTTGCCTGTCTGGGTGGCATTCTGTATTTCCTTCGCAGGCGGTCTCCTCTGTTTCAAGAGGAAGAAGACGAAGAATGGAACAAAACGGCGCCGTTTCTGACTGGGGCGGCTCTTTTGCAATTTAGTCATTTTACGTTTTGACATCTTCTAATCAGGCTTCTGGATTTCGGCACCGTTTACAAACAAAGTCCTTGGCTTCCAGTTTAATCCATTTAGTCCTTAATTGATTCTAAACTTTGGTGTTTCTTCAATTAAACCCATGATTTCATTAATTAAACTAATTCTAAGTTCAATTAAGTCCTCAAACTTATCAATTCATCAATTAAACCCCTGATATCATTAATTAAACAAATACAAAGTTTAATTAAATTCTTAAACTCATCAATTCTTTTAATTTCTAGTAAAATGGAACCCCAAGTTTATAATTTCTTCCTAGTTAATCCTTAAAAACTTTCCATATATGTTGTCTTGACTTAAATCTTAATTTTTTCTTCGTTTTGAATTTTTTAATTTCATTTTCTTTTCATTATATAAAAATAAAAAATAAAAATTAAAAATTAAAAATTAAATTATGACCCATGCTCAATCTTAGAACCATTGGCTTCATTGACATTGATTGGGTTAGTAATATCAATTATCAAAAGTCTTATTTGTGCCTAGGTTTCTTATGGGCTAAGCGTGTAAGCCTCATAGCTTAGGTCTTTCTGTGCTTGACATTTCTTGGCCTTTTTATTCTTTATGTTCTTTAAAAAACTAAAAATCTCTTTAAATAAATAATTGCAATGATGTTTCATAAATCATTCAATTATGTCATTATTTTTAAATAAAATTATAAATTTTTATGGTTATATTTGGATTATTTTTATAATTATATACAAAACTCATATGCATAATATTTTATAAAATGCACGTTAATATTTAATGAGAATAGAATATATAATTGTTATTTTTGTATTGTTCATTTCTTATATTTTTCTCAAATTAATTATTCTTAATTGTTTTCATAAAGTCTCATAAAAATAATGGGGATGTTATTATTATTATTTGTTTTGTTGAAAATTAGTTCACAAATCATGATGAGTTCTTATACAAAAAACCAAGCTTGTAATAGAAAATATGTTTTCATCAAAATAAAAATAAATGAAGGAATAACGAAAAGAGAATATTGGCTAAAGAAATATATTTTTCGTCTTAAATTTAAATTATTTGAATTCTTATGAATTTTTATTCAAAAAACCTGTGGTGTTGATTGAAAAAGAAAATTTTCATGGCTTTGTCAAATAAGAAAATAAATGCATAAACAAGAAGGGAGATTTTTGACTGAATAAATATATATTTTACTCTAGAATTTAAATCATTGAAATTCTTTGGGATATTTTTTAATCTCTATAAAATTAAATAAAAATTAATTTTAAGAATAGCCCCGCAACATCAAATATGGGACTTTTCAAACAATACTGGCCTAAATATCCATTGGGTGCTGTAATTGCTTGGGCTGGGAACTCTACTTATATTAAAATATTTTTATTTTCAATAGGAACTAAAAATTAAGTTATACATCATTGGAAAACAAAGGTATCAAATGATAGTAAAACTAGAACTTAAGGGATCAAGTTGAAGTTTTCCATGTCAAAATCTAAACCATGTTTATTTTGTTTTTCTTATTTTAATTTATATTTTTAACTATAATTTGAGATCGAATCCACCAAATAGACTTCTAATTCATGCTGGAATATTCATAATGCAAATTGAAAGGATTGTAAGAAAAAAAAACCATGCTAATACGACAAAAAAATATGAAATTAGAAAGAATAAATGTTTAATAATTAAATTGAAAAAAAAACCATGGATGTGGCACAATACTGAACTAAACTGGGCTAAAGTGATTGTGCCATCTCTTTTAGTTATATCCATAATTTTCTTTTCTTTTTTTTTTTAAAAAAAAAGAAAACAAAAAACATTCTTTAAGCGAAGATTTTGGTTAGACTGACGCCTGGTCAAAGTCTTGTTTGGATAAAAAGAACCCGGCTTTAAGATCACTGATACGCTCTAGAATTTCCACGAAGGTCACCAATAAATGGTTAGAGCTGTCCCATATATGCAAGTTGTCCGTGGAAATTTATACTTTTTTGATTACGATGTTATTGTTGGGTTTCTTACAAACACGGTAGAACGAACAATCTTAATTTTTTAAATAATAAATATATTTTATATGAATAAAATTAATAATAAATATCAGATGACACCTACGAACCAAAAAGCAGGGCTGAGAGATGGAAGTCAGCAGCCAAATACATGGAGACGGGAGTGTGAGGGCGAGGGCCTTCTGAGTTTCCCGTGTGGAAAATTATGCCATTTGATTGTGATGCTGCCAATTAAAAGACATACCCAACAACGCGGTTTTGTAATCAATGCTGCCGACCTGGGAAAAAGATTTATACTGAAGAGTCAAGGAGGTTCATGATTAGTAGATATGGGAAGCAAAGTGGTTGAGCTTCTTGAGCGGAGGTTCAATGATAAATACAGCCATCGTCTCGAAGTCTTTAGCCCTCGTCTGTTCCCAAGTAACTGCCCATCATGACCAGCGGTTGCGTTTAATGTCTGTTTGGAATTATATTAGTGATTATGATTTAAAATATTTTTAGTTTAGAATTATATTAAAATAATATTTTTTTATTTTTAAAAAATTAATTTTAATATTAATAAATCAAAATAATTTAAAAATATTAATAAATCACTCTATAGCTATCTCAGTTTGAATCCATCGGTCGTTCTGTCGGTAAAATCATCTGAAAAAACTCCACATCACCACACCATTGCATCTTTCCAAACAAACTGTATAGGCCGTCGGCGATACAGTCGGTATATACCGATGAAAATATTCCGTCGGTATATACCGACCAGATCACCGATGGAGTTATGCTGTCGGTATATACCGATAAAATTGGAGACGGAATTATTTCCATCGGTAATAATTACCGTCGAAAAAATTCTATCGGTAATTCCGTTGGTTTTCGCTGGTTTTCTGGTAGTGTATTAAGTGTTATTCCCTCATTGAGTTAGTTAAACTCACCCCTCATTCTTAATATTATTTTAGGTTCTTAATTTTTGTTAGCAGGTGGACTTTGTTGAGTATTCCTACTTCTTCAGTTTTGGTCAGTTTGCCTTGCTTGTTTTACGATGCTTTCCTTTAGTTTTGATTCGATATTTTAGACGCTTCACTATTATATTATTTTAATTAAGTTTGGATTTTAACAATGTAATAAGTATAATGTATTATTGTTTTTATTTTAATTATCGATAATAAATTTTGAACTATTATTTGGTTTTATTAGTTTTGAATAATATAATATTTTTGAAGATTATAAAATGCTATGTATTTTTAAATAACTTATTTTTTTGATATGTTCATTAGATTTAGCATAGGTAGATAGTCTTTTCAACCCCACTCTTGTGTTATCAATCATGCACCTGAGATTCGGGTCATAACAAGAATAGCTACCTCTTCTTTGCTTCTTTCTTGTTTTAAATTGATGTCTTTACTCATAACAATAATTTGAAAGCTTTATATATGTTCACATAGACATCATTGATGAGTTTATTGAGTTAATTCCATGCATGTCTTCTAGAACATGATCATTCTATTTTAGAATGCCGAAAGAAAAACGAAAACAATCCAAAGATGAAGAAAATGATTCATCCTCGCGAAAGAGAAGAAAAGCTGACCTCGGTAAGCTTTTCAAATGCTATTGTTTTATGCTCTCTGGTTGTTAAACTTGAAGTATTAGGTCAAACTCAATGAATGAATGATTTTCTTACCTTACTCTCTAATAGTAATTGCGTTGAAATTCCTATTTTTTTATTGTCAATTTGTTTTTCTCAAATTAATTATTTTTCATTTTTTCCATAAAGTGGCATAAAATAATGGAGTTGTTATTTTCTTTTTTAATTTTTTTGTTGAAAATTAGCTCACAAATCATGATAAGTTCTTATATCATGATTTTGACATTATTGTTGGTTTCTCAAAAACACAAACTTTTTAAGCATACCAAGATGTTGTAAGATAAATTAGGTCTTTGTATGTACCATCGTCATCCACCGAAGTCTAAGTCTTCAATAACTCACTCATTATTCGTCCAAAGGGGATGCACAGTACGTCTCTGGCTCAAACTTGGAAAGGGTTAGAATGTACCTCATTCCGTTTACATATGAAAGAGATTGCTTTAAAAATATAATAGTGGGTGTTTTTAAAAATAATTTTTATGAAAACATATATTAAAATAATATTTTTTTTATTTTTTTAAAATTATTTTTAATATTAGAATATTAAAACAATTTAAAAATATAAAAAAATAATTTTAAATAAAAAAATATATTTCAAAATTTAGTCCTCGAGTCGATGTTAGATGCGCGCTAAAGCAACAACTATAATCAATCAGCAACCACAAGGAAATTACCTTGATCACACGCTGCTAAAGAAATGTCCTTGCTCCTTTTCCTATATATGTTACCCTTCATCTTTGATAATTATTGCTTCTATTAATTGCTAATAATTTGCAAGAAAGCATTCATATCCTTTCTCCCAAACAATATTGCCTCTACTAGCCTTCAGTCCTCATTACTTTACTCTTCAGCTAACCATTCTGATTGCTGCAATTTGATCTTTAAAGTCACCATGTTAATTCGTGGAATCCGAACAACTCAAACACCATATTGAGGTAACCTTTGCGACTGTTGCTACTGATTGCATGAATGCATGTAGTTTCTACTGATTGTTTTGAAAACATGATGTTTTTTGCTTGTAACTCTTCTTTGCTTCTTTGAAACTACGTGTAAATTCATGCACTGACTTGGAAATTAATAACCTTTTTTGTTCAATTCACTATTTAACGTCCAATTCCTTGTCATTTACAAAGGAATTTCCCTTGTTTTAATCTTTACAGGAATATTAATTGTATTGCATGACAGAAACATTAACACTAAGAAGATTGCCAAAGAAAATAATTGTTGCATTGGATCTTATGTCCTCATGTTCTTGCTGGTAACTGTTCTTTGCATCTTGGAAACTATATGTAAAATATTGAGAGACTGACTTGGTTGTTAATAACAAAAATTGATAACCGTGTTTGGGTAGGTGAAATAAAGTATCGCTTCATTGCTAATTAATTAATCGTGCCTTAATTTCTGCAGCTGCCATGACAGAGCATATTGAGCCAGATTCTTCTCAGGTATTTGCGTAGTTGAAATAAAGTATCGTCCCAGGAATAGGCTTTCAGTTCTGAGACGTCAAACAAAGGAAGCAGTACTAATCAGCTAAACTCTCTCCCCGATTGCTGCAATTACATAGCTTGTGGAATCCAACCAACCTTTGTTATATAGAGGTATAGCTACCTCTTCTTTGCTTCTTTCTTGTTTTAATTTCATGTCTTTACTCATAACAATAATTTGAAAGCTTTATGTTCAGATAGACATCATTGATGAGCTTTTTGAGTTAATTCCTTGCATGTCTTCTAGAACAAGATCATTCTATTTTAGAATGCCGACAGAAAAACGCAAACAATCCAAAGATGAAGAAAATGATTCATCCTCGCGAAAGAGAAGAAAAGCTGACCTCGGTAAGCTTTTTAAATGCTACTTTTTTATGCTCTCTGATTGTTAAACTTGAAGTATTAGGTGAAACTCAATGAATGAATGATTTTATTACCTTACTCTCTAATAGTAATTGCGTTGAAATTCCTACTGATCAGCACATTCATATATTTGTATTGTCTTTGATGATCACTTCACATGTATCCCTTACTAGTTATAATTGCAAGATAGCAGATACCTCCTGCAATCGCTGCATTCCTAATTAATTAATCGTGCCTTAATTTCTGCAGCTGCCATGACAGAGCCAGATTCTTCTCGATCTAGACCACAAGGGGCCTATGATGTCTTTTTGAGTTTTAGAGGAGAAGATACTCGCAAGACATTTACAGATCATCTATATACTGCCTTAGTCCAAGCAGGAATACACACTTTTCGAGATGATGATGAACTTCCTAGAGGAAAAGAAATCTCCCAACATCTCCTCGAGGCAATTCAAGAATCAAAGATATCTATAGTGGTCTTCTCAAAAGGATATGCTTCTTCTAGATGGTGTCTTGATGAACTTGTGGAGATTCTAAAGTGTAAATATAGGAAAACTGGTCAAATTGCTCTTCCTATATTCTACGACATCGATCCTTCAGATGTGAGAAAACAGACCGGCAGTTTTGCAGAAGCATTTCTTAAACATGAAGAACGTTCTAAAGAGAAGGTGAAGGAGTGGAGAGAAGCTCTTGAAGAGGCAGGAAATCTATCTGGTTGGAATCTCAAAGATATGGCAAATGGGTATGCCTTTTCTCTATAAGATTCACTTCCACACATTTATATATGGAGTCATTATACACTACATATTTTACAATGTGAAACAATAAAATACTTTTTGAACATACTTAATTGTCTCGCTATTAATGACTAATGACTTGCTTTTGTCCATGAACAGGCGTGAAGCAAAATTTATCCAAGAGATTATCAAGGATGTGCTGACTAAATTGGACCCCAAGTACTTACATGTTCCTAAGCACCTAGTAGGTATTGATCCGCTTGCTCACAATATTTTTCACTTCCTAAGTACTGCAACAGATGATGTACGCATTGTGGGCTTACATGGGATGCCAGGAATAGGAAAGACGACTATAGCAAAAGTTGTATTTAATCAACTCTGCTATGACTGTGGATATGGATTCGAGGGAATCTCTTTTCTTTTGAATGTCAAAGAAAAATCAGAACCTAATGATTTGGTTCTTCTACAACAACAACTACTTCATGATATTTTAAGACAAAATACTGAGAAGATCAATAGTGTTGATAGAGGAAAGGTTCTGATTAAAGAACGACTCTGGCGCAAAAGAGTTCTTGTTGTTGTTGATGATGTGGATCATCTGCAACAATTAAATGCTTTGATGGGAGAGCGAAGCTGGTTTGGTCCCGGAAGCAGGGTGATAATTACAACTAGAGATGAACGCTTACTTCTTCCAGCTGATCAAAGATACCAGGTTCAAGAATTGGACCCATATGAGTCCCTTCAGCTATTCTGTCAGCATGCGTTTGGGGACGCCAAGCCAGCAAAAGATTATGTTGAGCTTTCTAATGATGTAGTTGAATACTGTGGAGGACTTCCTTTAGCTCTTGAGGTTTTAGGTTCTTGTTTGATTGGGAAAAAGCAAGCTAGATGGGAATCTGTAATTGACAGATTGAGAAGAATTCCAGAGCATGCTATTCAAGAAAGGCTTAGAATAAGTTTTGACTCACTGAAAGGCCCTAATCTAAAGAATACATTTCTTGATATTGCATGCTTCTTTATTGGTGGACAGAAAGAATACGTAGCAGAAGTGCTAGAAGGACGTTATGGTTGCAATCCAGAAGATGATTTCGGAACTCTCATTGAAAGGTCTCTGATTAAAGTTGATGATTCTGGAACGATAAGCATGCATGATCTATTACGAGAGATGGGAAGGGGGATCGTTAAGGATGAGTCACCTGAAAATCCTGCACAAAGGAGCAGAATTTGGTGTCAAGAGGATGCGTGGAAAGTACTCAAGATGCAGATGGTAAGAACTCAATGCATACAGAAAAGCACATTCATTTGTATCTTTCTTGTCAAACTTATTACAAACAATCATTTGAAAGTTCTATTGATTTTTTCTTTTTGCTTTCTTAGGGAACAGAAGTTGTACAGGGCCTTGCACTGGATGTGAGAAGATCAGAAGAGAAATCACTAAGCACAGGATCATTTGCAAAAATGAAAAACTTAAAATTACTGCAAATCAATGGAGTAGATCTCACCGGATCTTTCAAACGGCTTTTTAAAGTGTTGACTTGGATTTGTTGGCTTGAATGTCCTTTGGAATTTTTGCCATTTGATCTTACACCGGACTGCGTAGTTGTTATTGATATGAAGTACAGTAACATCAAAGAACTATGGAAGGAAAAAAAGGTGTGAAACATACCAAAATACCCAAAAAGTTGTTTATTATGTAATTTATATTTACAAGTTACAACTTTTGATGATTACTTGTTAATGATTTTCCTCACTGCTCTGACAGATTCTTAACAATCTAAAGATCCTTGATCTTAGTTATTCAAAGAATCTTGTTAAAACAGCAAACTTGTACAGTTCAAATCTAGAGAAACTACTGCTTGAAGGTTGCTCAAGTTTAGTTGAGGTACATCAATCTATTGGACATTCAAAGTCTCTTGTATGTTTGAACATTTCGGGGTGTTCACAACTTAAGGAGCTGCCGGAGTGCATGGGTGATATTGAGTCCTTCACTGAGCTTCTAGCAGATGGAATTAACAACGAGCAATTTCTCTCTTCAGTTGGACATTTAAGGTGTGTGAGGAAGTTGTCATTGCGCGGACACTGGAGGTGTAACTTACCATATCGGCCTTCACCAAATTCTTCTTGGATTTCAGCTTTTCTGCTAGCTCCAACTTCCACTATTTGGAGAGTATTGGGAAAGCTAAAACTTGTTAATTATGGTTTGTCTGAACGTGCAACTAATGCTGTTGATTTTGGAGGTTTGTCCTCTCTCGAAGAGTTGGATCTATCAAGAAACAAGTTCTTCGGTCTGCCTTCTGGCATCGGCATCCTTTCTAAGCTGCGGCTTTTGAGGGTTGCGCTTTGCAGCAATCTTGTATCAATCCCAGAGCTTCCCTCAAATTTAGAACATTTGGATGCATATGGTTGCGTATCAATGCAATGGGTAAGACTACCAATCCAAGCAAAAAAATATCTAAATCTGGATATGTTTTGTTGTTCGGATTTAGTAGAGATTGAAGGCATGGAAGGTCTAAGTAATCATGGCTGGATTATTCGCTCTGTTTTCGACCACAAGTCATCAAATAATTGTAAGAGAAGTCTTGTTGAGGTACTATTTCTGTCTCTCTTGCACACAAATAAGCACACAATTGACACATACTATAATTAATGTCTAATATTCAGCATTCCTTGAAATCAATATATATCTATATATATACAGGCATTGTGCTACGGTGGTTATGGGTATCAAATTCTCTTCAATCGATGTTATGCGTTCGGCCACAGAGACAAGTTCACTATGATTCCAAATTGGTTCAGCTACCGAGGAAAAGGAAGTTCATTATCATTTCATGTACCTCCAGTTTTCCAAGGCTTGGTCGTTGGGGTTGTCTGTCAAGGCTTGATAGGTCTTTTTGGTGCCGCCAAATTGTGTATAAAAAATAAAAGCAACGGTATTCAATTGTTTGAAGCTTACGTATGCGATTCGGTCGCTCACAATTTGATGACATACATAAGTACAAGTGAGATGGCAATGGAAGAATATTGTGAAGATGAGGAATTGGAACTGTGCGTGGGACTTTATACGGGAGAAGACGCTGAAGTGTTTGAATGTGGGATCCATGTGATAGTTGAAAAGACAGATTCATTTGAAGGGTCAGAGTGGGATCATGAGTCTAAAGTTGGAAGAGATGGAGGAATAACTGCACCACCACATCTGTCTCACTATCCGCTGTACAATTTCATTGAGATTGACGGCAAGCAAGGTCTGAGTAATTTATCAAAAAATACTAAGGACTGGCTTCTTCAGGTACTATTTCTGTCTCTCTATCACACAAATAAACACACAATTATATATATATATATATATATATATATATATATATATATATATATATTAATCAGTGTCTAAAATCTCAGCATTCCTTGAATTCAATATTTATGCAGAGAATCTTCGATTATCATCATGACAGAGCCTTCGATTATTCTATGATTCCAAATTGGTTCTGCTACCGTGGAGAAGGATGTTCATTATCATTTCGTATACCTCCAGTTTTCCAAGGCTTGGCCATTTGGGCTGTCTGTTCAGGTGGTGGGTGTCAAGAATACGAGGCTATTATAAAAAATAAAAGAAACGGTATTCCATTGTTCGAAGCTACACATGCAAGACCCTATTTCCGTGGTAGGTGGGTAATAGTCATAAGCAAACCTGAGATAGCAATGGAAAAATACTGTGGAGATGATGAATTGGAACTACATGTGATATTGAGGTCCGAAAACAGTGAAGTGGTACGATGTGGGATCCATGTGATAGAGACATTTCCATTTGGACCGAGCAACTACGATCAAATTCCAGCGTTGGATCCTGACATTTGCAACCAAGAGTCTTTTGAAGGTTCAGAGGGGGATCATGACATTGATTACTACGGGACTTCATTTGAAGGCTCAGGGTCGTCGGATCATCATGAGATTGACAACCAAGAGTCCGAAGTTGAAAAAGGTAGAACGATACCTTCACCACCATATCATCTGCTTCATCATCCCCGTCATGGTTCAATGAGATTTTCTACAAGGCAGCAGTGGAAAGCTTTTTTGATTCGTGCGTTCAGCCTATGGAAAAGCATTGACATGCAAAAGTTCTCACCTCGTGATCTCGATTAGGCGAAGGATTGGTTTAAGAAAACTCCCCACTTTATGCCCACTTAGCTATGATATTATCATCTTGTTGTGTATGATCACTAAATAAATATAGTATTTTTTCAGGTAGCAAAATTATTGGACTAATGGGCTGCGTGGTTGTATTAGATATTGTTTGTTGCACAACATCAATCTTAACAAGTGAATTAATAAAATATTGTAGGCTTTATATATATAAATTAAAATGAATAATAAATCAATCAATTTAAATTAAATTGGGCCTTTTTTTAATTTAAAATCTTGTTTCTTGTCGCATCATGTCTTAGACAAGTTATAAGATTTTTTATAAATAAATTATAATGTTATAAACTTGTTTAAAAGACTAATATTTAGGCATAAATACATAATAGATTAGACTTCAGAATATTATTCGTTACTCTTGTCCATAAAAATATTTTTATGGAATAAGAATTTTGAAAGTATTGTCCTATAATAGATAAATTTTTATTTGTTAGGAAGAGTTAAAGGAAGACTATATTTTTTTCATCACTACACTATGGATTAAAGAAAGAATCTAAGAGAGTAGATGGAGAAAAGCACAAATTTCAAAAACTCATGCATGTTTGGAAATCACTAAATTAAATTGAATTAGAAATTTTTAATAATATCTCATATTTAAAATATTTTTAGTGTTAAGAATTAAAATTTACATAGAATTCAATCTTTAAAAATTATAACAAAGTAAATTAGATATTAATCCCTCTAATTTACAATTTGAAATAGAAAAAAAATTTAATGTTAAAACTATTTTTTTTCAAAATACCTATCTTTTTTTAGAAAACTTTGAAGAAATGAGATGAAGGTAATGAGACTAATATAAAAAATAAAATGAATTGAATTCTATTTATTTCAAACATCTAAATTTAATTTATTTATAAACACGTTTTTATGCAAAATCATTTCCAGATACTTGGGATAGAGATGATAGTAATCCGAAACTAGGAATCCTTCTATGCGAACACGTTTCAGAACGATGTTGATCAGGTTGTAATGTTTTATATGCCATCAGGGTTATCAAATTTGTTGTACTGTGAAATATCAATGCCCTCTGGAAAGTATCTGCAATGAACAGAGGCATTAATTAGCACTTCACATAAGAAGGCCTTAAACACAGATAAAGAAGGAGACTTAGGACCTACAGCAAGCATGGGGTGCTTGCCGTTCTGCTTTCCGTAGTACTGCATTCCGCAGCAATCCTCATGCATCAACGAGTGACAAGTCGAAGTCTAAGAAGAAGTCTGAATACAGGGTATAGCATGGCAGAACTTTTAATTTGATTGTTGGATGCTTCCTTACCTACAAGGATGGGAACATACCCAAATTTGGTCTTGTTTTGGAAATTTTTGTATTTACCTAGTATTTTTGGAGCTCTTTTTTTATTTTGTTCCTTTTCCTTTAATCCTTAGGTCGGTTTAAAGTACTGTTTAAACCGGTTGTAGCTTATTTTCAGAGTAGATTATTATTATCAAATTTAAAATTTATCAAATCAGAGTTTGGGTCTATGATTGCTGCTGGAATTTAAGTTGATGGTTTCTTTTGAATAGTTGCATTTAATTTATTCTAAAGAATATGATAATAGATCAGAGCCAAAATTGTTTAGAATTTGTTTCCTTTATTTTTCAGAGTGATGTATTGTGAGTCAAAATTCGTATAAATCATCACAGCCAAATAAACCATTCATTACTTTGCACACCAGATTTTCTAATTTCAATGTTAGTTCTATAAAGAAGGTGAAAAAAGCCTGGCTGTTGTTCCACTGGATATATGAACAAAAGTAGAAAAATCTCAGGACCTACGAACATGGAAGAGGACTGGTCCTGGCATTCACTACTCTGCACAACAACTGTTGCTATTACTACTTGCTTCAAATATCCAAACCCATCTGTGGTTTTCTTCTTTATTTGCGTGCATTTGTTTTGTGTAATTGTGGTCTGTGATCTTATAGCTTTTCCTCTGTTGTCACAGACCTGCAATATCACTTTGGGTTCTGCTGTTAGATACAATAATATTATTATTACAAACCAAAGTCTTGAACACAGCCACAACCACCATCAAAGATAGAAGGAAGAAAATAATAAGGAATAAACTATGTTTAGGTTGAATTTCTCAATTGTTGATAAAAGTTTGATTCAATCTCCTTCTTCCTTCTCTTGCACCTAACGTCCGTTGTCAATTATGAAAAAACCTTTCCAAGCAGCTCTGGTCATTTTCTCTTCTTTGGTCTCGTTCTCTCTCTCTCTTCTTTTTTTTTTTCCTCCTTTTGTTTTGTCTAAAATCTTTTCTTATTTGTTTTCCTGATTTTCTTCCTAAAATTAGCAAATTCTAAGCTCTGACTTCTAGCCTTATTTTCTCAATCAGATTGACTTATATATTTTGAGAAAATCATAAACATCGAAGTTATAAATCTCCTTCTTAGATTTCTCCGTCCACCAAGATAAATTAATTTGAATTTCTCTTTAAAAAGATATTCTTTTATTTATCGAGATACATTTATAAAATTTCTAGTAAGAAAATCTCTCTTTCTTATAATAAAAAATTTCACTTTTCTCCTTTTTGTTTTTTTTAAACGTGTATATAAGTCAACCACACTTCTTCAAGGTTGGTTTTCTCATTTAATTATTTTTTAAATAGGCTTTCTCAATACCATGAATCTAAATCCAATTTGGGTAATGTTTAGCTTGAATTCAAGAATTGAATATTGATTTTTCACTCCAAAACCCATATTTTTATGAATTTATTTCTTCATATATATATATATATATATATATATATATATATATATATATATATATAGAGAGAGAGAGAGAGAGAGAGAGAGAGAGAGAGAGAGAGAAGATATGAAAAAATTAAAAGTAAGACTATGGTAAAAATATAAAAATTAAGCATATTGCCTTGTGCTACTCCATCTTTGGTTCCATTTTCAGCGTCTCGCACTACTAGAATTTTTATATTTATTGACATAATTTTTTGTCAGTATTTATACTATTATTTTATTGACAATGAATTTATCAACGAGATTATGGACAAAAATGCTCCATCGCTAAAACTCTTGGTAATTTTTTTTATCTATCGATAATAAAAAAAATATTTATTAGCAAAGGATTTACTGATAGGAAAAGTGCGCCAAAAAATTATTCATCTCATTCCGTCGGTATTTCTCTCGGGAAACTTGTCATATAACCGATATAAATATCATATGCAATTCCATCAGTTATTAAACAGTAGCACAATGATATTTACAATACTTCTTTTCCAACTCTCTAAAATACACTAACGAACTTAATCAGTCGGTAATTATTTAAAAATATTTTTAAAAAAATCAATTTAACAGTACTAGAAAATAATTAAATTAATATAAATCAACACTCCATAATACTCAGGAACTGAGTTGCTTGGAAAAAAGAAGAAGAAAATCAACTCAAACAAATTTGTAACAAATATTAAATAACATAAAAAAATAAACAACAACAACAAATAAATAAATCAACAAAAAATAATTTCCACCTAACCTAGAAAATCTATTTCAGAACCCATAATCTAACAACAAATAAAATAATTTAATTAAAATTAAACAATAAAATTGATCTCATATAAAAAAAAATCCTACAACAACATTCATACAATTATTAAGAACAACAAAAATTAAAAAATATAATGCAAAAAAAAACACAAAAAAAATCTTACCTTAATGTAGTTGCGAGTGATGCTGGGAAGATAAAAGAAAAAAACAAATTCATAAAGTATGTTAATTAAAAAAAAACTAAGAAGAGAAATTAAGAAAATAGGAGAAGACATATCTGAGCGTGGAGGAGAAGTAAAGGAGTTCAGGAGAGAAGAGAAGAGAGGAAAAAAAAAGAATGTTCGTGTTTTTTACATAAAGGGAAGAGAGAAGAAGAAGAAGAGGCGTGTCTGTTATGAAATAAGAGATTCTAGTTTTTTTTATTATGGCATTTTCCAAATGATTTTACTGATAGATAATTAAATATTAATATTTATAAACATTTCATCGGTGATTCTATCTGTAATATCTAATTTAAATTTTTAATTTAATCAAAAAATTTTAGAAATCCCCCAAATATCACCATTGACTTTTCAATTCGTCGATGATTCTGTCTTTAATATTTAATTTAAATTTTTACTTTAATCAAAAAATTTCAAAAACCCTCCAAATTTCTTCAATGACTTTTCAATCCGTTAGTGATTTCGTCTATAAAGAACAATAATTAACAGCGCAATTGAAAAGTGAATAGTTCCAAAGCTCTCTGAAAAATAACAAAGAACTTAATCCGTCAGTGATACCTTTGTAATTGACATGATGAACAATACTAAGAAGAAGTGAATAGTTTACCAACAAGTTTACAAATGAATTTTACCGATGGTATTAATACCATCGGTAATTCTGTTGGTATAAATGACATGTCATTGTATTTTTTGGTTTTGTTTTAATTTCTTCTTTTCTCATTGTAATTCTCTTGGTATATACAGATGTAATATTTATGTCAGTAAAATTCACTATAATTTACTAATGAAAATATGTCATTAGTATTTTCATTTGTATTTGTTAATTTACTGATAATGTAAATCTAATTTCCATTCTCCAACTTTAACACTATCACGCATTATCTCCTATCATCCATCAACCTCTAAGACTCTACCCATTACTTCTAGTATCAAGATTATCAAGGATTAGTCGAGGTGCGCGCAAGCTGGCCCGGACACCCATGTTAAACTAAAAAAAAAATATTATCAAGGATAATATCTCTTCCTATTCATCTTTTCCACTGAATCTCTAACCATATCCTTTTATTTGTACTCACTTTATGGCTCTTTGTCCACATTAGCCTCAAAACTAACTTGTCCTGTATCTTTTGTTTATCCAAGGTTGCTTCACCATCTTTATCCAAACCTATTTGTTACACTGAGGCTAAACAACATCCTAAATGGAATTTAATAATGGCTGCGAAAATCAATTCAGTAATGACACTTGGCCTATAGTTCTTTTTTATATCTTTATGAATGTTGCTAACTGTAACGAGGTGTATATGATTAAATAGAAAACCAAGATTAAATAGAAAACTAATAGGTCCATTTAATATTATAAAACCTGGTTGGTAGCTATGAAGTATCATTAACAAGAGGATATTGACTTTGACAATACCCGTAGTCTAATTATCAAATCAATTACAATTTAGATAGTTTTATCTATTACTATTTTCCAATACTGGTTTATTTGTTAGTTGGATGTTTATATACAACACCCTCTGAGTTTTGTTGATCTTCACCTTCCTTCTTATGTATGTAAACTTCACAAGTCTTTCTATGGAATTAAATAGGCACCACTTGCAGAGTTTGATAAGCTTTGCTATTTTTTTAGGTCTTAGTTTTTATGGGTGTCAAATTGACACTTTCCTTTTAATATACTAATAATCAATTATTTGCATCTATATTTTGGTTTTTATTGATGATATCGTTATCACAAATAATAATCTTCTTTTATAGACTCAATTGATTGCTTGTTTGATTTATTTTCTTGGTATTGAGGTATAACATCTCATAAGTTAATTTTCTCGTAGTCTTGCTATGCCTCTAACATTGTGCACCAGGCTAGCATGTCCCAATATCAACCAATATCTACATCGATAACTGTTGATTCTCGTCTTTTTGCCATCTTTAACAATGGTTCTACTTATTCTGACCTTACTTTATATCATCAAGTGTGTCACACCCGGATACCACGGCGACCTGTTAAAGAATTATCTCTCGATCGAAAAAAAAACAGATATTTGAGATCTTGTTATTTTAAGGGAAAAGGTCTTGTTTAAGAAGTTGCCACCTAGTATTATGGTCACTAGGAACCCTAACTGGTCAACAGAGATTCTACGGTACGGGACTGATTACGCGAAAGGGAAGATATTATCACCCCGTAAGCGTCATACCTGAGGCAAGCTGCATTGCTGGTTTTGTCTTAAAATTGCTAAGAGTTTGTTGTATTACGCTTTTCATGGTCCACCTAGGATATTCCTGACTTTGGCGTCAGTGAATAATCAACTACAAATACTTCCAACTCTGGCGTTGATAAATATTGCACAACCCAAAAAGTGCAGTATTCCTGACTTTGATGCCAGTGAATAAATCCGCAAAATTCTGTATTAAAAGAAACATAAACTATTTTTTTCTTTTTTTATCATTTTTTTGTTTATTTATGTAGCCCGGTCTCAAAACTAAAAAAAAAAAGGTCGGGTCACTTGTCCAAACCAGTGACTCGGGTGGCCACTGTTGCATGCATGCGTGAACAACTTACACATGCATGAACAACTCACGCATGCATGCTACAGTAGTAACGTAATTAATTTGGCAAAACAGGGGAAGAAAGACTTACCTAGCGAGGCAGCGACTGAAGGCGTTGGTGGAGGAAGACTGGCCGACTGCTTTCTCTTCCTCTTTTGTTTCTTCTTGTTCTCCAATGATATTCCCTCCTCTCTGTTTGTCCTGTGCTTCCTCATTTTTATGAATATGTTTCTGTAACAATACAAGACGAGTCTGGTGCAGCTGCAGCGTGTGGGTGAAGACGATGGTGACGATCGAGCAACCGCTAACGGTTGAAAATCCCACTTGTTGTTCTCTGTGGTGTGGTCGTTCTGGAGTTGCAAGTCGCTGCTGCCAGAGGGAAGCTTGCGGTGCTGGGCCTGTTGAAGACGCTGCGCTAGTGAGGACAAAAACGACAAGGTAAATGGTTGTCGCGGTTGAGGATGGCGGCTTCCAGTGTTGCTGAGATCAGTGTAGCTGCTTCAATGGAGGATCGCTAGATGTTTCCGGTGTGGAAGAGCTGTTGGGGCTGGTGTAGCTGCGGAGTGAAGGCGAAGACCATGAAGATGGTGATAGAGGGCTGCCCGACTATTACTATTTTCCCCTCTGTTTCTGTTTTTTAGTGTCTTCCCTAGTATTTCTTTCCTGTGCTGTTGCTTTGTGCTATTATTGGGAAACGAAGGCGAAGACAATGGTGATGGTTGGGGATGTTTGTTCGGCTGAGAGGGGAGGCCAAGGCTGGTGTGGTGGCGATTTTGGTCTCAAGCCAGAGAGGAAAAGAAAAGCCACGGAGGGCTTGCTCCAGCTGCTTTTTGGTGATTGGGGAAAAAGAGGAGGAAGGAAGCTGAGGGGAGGGGGCAGCGGCGGCTAGTCTAGGATTCGGTCGCGCCCTTTTTTTTTTGTAAATGTCTTTTTTTTATTTATCTTTTTTGTAGGGTTTCTGGTAATGGCCTTCTCCTGTGGTTTTTTCTTTTTGCTTTCTCTCTTCCCTTTCTGCATACACTGAGATCTGTATTTATAGTGCAAAAGTTCCTTCGCGTGTGAGAAATCAAGTTTCAATCAAACTCATTCTCTTATTTGAAGTTTGAATTTGATTAAGAATTAAATTTGAAAGTAGATAACTATCATTATCTTAAAGACAAGGATTATCTTGAACATAGAGATTATCTTGAAGATAAAGATAGAATGACAAAAGCACATTGTAGTCCCTAGTTTTCACGCAAGTTGACAAATCACACTTTTCATCGAAATAAATCTCTGATCTTTTAATTTTATATTTTAAACCCTATAAAATTAAATTAAAAGCCAATGGGCCAAAATTGGGTTACAACAAAATGGTTGGAGTTTTTTTTACATGGCTACATATTTCTTTTATTGTTAATAAGGTTTTTATGTTCATGCATGTTGTCATACCCGGATATCACGACGACCAATTAAAAGTTTTCATGAAAAAAGAACAGATATCTGACATCTTATTCTTTGAAGGGAAATGTCTGGTTCAAGGAGTTACCACCTAGTATTATGGTCACTAGAAACCTTAACTAGTTAACAGAGATTCTTATGGTACGGGACTGTTTCGCAAAAAAGAAGATGTTATCACCCCTTACGTGTTATTTCTAAGACAAACTACATTACTGGTTTTGTCTAAAATCACTAAGAGTTTGTTCTTTCCTTTTATTTTTATTATTCCTATCATGTTCCTGACTTTGGCGTCAATGAATATTTTCAAATATGGTGTTGGTAAATATTGCTCAAAATCTAAAAAAAATACGATATTCCCAACTCTGGCGTCAATGAATAAATTTGCAAAATTTTGATTTTTTTTATGAAAGAGAAATAAATTTTCTATGCTTTTTTTTTGTTTATCCTTTTTATTATTTACTATTTTTAGACAAGTCTAAAAAAATATATTGCATGACATATTTGTATTTAACAGTCACGATCCACAAATTGAGCATATAACATGAAAAAACAAAACGCAATGAAAAAAGTAAATAAAAAAATAATGTGCGAGGGGTCCAAAAATAAATCCATGAAGGCCCCAAATATTCTGAGAATTTTTTGATATAAAAAGGGGAGGGGTATAAAAAATATGGTCAAGGCATAAAAAAAACAGTCTGTACCTGAGGTCCAGACCCGGCCCATTCCTCTTTTCTTACACTGGGGTGGTCCAGCCCAGCAGTTAATGGTTCAGACGTCTGCAAGCGTGCGTGGGTTCGCACGCTTGCTACAGTGTCTGCGTAATTAAATTACCAAATGAGGTTAAAAATAGAGACTTACATGCGTTCGGTGCTGGCGAGAGATGTTGCTGACTTTTGGCTGGGATTCTAGAATTTCCACTACTCTTCTTCTGCCTTCTTCTGCCTTCTCCTCCTCCTCTTTTCTTTTCTGCTCTTCTGGTTTGTGTTTTTTTTAGTCAAGTTGATTTGCTCTCTTTTTCTCTCCCCTGTTATTCGTTCCCCTGTTTTCTCCTCCCCCTTTTTTCTTCTTTTTTCTTTCTTTCTCCTCCCTCTCTTTTGTTTTCGTCATCTATGCCTCTACCTTTTATAGGCATTCTGTCCTGCTGCCTATCTTCCATGATAGTGATAAGGCCTGGGATTTTGTGTTTTGGCCGGATTGGGACACCAACAGTCCTGCCATCGCTGGACTGTTGGTGGTGGTTTCCTCCACGCCTCAATGGCTTGTTATGGCGGCAGGACACGAAAACGAACTGAGAAGCTGGTGATGGAAGTCGTGGGCATTGCAATGTGTCTGGTGGTGTGAGTTGCCTGTCTGGGTGGCATTCTGTATTTCCTTCTCAGGTGGTCTCCTCTGTTCCAAGGGGAAGAAGACGAAGAATGGAACAAAACGGCGCCGTTTCTGACTGGGGCGGCCCTTTTGCAATTTAGTCATTTTACGTTTTGACATCTTCTAATCAGGCCCCTGGGAACATTGTAATCAGACCCCTGGATGTTTGTGCCTTTTACAACACAGTCCTTGTCTTCCAGTTTAATCAATTTAATCCTTAATTGATTCCAAACTTTAATATTTCTACAATTAAGCCACTGCTTTCATTAATTAAACTAATTCTAAGCTCAATTAAATCCTCAAACTTATCAATTCATTAATTAAACCCATGTTTTCCATGATAGGAAAACTAGAACTCCAGGGAGCAAATTGAAGTTTTCCATGTCAAAATCTAAACCATGTTTATTTTGTTTTTCTTTGTTAAAGTCGGCACCCCTTATTTTAATTTTAATTTTTAACTATAATTTGAGACCGAATCCACCAAATAATCTTTTAATTCATGCTGAAATATTCATAATGCAAATTGAAAGGATTGTAAGGAAAAAAACCATGCTAATATAACAAAAAAAAATGATGAAATTAAAAAGAATAAATGTTCAATAATTATATATATAAAAAAACACCATGGCTCTTTTAATTATTTCTATAATTTTCTTTTTAAAAAAGAAAACAAAAAACATTCTTTAAGCGAAGATTTAATAGGCTGACGCCCGGTCAAAGAGCCCGTTTGTTTGCGTGGTTGCTTCTGCGTTTGAAGCAACCACAGCAAACATAATGTTTGGTTCCACTGGAAACGCAATTTAATTCTAATGGATCCCATACAATTTCACGTTTTGGACGTGAATTTTGCAAAGCAGCTATGAGCTGCTTTGCAAAATCTTGTGTTTACGTGCACAGTGCAAATGAATTGCACTGTTCACGTGAACAGTGCAATTCACTTGCACTGTTGCGTGAACTTTTTTTTTTTTTTTCTTCAGTGTGTTTAGTTTTTGTATTTTTTTAAAAAAAATTAGTTTATAATGAATTAAATTTACTCGTATTGTCATGTAAATAATATTTTTTTTCTCGAAAAACTAGTGTAGAGTGAATTAAATTCACTCGCACTGTAATATCAAATCAATTTTATTCCTGATAATATTTTATCTAATTCTATTACACGCTCAAAAAATAATAGAAACTTTAATTCTTGTCGA
>Ga0325400_1000294_pt1 | contig 34424 bp, 15 predicted proteins | sample PopdelMetagenome_2_FD_205662 | JGI IMG/M metagenome (GOLD analysis project Ga0325400, IMG submission 205662) | Populus deltoides microbial communities from Bellville, Georgia, United States - Xylem-PdKOR-R1 | ecosystem: Host-associated > Plants > Phyllosphere > Stem > Wood/Secondary xylem...
ATTTTTTAATTTATTTTCAATTTCATCCTTAGATTCATAATCTTGATTTTTTATTTTTTAAAAATTTAGCTCTCATTCTTCTTCTCTTGATTTTTATTTTTGTTTTTGATTCATTTGTTAATTTGATTTTTTTTTTCAATTTTGTCCTTTAATTCAAAATTTTAGTTTATCCTTTCATTTTTTTTTCAAATGAGATTTTTATTCTCTTAATTGCTATTTTTATCTTTTATTTTTTTTATTTCATCATTCAACATTTTATTTATTAGAATTTGGTCTCCTTGTTTTTTCCCATTGTTTCTAGGCCTTACCCAAGAGTCTATCCGGGATAATTATCAGGTCACGAGTCGAGTGGGTTGGTTCAAATTAACCCAAGCCAACCAAAATCTTTTTGTTTTATAAAAAAGTCAAAATGATACCATTTTTTTAGAAAGAAAAATAGTAAATGGGTTTTGACTCTGTTTTGGTTGGATTGTCCTCGAGTTAATCAAAACATTAGTCAACCCAGGTTTCTAATCGTATTACACTAGGTCAATTCTCCCCCGATTTCTTTTGAAACTTGGGCAGGTCTAAACCAAGGGTCACCTGAGACATGGGTTAATCCATCGGGTTGAGCCAAGTTTTTAAATAGTTGCATTCCAAATGCGGTGCTTCCAGTTTAGTCATTACCTGAGGTCATGAGTTTAAAAAGTTAACACGGGTTGACGTCGTTTTCTTTTCCAATTACATCCTTCGGAGTTGTTCATTTTAAAAAAATAAACTTTGTTATTGTCTTCAGTTTTCTTTTTAATTAGGCTATCGCTATCTCATAATCTAGATGAGAGGTTTATCCGAGTGACCCATATTTTTTTAGAAGTCGCTTTTTTATATCTTTTTTTAATCCTTCAAAATTCAAGTCTTTTTAAAATTAAACTTTTTTTTATGTTTTTCCTTCTATTGGATTATCCTATCCGTATGATACTTCTTGCGGCTTTTGACAACCTTACTTGGTTTTGCTGGTGCTTTGTTTTTTAATACCCCTTTTCATTGATTTTCCCCCTGATTTTATCCTTTTACAGTTTGGTTCCTAGGGTTTGACAATTTTTTTTAGTTTTCTTTTTATTATGTGGAGTTGTTAGTTTTTTTTTGTTTTCTAAAATACAATAACAACACTTTAACATTGTTTTTTTACATTGCAAAGAAATTGACCCGGCCCCCGAGTAAGTGCGGGACATCAATCTATAGATGAACCATATCAAAAACCCATTAAAAAAGAGCAATCCTGTATTCCTAATCAATCTGTAGTGTAAAGCATAAAAGGGAAACAGCCGTGGAGAAGGAAAGCAGGCTATTGCACACGGCTTGTCTACAATTGCTCACCTAATGCTACGGCTTATTTCCGATTTTAGTTTCTTGTAAAGAGACTGTGTACTATTATTTAATATAACTGAAAAGGAAATATTTTGTTCAGATTAATGTTTTGGCAGGGTTAGTGCTTAAAGAATAGTCGAGGAGATAGAGAGAGAAATTGAGCTGAGTTTAATCTTAGCATTCTTTGAATATACTGGATCAAGTATGCTGATGCTTTTTGGCCATTGAGGGGGATTTTGAGACATACCCTTTTTCTTAGAGGCTGTTGGGCTTTAATTTCTACAGCTTCCAGGTTCTTGAGAAAAGCAGCCCTCATATCATTGGAGTACATTTTCAGACCTTAGTAATACCACGCCTGTTGTTTTTTCTTTAATTTCAAGCAACCAAATTGATGCCATTTGCTTCTGCTTTTGTATTCTAGCAGAGAAAAATGTTCTATTTTTTATTGTTTCTATTAATCATGCTGATATCATGTTCCCCATTGACAATTTCAGTAATAATTCCTGTGTATCAGGTCCATATCAGATTCTCAACTCAAACATAGCAGATTTGAGGATCAGCAGGCATGATTGTGATAGGATCCCTAATCATTAATCTTTTGACCATGAAGGTGATGAATAATGTGGGGGATTAAATCAACAGATTACTTGGTAATACCAGAACAACATGAATAGAAGTTGAAGGACCAACAACATAAATATTATGGAACCAACAACCTCAAAAAAACATCAGCAGAATGGAGCAAACTAGCCCCAAATTGATACTTGCTAAGCTAAATAAGATCGTTAAATCCTAGACTAACAGCTTCCACCGTGGGCTATCAACCATGTTCATATCATTCTCTCGTAAGATTTGATTTCAGGCCTCTATGTTCGTTTCATTGCAAATACTGCAACATTCATCTACACCACATCTTCTACTTGTTTCTCTGTCGAAGTCACTGTGATTTTCCCTGTTTCGTGCAAGTATATCTTTCATGTGTAAGAAAAATCCCATATAATATTAATTTGATAAGATAAAACTATTTTATGTAGAATCATCATTGTCATAATCATCAACATCGTCACAGCATCATCATTTGTGTTCATTTTCGCCTACAAGTCATTAAAAAATCGATTCTTCTTCTTATTATATATATAGACTATATTTCAATAAAAAGCAAGATTCCACAACATTATAATTCTCTATTGCTGGACATTATAAACAAATTAAACAAGTTGGTGAAACCTTTCTGCCTTGCCATTCTCTCCGTCTGGCATTGCATCACAAGACTTTCTTGTGTGTTCTTTCTGCACCCATGATTGTAGGGCCCTAACAAAAGAACCAATAATTTGGCTCACATGCGTTTGAGGTGAAAATATATTCATACAATATATAAGTGGCGATTTCTTGCAATGAAAGAAGAGATTTCGAACATAGTTTATTGAAGGAAACTATTTGTTTAGGATGTCTGCACATGGACAGACATGAACCTTCTTGTCGCATGCATGAGAGAAATGAATGGGAACCCACTATTCCTTCATTTTTATATAAAGCAGAGACCAGAAGCTTAATCTATATGGGACAAGTTTATAATCAATTTTAATGTCTTTTTCTAATGGTAAGAGACGTTCAAGTGGAAAAATAAATAAATATTTTTTAGTTTTTTTTTTTCAAATTCAATTTAAGAATTTGATGTAGCCGAACCTATCAAGAAAAAAAGGAAGCACAAAGAAAGATAGGGTTTTTTTAAAAAGAGTCTCAACAACTAGAGTATTCATTGATATTTCTTTCTAATATAGTTCATCTCTTCAAGAGGGTTTATAATACTTTAAATAGTCCAATAATTAGCCTTTATAAGAAAAAAAAACTCATAAATTCTAAATCAAATATGAAAAATAATATAAAATTCAATATTAAACTAGAAATCTAAAAATAAAAAGAAAAATGATATAAAATTAGCTGGAACAACATCTTTCTATACCTAATTTAAAGTCCTTCTCGACCTCAATTTGTTATAGTGAGCCAACCCATTGCAGAACTGAGCTTATAGAATCTCTTAATTAAATTTGAGTTTGATTCAACAATCAAATAAAAAATTATGATTTTTTTCATTAGATTAGTTGTTTGATGCTACCAGATATTTTCTTGAACTTCTTTCTGTTTCATTAATTCATAGACAAGTATACAAGACTTCCTACATGATCCATTGATAGCAGATTCACAATTGATTATTCATAACCATTAAATTCTTTAAACCCGTCTATATTAGAATCCTAGTGTTAATAAGATTCTATATTAATCCTATAATTATTTATTACGTTTTTTTTTGTTAAAAAGGTCAATTGATGCGATAAAATCTTTTTTTGTTTAGTTCTGTCTTACTAGCTAGTCCATAAATGAGTTTCCTAAACTTTTTATGTGATCTAACTAGATCTATAACTAACTATTCAAAACCATCAAATCCTTTAGATCCAACAAATACATGAAATCCTATATTAATAAGATCCTACATTAAGCTTATAATTTTTTACTAGGATATTTTTTCATTAGATCTAGTACAAACTAGTCCATGGGCTTGCGGTGGAGAAATTTTTTAAAATATAATTTTTGTTTAAGAGCACGAAGAATTTTTTAACTGTTTTATTTAATCTGACTTAATGAGTTAATTTTCAAATCTCGCAATCTAACTATTTGCTTAATTCAAGTTTTAAACTAAATAGCACAGGAGTTAGCCCAAATTAAATTGATTGATTTCATGAATCCAAATGCAATATAATTGGTAAAAATATACCTTAACTTTTGACAAAATTTCAAGATGATAACTTTTTTAACAAAAATTATTGAGACAATGATATATTAGATCAATTTCAGTCCCCCAACAAACCATGTCATGGACTCCATTGAGTTTACTAATTTGTTTTTTATAAAATATTTTTTAATTATATGATAAAAATATATGGTAACAAAATTGAGCACCGATCTAAAAGTAAAAGCTTATTTGAGACAATGATAACCTTATAAAAAGTAAAAGATAAAAATAAATCATGCAATTTATTTTCTAACCAATCCAATATTAAAAGATAAAATTGAGAAAAAACAATTAACGAATAAAACATTAACCTAACACCATAGTTATTATATTCAACATGGGGGTTGACCCGATAAACCCTGGTCAACTTGGAAAAATTAAAAATAAACGGGGTTTTAGTTTCCCACAATAAAAATTTAAGAAATAATTCATGTGGATGTATGTTATATGTGTTGTAAATAATAAACTTTAAAAGCTTTTTTTATCTCATATTGAAAAGATATTATCTTCTCCTTTTAAGTTAAAGTATTTAAATTAAAAACGTTTCTTATCCCACATTAAAAAAGCATACCATTTTCTTATATATATATAGAGGTTTCCAATCCCACATTGAAAAATTAAAAGTTTTTTCTAGTGTTTATATAATGAACTTTAAAAAGAGTTGATAACCAACAAAGAAAAGATGACAGGCTTGCACATATAAGATTGTGTCGAGCCAGTGAAAAACCATCGATTCTCCCACCCTATGCTTGTTAGGCAACACCTATACTATATGCACATTATCTTTTGTCTTCCTTGATAATATATTCTATTCCACACCCATCCCTCCTAGTTATTCATTGATCATTTTCCTGTTAATTGATTTATTCAACATATAAATTTGAATGTGCTATTCATATTACCCTTATTTTGCACTTCAATTCCTTGTTTTTCAATTTAACCCTAAAAAAAACATTCAATTAGACTTTAATATGGGCTAAATTATGCTAAAACAAAGTTTGAAGACCAAATTAAAATTTTTCAAGAATTGCATTATTATAATCCAATAAAATATGAGAGGGTTAACAATAATTCATGTATAGTAAAAATGCTACCCATTTAGTTTTATGTATAATAGTATTGTTTGTTTATTTTTCAGGAGATTTTTAATATTTTAATAAATTAATAAAGAGATTGTTTTTTCTTTTTTTGAGACATCTAGATTTTTCTCAAGTCTTTTTCGTTCAACCCTTTCCTCATTTTCTTTTCAATCCTAATTAATCTAGTTTCCAGCTGCGTCACTTTCTCTATGCATTCAAGTTGTAATTTTGTTAGAGCTAGCTAGCTACACTTGCATGGTAAAAATCAGGGGCAAGCACACATATAACACTCATTCCCTGCAGGCTGCAGCTGAATTAAAAACGGTGGGAACTCAAACTTTGTTGATGATGATGACAGGCACTAAGAGTAACATGGCAGTTCAATTCACTTGGGCACTGGTTTTCATTCTTATTACTGTTAATCCTACGTATCATAACTCCACATCTTTACACTGTTAATTTCATCCTAGGAAACAAAAATCATAAAGCTACTTTTTACTTTAATCTCTTCTATGCCCCATGCGTAATTTACCACACACAGATATAATAAATATGCAGTGCATGCTGTCATTCAATTGGTGAATTTGTCACCAGCTGACTTTGCAATCCTTCGTTTTCTTACCTCTTACTCCTCTTTTAGCCACAGAACACCTTTTTTTTTCCCCTTGGTCCAACAGGATGTGCCAGAAAAGGCTAAAGGAAATTCCTATTCATTCTCTCTTAAAATTTCAGCATCAGTACTACTAGATTCCCATAGAGGGACCCCTTTTACTATTCATCACAGAAGAAGTAAGAGTATAGGCCCACACCGATCGAGGACATTGAAGGCTGGGCGTCCTAATGTGATCAATGGTGTAGATTTTGTCACCTCACCTTTCACTGTTCATTTAAATATCCACTTTGCTTTGAAACTGAATTGGAAGATTCTTGCTCAGCCATTTCCTCCTGTTCTATATATATATATATATATGCCTTCATTACTTACTTGGGTTGTAATATTTAAGCATGTCGAGGCCCTTTTTGATGAGGTAATTCAGTTTGTTGTCTTCAACGATTGTCTTCAACTTGAAGGCTGTCAAAAAAGTGAAAACCATCCCCATCTGTTGGAGACAGTGATAGACAACCATTTAAGATAAATGGCCCCTTGAATTTTGCATTAGAAAAGCACAGATGTGAAAAGGTGAGGTAAAGGTAGTACTGATTATTGTCAAAAAGCAAAAAAAAAAAAAAAAGATTCATTTTGAAATAAAGCTATGGAATGCTTACAGATACAAACACAAGAGTTGAAGATCGAAAATCTCACCAAGCCTTATTAAGAAAATTTCTACAGTATTTTATCAAAGACAATGACACCATGAGCTTGGTTCCTTCCCAGATATTTCTACAGTAAACCAGAGGATGAAGAATCTTGTATCAGACACATTTACAAAAAATCAAAGATGTCACTCTATAGCACACACCTGTAGCCAGAAGATAATCTATTTCCAATATTCCATCTCAAACTGAAAACTTCTGTAACAATAATTGAACTAAATAGACTCTGCACATGCTGAAAAAAATATATAGTCTAAAGGGATTGTCCAAAAGCCACAGCAAGTCTTTGCAGATCCTTGGTATAGATGTCTGCTGGCTGTGAAGCTTGTTGATGCTGGTTCGGTATCCAACTAGCACTTGACCCTTCTGCTATGAAGTGTGTTTCTGGTTTCACTTCACTGTACACATGTTGAGATGTTTGGTTTTGTATTGTGCTTCCAAGAAAGAATGTGGTGTTAAGATATTCAGACCATTTGATGTCTTCAGCTGTGTCGTTTTCGAGTGACCGAAGGTGAGATTCCTCGCCGGATTTCCCACAATTAGCTAACCCCCATGAGAAGGCGCTGCTCTCGTAGAAATTGGTGTTGCTTTGCAATTCAATACTGCTACTACTTCCATTGCTTCCACTTCCATTGTTGCTGAAGCTACTTGCTTCCCAGTTCTGAACCCCATTGACATCACAAGAGCCTACAGAAGGATTATGATCAGATGGAAGACTAACAGAAGGCTTTACACGTATTGGAGTTTGGAACATAGAGGTTGAAACAGATGGGAGAATAGTCGGTGGTGTCATACAAGAATTGAACTCATGAGAAATCATCTCAGAAGAGGAATTTGGATTGAAGCAGAGAGTGGTATTTGGATTCATTGAGAGGCCTACACTAGGTTTGTAATCCAACTTCTGGAAAGGAAAATACCCCATCAAATCAGAAGGCCTGCAACTGGCAGGGGAGCTTTCATGGGAGGTACCAAACCTATCCAGGAAGAATTCCTTTGTCGGTGGTGTATTTGTCATGTTGCTGCTACTACTATTCCTGTCCTTACTGTTGTTGATCTTTGAGCTGGAAGAAATTGCAGGTGGTTGTAAAGTAGCTGCCTCAATGAGGTTCAGTTCATTTGATACATTAGAAACTTTCTCATTGCTCTTGTCAGCTGTAGGCTGCTGCTTCTCTTTACAATTCTCAACTTCAGAGAGAGGTTTGTGAGTGTTGGGGTCAATGCCTCTCTGCCTCAGCTTCTTCTTAATGCAGGAGTTCCATAAATTCTTTATCTCATTATCAGTTCTTCCAGGTAACTGTGCTGCAATCTGAGACCATCTGATCAAGTAGGTAGCAACAAGCAGTCAATATATGATTAAAACACTTTAGTTTGAAACGAAAGTCTAATTAAGAGTAAATTTATAAAGTTAATATAAATATAAACTACCTATTGCCAAGAACTGCATGGAGTTCAATTATCAAGTTTTCTTCCTGCTGTGAAAATGCTCCTCTCTTCAAATCAGGCCTCAAGTAGTTAATCCATCTTAACCTGCAGCTCTTTCCACACCTCTGCAAATCTGCCAATATATACATGTACATAAATCATTAATGTAAATTGGAAGATGTTTACAGGAGTGATAAAACTAGCATTCTGACACCATTTACCCTGCATTATAATTAACAAAAAAGGGGTACCTGCTTGTTTAGGGACAGAGCTCCAACAGCCATGTCCATGCTTAGTAATATAATTCAGAAGTTTCTCATCTTCCTCAGGAGACCACAGGCCTTTTCTTAACTTCTGCTTGTAACAGCAAGAATGCCTCCCCATGTGGAGTGCAACAAAACCTGCAATGCAGTGCTGGCAAATGAACTTTTAAAAAGTGGCAAAGTATTGTGTCAGCAACAGGAGGAGAGCTGGGGCTTTGAAATGGATTCTAGGAGGTGGGGAAGTGATTGGAATATGGGATGAAAGAGAGAGATATAGAATAGAGAGATGAGAAGAAAATGAAGTGGCAGCCTGGTAGGGAATCAAAATTAATAGGAGGAGGCTCTAAGAGAAAAGTCACATTCAAGAGGTTGATTGAAGATCGTGGCTTCAGATTTATACATGGTTTTCCTGAGTTATATGCTGTCCTCTTGGACGGTCCTTGTCAGGATGTGGGACCCACTATAGGGCATGGACGGTCCTGATCCTACTGCTGTCATTTAGCAGATGATGAAACAAGAGCATGGGGAAAATGGGGTGCCAAAGCAAATTTTGAGTATTTAAGACTTGTGCTGAGGACTGGCGGGACTCTTCTCTTACCAGATACTTGTAAGAAACTGGCAAGCTGAGAAGCACCAAGTAAAAAGTTTTTGGTGATGCAGACATGTGTACACACAACTGCTTTTATTTATTTACAATGGATTGGATATGATGTGAGGGGAATGGATGAGATGTAACACAACTAATCATGGTAACTTCTGTTTTTTTTTTTTTTCTTTCTTTCTTTCTTGTTACCATGTCTAGTATATACACATGAAAACTTGTTTTTTATTTACTTTGTAAGTAAAATTTTATAATTAAATATATAATTTTTAAAATTTATTTTTTTAAAACCATAACTAGAAATATTTTTGATTTTTTTTAAAATAATAACTGAAAAAGGTAATACGATATCAAACATATATTTAATTTATATTTGACATTATAATAACTTTTACCATCACGAGTTAAAAACCTGTAAAATTATAGTGTTTTAATTAATCACATTCAAAATTATTTTTATTACAAAACACAATTCCAATAGCAGTAGCAAACAGAACCATTAATACTACTTCTGTACAGGTTCTAAAGCAACATGTTACTTTAACCAAGTCCACATGAAGATTCCCTATACAAAAAAAGAAAAAGAAGTAACAATAAATGAGAAAGGGAAGGTTTTTGTAAACAAGAAACGTCTAAAATTAGTGAGAAAAAGCAAATATATTACCCTCATTAAATTGATGAAATGATAGCGGCAGCTACACGTACCTCTCTCTTGGAGACTTGTTCAATAGGAAGAAAATTGCTGGATTCACTCCTGTAATCAATTCTTTATTTATTTGCCTATATACATCTATATATCATCCTTGACTAGCTAGCTAGCAATATTTTCGCATTCAGCTAAATTCCCACCCTCCCCCGTTTTCCAGGCCTTTTGAGGCAGCTCCTCCGATCTCAAGAACCCATTGAGAAATTAAATGACAGGAGAGACTCCTTGTCTCTTAGAAAACCCTTAAAATCCAATCAACTTTCCTCATTTACATCATTCAAAACATCTTAAAATCTGAATTGCCAACAGCCTGTTCTTCTCGTGATGGGAAAAAATGCTATCTAAATACATAGCATAGCAGTGAACGGAAATTACTGGGCATGCATGAAGACCCTTTTCGCAGATAGGACAATCACAATAATGCAGTTGTCCTCTGTAGACCATCGGATAGGAGATGATGTGCATGGAAATTAATGTAATGTATTCTTTCAGATACTATAATAAGGACAAATCTTGATGAATTATTACAAGTTACATGGTACACTCAATATGTCAATCATTATTTATTGCCTCCTAAATGATCTCTCTTTCTTTCGAGACTATATATGAGGCTATATATATATATATATATATATATATATATATGAATGGGTTGGTTGGACTGACACGATTCCATAATCTCTCCCAGTACCGTTCTTTATATTTTTTTTCAAGGAAAGACGTCTAAATATTAATTCTGGATTAATTACCCCCTGTGTATAATTTATATCAATTTAACCAAATTAAAGATAAGTTAATTGATTGGATGTATATGCCTGTCATGTCCAAAGTATCATAATGATACATGATACATACATTACATGGAAGGGGGAGAAGAAGTGTGTTTCGCATTGCCGGTTTTTGTGGTCGTCGTTTGCTTGAAAAAACAAGTTTATACAAAACTATAAATTATAATTTTCCTCGTATTTAACTTCTTACGAGATGAAAAGTAGGATTAAACGATGAAATTTAAACAATTTTTGAAACTATAATCAGTCTGAAAAAATCTCCACCGCACCACAGTACAAGTTGATGATAATGATAATAAAAAATAATTGATAAAAAAAAAACTTAATTATTGGCGGCTTAGTATTTGTTTTTTTAGTTTAAAGAGGGTGTCCGGGTCAGCTTGCGTGTACCTTGACTAATTCCACGAGCCCTGAATTTAACGACCATATAAGCCTTTAGTGACCATCATATGAACAATCACAGGGCTTGAACTTGAGACAAAAAAAAAAATAAATCTCTTGATCTCAAACTTTTATCACTGAACTACTACCTAAATAAATATATATGTAATCAGATTAAGAAATACGGAGCCGTATTATCCTCAAGCAAGTTGCAGAACATTTTTTCCTGTGTTGTGCAGGAAGAAAAGATATTCTCTCCAAGGGATGCTGCATGACAATGGCTTGATTAAAAAACAACAATAATAAACAAGAAAAGGGTGATTATTATTTTACTTAAATTTTTTAATTAAACACGTTTTAGACTTTGAGAAAGAAATAGAGAACCTTCATCACCACCATAATAATGGAGTAACATATAGCCTGTCTCTGTCTCCTTCGCTCTTCTTATTGCCCCATATATGAACCATGAAGCTTCTTTAATCTCCTTGACATCTGGCACTATTGTCCTTAATCTAGACATCCCAATTGGATATGTATATTATGTACGTTAATTAATTAAAATAATATATACGAAAAGATGCCTGTAATCTCCATATACGCCTCATAATGCCCTCTTACGCTTATCTTGTTGAAGGAACCATATGAGCTGTTTTCTGAAGTCAACCACTGCTTCACCTTTTATTTTTCTATTTCTTCTTTGTGTTGTATATATTTGCTAATCATATATATGTTGGCTTTGCTGTCATTAATCCCTATTTAATCTGGTGGGTTTGTTAGCATTCCCTGCAAATTAATAATGAAGTTGTTAAGTTAAACTATATATTATATTTTTTACTCTTACTTTTGATGTATGCCTCTTTATTTAATCCACTTGCTTCAGTTCTAGGGAATGAATCCTTGTCTTTGAATGATTAGCTAGCAGCATAAAGGAATAGGAACAGGAACAGTACAGGCAATTAATTTAATAAGTTTTATCATGAGCTTACTTTCACAGCTGCATAACTGTTCCATTATCTTTGTTTTGTATAATAATTGAGTCTCTGTTTGTTTGCTTTACGTGGTCTGCATTTTTCTTTCAAATTCATATTTAAAAATAGTTGATTAATTTTATATGCATCCACTAAAAATTAAATATATTTTTTCAAACCACAACCATAAATAAAAATTTACATGGTAACAATCAGAGATATAACCAAGTTTCTGGCTTTCTGCTAGCTAGGCATGGTCAGGTAAAAAGTTTTTTTGTTTTTTTTGTTTTTCCTGTGTTAAGGGCTAGCTTGAGGTGAGTTGAGGTAAAGGGGTGATGATCCTGTTGATGTCAATGCAATCAATCGTCGGCCACCGACGACAAGAAGTAGAACAAAAGTATCAGACATGTTTTTTAATTACAGCCATACAATAGTCAAGGATGATCTAACCCAAAAATAAGCTCCTATGCGTTGATGTGTATTCATGTCTCACAAGTTGCTGTTTCAAGATTCCTCTGAGCTCTTAAACCGACCCTAAATGGTGCCCTTTGGTCCCTAGAGGGTTATCTTTTGCATAAACACATTAATTAGGATTCTTATAGGAAACAGCTGTGGGACTTCACAAATAAGTGTATGTGATGTCAACTTTTTTAGGACCCGTCCCCAGACGACTGGGGTTCAATTTCAGGTACGAAGCACAACACTTGAAAACTTCAGCAGAGTAAAAGGGTTAATCTGCTATTCCTGCTGGGAATTTACTGCAGAATTAGTTTATGTGGTTGAGCATTAAGCTACCATCTGATGTTCCTTGTTCCTGAAAATCATCAAAGATAAGCTAGTATCAATAGTTTTTTTTTTTTTTTTTTGTAATCAAAACAAGACACAAATCTTCTCCTTGGTAAATTAGTCAAATTGTAGCTAACTTTAGGCCTGCAGAAAAGAAGTCAATCTCTTGTCAATAGATTACTCTGTTTGAACCTTTAGTTACTGAGTTCAAGGTATTGGCTTGAACAATTTTTTCATCATTTAAACAAGTGTAAATCATAATAACATTCTGGTAAAACAAAGCCATAATTAGTAAGCATAATGGCCTATTTCGATGTAGCATTGATGGGAAATAGGCCAATTAAAACCCATGAAGACAAAGATTTTGAAGATAATAATCGAATGGTTATTTGAAATGGAGGGGGACACCATCCATATGCCCTTGAAAATGGAGAGCTCTTTCCTCATTATCCTTAAAGTCATCTGTTTCTAAGCAGATTCTGAGACAGACAGCTAATTGACAAGAAAGAGCAACTGTTACTCTAATAATGGAATCACACTCATCACAGAGTCCTTGCTAATATGATTATCTTCATTAACTAAAAACTATTCTTGAAAAGAAAAAAAATTCCAACATCAAAAGTAGAAAAATAGTTGCATCACATAATCATCTTTGAAAACAACTCCACTAGCATCTTTCTGAATTAACCAAGGATATATAGAGATCCATGCATCAGTCTATCCTAATTCAGCAATTCTTTATCCTCCATGCTTTCAAGTTATTGATAGAGGCTTCCGTTGCTGAAGGAGTAGCAAAACTTCTGTAGTACCTGAGAGATATGCTTATCTTTACTTGATTGCTGTAAAATTCTCCCATCTCGCACCTTTTTACCTAATGAAGCAACCAACCTAGTGCTTTGGAGCATGCAGTGCCTTCTGACAAGAGATTGGTATTCAAAATATTACCATCAGATAAAAATAATAATAAAAAAATCTGCTGGAAGCATCACACATTGATTTGCCTAAACATGTTGAAAGCTAAGAGGATTGAAAGAGAGAGGGAGGGGGGGAGGGGGGGTCCTTTTGAGATGACCTTAATAAACTATCATTATTATGGAGTATTATTCTTGATTGGCCCATTAACATTTAGTTGGAAACACAAGCACATGGATATCTAATAAGTTTGGCATTTAACTTAGCAACTAAACTTGATCAGCTTTAGTCTTATCACAGCAACAAATGATGATTAGAGAAACACGAAGGCTGCTATCATGAGGTTGCTTACCATAAATGGAAGCTTAAGATCTCATTAGCCATCATTATTGAGCAAAGCAGTGGTGTTCAAATGGCATTGACAGCATGTAATTAAGCATACTATGTAAGGAAAAGATCAGTGACAGTGATAGAATTTGATTTTCAATTTAAAGCTGGGACGAAGGGCCAGCAAGATTATAGTGGAAATTGACTTTAATTAGAAGGCAACATCATCAATTATCAAAAGGCCTCAAGGCCTTTATTCCTATGGAAATTATATATATAAAAAAGCCTTGTCTGGTTGAGATTGTCCCATATAATCATAATTAGGTGTTTGCTTTTAGCTTTGTAGTGGGAAATTATGGTCAACTTTCTTGCCAAATTAGCATCATTACTTTTCATTCTAGGGCTGTTTCGCTTGATGTGGGATGTGTGTTGTGAATCTTTAATTGGAGCATGAATAACAGGTGTTGATTAGCCTTGTCTAACCAGTTCCACCAAAAACAAAACAACACAGAATCTAAGGTACCGCCAATATCATCAGATCCATGTTAATGTTTGGGCCAATTTCATGCTCACTTTCCTCCACATTACTCAAGTGCTCAGCAACCCTAACCAACCATTCAACACAGCACACAGCTTGATACTGGATTAGTCAAAAGCTGGACCTGTAATTCTCCGTATGGACTTTTGGCATACTTTACATTTTGAATGTTCAGTCCAAATAGCCACAGAGTTCAGGCCCAAAGGAAGGCATCGCCATCTATCTTATTCTTTAAGACTTTAAACAGTTAACAGCTAGCAAAAATGAAAAGCATTTTCCTGGGGAGGAAAGGGTCTGGTCCCCCTGGAACTTTGTCTGCTACCCTAAGGGAAAATGCCATTGCCTATTGCTCTCTCACTTTAATTATCCAATCAAACCCATTCTTTTTTGTTTCCTTTTGCTTTCAAAATATAAAATTTAATGGAATCCTAATCATCCATTTTGGATTGATCATGTGATATACAGTCTGTCACACACTACTGTTTTGCTGCTTCTGTTGTTGCTGTTACACTATTTTATTTTATTTTTTTGATCAGTTGCTACCAGCCGCTGTCTTTCCTTTCCTTTTTTATTTACTACACATAATCTCTTAACTATCATCAACTTAATTCTGAAAGGATCTCTATTCTCTGCCTCTACCAATCCCCATGGCTACCGAGACTGCTCCATCACATCAAACTCCTGATCACGAGGTATTTAGATCATCATCCTGACTATCTTTTCTCTTTTCAGTTCTGATCAAAGTATGATATACTTTTGCTTAGCTGATCATTCATATATACTTCTTGGGATTCTTTAATTCTTTCCAATAATTTTACTTTTCTAACTGATCATAATTATATATATGATCTCTGATGTTTCAGTAAGATCCATATAGGGTTTTGTTACTCCTGGACTTGCATGAATGTTTTAATGATCATAGATTTGTTTATCTGACTGTATGGAAATCATAGAACTTGTAGTTTCTTTCGGATATCATCCATGAATGATTGGATAAGGTTAGTTCTTGATGCTTGCCTCTCACTCTATTCACTGTATCAGAAGCTCTGAGAAGTGTCTGCTGTTGACAGGAGAAAGATTTTATATATATATATATATATATATATATATATATATATATATTTGGATGTGTCCCTTTCATAATTATCTGGAAAAATAAATGACACCTTTCTTTTGTATCTCAACTAATCATCAGTCTAAGCACATACGAAGTCGAGGTGGAACATACACCATTTTCTGGTACATTTCGCTTTCTCAAATCTGTTGAAAGATACTGTCACTGTGAAAATGGTACGCTAGGAATAAGGTATTTCATTTCAAGAAAATACCAAATCCATAATGAAAGTTAGTCTTGCCACCTTTATTGCCTAAGCTTTTTTTTGTGGGATATGAATTATCAAACATGGTGGCGTCCTTCTGCATTTATATCAGCTGTCACATGGTTCTGATTCTGCCATAAAGATTCTCTTGTTAATCAACTAGGCATTATTCTTTCTTCCGGTTTGCGAGGGGTACGAGATATCCATACTCTTTAAGAATTTCAAGTTACAATATCAATATCTAGATGGGGAGATTAGAAATTGTTGTAGTATGTGGCTTATAGAATGATGCTGGAGTGAAGTGGAGCAGAGCAAGATTGTAAATTATTAATACATCTTGTATGGCTAGGGTTTACTATAAATACATATTATATGACTCTAATTTGACACATAGTAAAATAAAGCTCTCTGTCCTGTGGATATAGATATATTGCCGAACCATGTTAAATCTATCTATGTGTTTTTTTGTTTTCTATCTTGTGCAATATTCATCATTATTGCAGCAAGTTTCATAACAGAAATATGATACTTGCAGTGCTTCATATTTGATTGCTGTTCTCCTCTTCTTTTATTTATACACCTACACAATAGTTTCCACTTGTTTTGCTTTTAAAATGTCAAAGGGTGTTCCCTGTTTAATTCTCTTTGTTCATTTCTTGCAGCCAATGGAGAAAGTGACCGAAGAAGTAAAGCCTGTGGAACCTGAAATTGTTTCTGTAGCCAAGAAAACTGAAGAAGAAGAAGACCTCAAACCTAATGAACTAGCAAGTCAATCAAACCCGTTAGCTAAATCAGAAGGAGAAGCCGAAGATGAGGCAGAGCCTCCAACAGTTGAGGTTAAGATGAATGATGATGCTCCAATTGTTGATGTTCCAGTCGATGATGAAAAAGAGTTGGAAAAAGATTCCATTCCTGACTCACATACATCCAGTGTTCTAGCTCCGGTGACCAGTGTTGTTGATGGTGAATCAGTTGGTCCAGCTATAGAGTTTGTTCCCAAAGAAGCAGAAGAGCAACCATTATCGTCATCCTTGGAGGAATTGCCACATGAAGAACCGAAGACAGTTGATGTTCCCGTATCATTAGAAGAAGCCATTGAGAAACCACATGAGCCATCAGAAGTTCTTATTATTAAAGAATCTGAACCAATTGTGGCAAAAAACATCGAAGATTCAGGGGTATTAAAAGAAGTCGACAAACCGGAATTAGTAATTCCAGAAGTTGAAGTGAAACTACAGGAGCAATCTGAAGTTGGTAAACAAGTTGAAAAGCCAAAAACAGAAGTGATTGAGAAACCAGAGGAGCCTTTGGAAGTTATTCCTATCAAATCAGAAGCATTAGTGGTAAAAGATGCGGAAGATTCAGAACCAGTGTTCAAAGAAGATGATAAACCAGAATCAGAATTAGTAATTCCTGAAATGGAGGTGAAATTGGAGGAACAATCCGAAGTCATTAAAAAAGTTGAACCAGAAGAGAAATCAGTTGAAGTAATGGCCAAAACACAGGAACTGGAAGTTCTTCCTACCAAAGAATCAGAAGCAGTTCTTGTAAAAGATATTAATGGCTCACAAGAATTGTCTAAAGAAGCTGATAAAGTAGAAGCAGTAGCTCCTGAACCCAGGGAAGTGAAAATGGAGTCTGAAGTCACTGAACAAGTAGAAAAAACAGGGGAGAAATCTGTTGAAGCTATTGAGAAAACACAGGATTCATCGGAAGTTCATCCTATTAAAGAATCAGAAGCAGTTGCAGTAAAAGATATCGATGATTCAGTAGCAGTGCCTGAAGTTGATAAACCAGAATCAGCAGTTCCTGAAGTTGAGGTTAAACAAGAAGAGCAATCTGAAGTAATTGAACAAGTGGAAAAACCAGAATCAGCGGTTCCTCAGGTTGAGGTGAAATTGGTGGAACAACCTGAAGTAACTGAACAAGTTGAAAAACCAGAATCATTGGGTCCTGAGGTTGAGGTGAAACCAGAAGAACAACCTGAAGTCACTACACATACGGAAAAACAAAAGAAACATGAAGTAGAGTTGAAAACTGAGGCACGATCTGAAGTTAGTGAACAGGTTGAGATTAAGCCAACTAATGAAAAGCCAGAGGAAGTAGCTGGAATTACTCAGGAGGCTGAAGTTGATGTCAAAGAGGATATAGGAAAATCTTCTCTTCCTGAAGTTGTAGGAAAGGTTGGTCCAGAAGATGAAAAAAAAGAGGCTGAAGGAACTGATCTGGTTGAAGTGCCAGTAAAAGAGGTTGTGTTTGAAGCGGAAAAGGGTGGAGAAGAAAAAGAAGCTCAGATGACCAAAGATGAGGGCGAGAATATAGCAAGTGAAACACTAAAAGAGGAACTAGCTCATCCCATCAAAGTGGAAGATGTCAGCGATGCGGTTTCAAATGCCGAAGTTACTGAAAAATCATTTGGGGGAGAGAAGACAGTTGAAAATGTTGTGCCTGCTGTAGAAGACAAGAAAGAGGAGATACCAGCAGGAGAGGAAACCGAAAAAGATCAGAAAATAGAGGGAAAGCTGGATGAAGCCACCACAATTGGCAGTGAAACAGTCAAAGAATCCCAAGATTCTGGGTTAGAAGCAAAAGAAGAAGAAAGTGCAAAAAACAACAAAGAAAACTCCGAGCAGGAAAAGGTTGATGAGATAGCGAAATCTGATACAAAGAATTTAGAGCCTTCCACCACCAAGGATGCTGACGACATAAAAGTATCACAGGATCTGCCAAGAGAAGTTCCAGCCAAGCCTACTCAAAAGCATTCAAACAACATTTTAACAAAGGTAAAGCAATCACTTGTGAAGGCGAAGAAAGCTATTATCGGGAAATCACCAACTCCAAAAACTGTCTCCTCTGATACCAAGGGGGATGTTGAAGTCAATAATTAAATGCATCAGAATGACAAAGTTTGCATATACTTATACAGATTTGGAATCTTTCATTGCGAAGTATATAGGTGTGCATAAAGGCGTTTCTTCTTTTTTCCCCCCTCTGATCACTCGGTTGTATGTATTGATAGTGTGATGGTGGTTGGTGTGTTGTTGGGTTTGATTTGATCAGTAGCAGAAAAAATTATGTACTCGTTATTACACATCGATAATGTTGATTTGTGTATGAGATTGGATTCTTTTGTGCTCTTTATATCTGTCAACTAGTTGCACAGTAACATTTTATGTAGGGTGTAGGAACCTCCAGCTAGCTAGGAGAATACCAACGATTGTGTCTCTCCATTTATATAGGCTTTTCAGGATTTTGAGTAGAGAAGAACATAGAATTGGTTGAACCTCGCGGAAGAGCTAATGAGACTTCACTCTTTCCATGTATGGTGGCACGTGCCTCACCTGGTACTGAAGCAGACATTGAAACAACAGTCACAACGAATAACAGATATTGAAGTTATATTTGTAAGAAGCTTCATGAGTCCACTATGATGTAGAGATTCTGGAAAAATGGTAGATGGTTAATATGCTTGAGAGGTTGTATAACTACGGTATTGGAAAATACGTGTTTTTTTCATTAATTCAAAGAACTTGTATTGAGAGACCTACTACAGAAAACACTCGAATACATATTTCTGGTTGGTTCACTCCTAGACAGTGCATTATTTTCTCAGGTTGTGCAAATGAATGTACAGATGCTAGAAAAAACCTTCGAGTCTCCTCAACGTACAAAAAATCTGTGCAATTTGTAATTCTACTTCCCTGAAATTAGGACTCCGACGATTATCGTAAAAACTTGACTTCATTAAACTCTGGAACCTTTCTGCATAGTCATGTACCCAAAATCCCACAGATTTACTGCATACAAGGAAAGTTTAGATGTTGACATGAAGCAAAAGTGGTTCACCTCTCCCATGGCAAAGCATCAGAACTACCAATCAGTCACAACCTGCAGCGTGTTGAAGTAGATAAAAAAAACTTCTACCTCTACAAACCATATCAAGTAGATCTAACATCAACGTTTGGCACAGCCAACAGTTATTGCAAATGCTCACCAGCCTCACTACTTGGTACATTGTCATTTCCACCAACCGACTTCAATGCTCTGTTGTCAGCAACTCCTGAGTCTTGAGCATTATTTTGCACCAAAGCAGGTTGTTCAAAGCATTCATTTGTTGCCTGGCACTGGCATCATGAACAATGTAACTAATTTTAGATTTGGGTTCAGTAATGGCACAAGGTAACTCAGTTGAAGTAGAGAACATAGTTTTCTGTGAGGTTACCCCAACTATCAAAGTCAACTTTGTACTTTTTTAAGACTTCTTGGCTGCTAGGAGGTTATGAAAATGACACCCCAAATAACATCTATAATTGGATCTAGATTCTATGCTCCAATCGAAACATGCCCACGATCTTTGAACAGAAATTGGATAACGAACAATACAGTTTGATAAATTATAAAAAAAAATGTTCTCCATGGAAATATCCTTCATGAGGAAAACATAAATGACACTGATTTAGTTTTCACTTTTACAGGATGATGGACACGAAGAGTGACAGCTTTAAAGACATAAATAGATAGATCAAAATTTAATAGTCGTGTGCTTATATGAAGGCCATACTTGCAATTTTCCATCATGCAACATTGAGATGGGATTAGAATGCGCCTAAAGCTACTAAATTCCTTCTATTGTGAGTGGAGAGGAGCCGTGAAGATGGTGATTACCAAGAACAACAGACATCAATCATCATCGTGAAATGAAAACCCATTATTCAATTTGAGCTTTTCATTCTCATAGAATATGCCACTTAGTTAAGAATCAACAAACCTGACTAGAGGTCTGATTCATTGAGCTATTGACAACATTATTCTGCATCACTTGCGAGTTGATTTTCTGAATTGCTTCATGTGAACTACAGGCCGTAGCTGAATCCAAATTATCCGTAGCACCTACCACACCACAAGCATTTGGTTCCCTGTTTGTTTTCAGAGGAGGCCCTCCAGACATTGGCATTAAGGGTGCACAGGGAAATGACATTGGAAATCCTTGACCTGAAAGGCCAAACATCTGAAGATTCGATCCTCCCATCCTATGCAAAGCACTTAGCCCTGACATTGGCTGGCCAGAGAAATGCGGTCCATGCATAGGAGGCACTTGATACATAGGGCAACCAGAAGATCCACCATTCACGTCTGGCATACTCATCCCAAAACCCATTCCCATTCCCATACCCATTCCCATTCCCACACCCATGGGTAAGAACTGCCCCATATGAGCTGCATGCATGTGAGGCATTCCAGGGGGTAACATCATTGATGGCATATACAATCCAGCTCCCATTGACATGATCTGCATAAAGGTGGTGAATGATCCCAAGCAGCTATTTGATTTTCCAATTCATCAAGTGTCTTAAATAAACTTCGAGAGGAATCAGCAGAATTTACCTGTACTTGAAGCTGAAGCGTCTTTAAATACTCAATGGCCTCATCAAGCATTGAAGCTTTATCCACCTTATAATGCAAAAATATCAAAGAAAATGGAAGCAAAGATGCATATGAAATCATCTACACTAAAATTACTTGGCTTTTCTCAAATTCCTTCAAATTTTCTGGAGATCAGCAATAACTTTAACCTAAGAAAACTGAGGGATGATTCGATTAACATAATGGTCAAGAACTTGGAATAGTTTAAACTTCAATAAACATGAATAAACTCAAATAATTAATTAAACTTCAATTAGGCCAAGGTTTGGTGCAGGTTTGATACTCCCAAGCCATTGTGATTTTATAGAAAACCTCATTTTCAAAAGATTATGGAGAAATTCACTGAGTAACATAAATACAGATATCCAACCTTGTTACAGTTTGGTATGAGTTCTTGTAGGGCCCGCATCTTTTCGTTGATCCTATCCCTTCGCCTCTGTTTGTTGAAGTCCAGATGAGAACCGATCAATATACTATAATTCATAACTACCAAGGATAACATCAAATGAACAAGCACATATCTTCAGATGAGATATTGGAATGTTGTTGCTCACCCTTTCAGATAAATTATGAACTTCTGCAGCCCGGTTTCTCTTGGAGCCATTACCTGCTCGAGCAGGAGCTTTTTTTTTTGCACCTGCAGATTCTTCTTCTACATCCTGCGCATTGCTTATTTCCTTAGTACATGGAAGAAAGAGAGAGAGTATAGGAACAACAAGAAACATTGTAAAAATGTGAAACCTATGAATGAAACTCACTTCACTAGGACCTTCAGACTCCTCAGTATCTCGATGTTTTCTCTTCAGATTCTCAGTTGGATCATCCGAAGGTCTCTCCACACTATTGTCCGAGCCAACAGAAGAAGAAGCAACCACAGGCTCTTTAGTCTTCTCAACATCTGCTACTCCTTTAATTGCACTTTCACAAAAGTTTTGACGACAGTTTCTATCAGTTTTAGAGTCACCTTCTGGGATTGTAGCCTCAGGTAGCTCAGCAGGAACAAATCCTTCTGCAGGCTTAGCCTCTGATGGTTTAGCGTCAACCTTGGGTGGCATCAGAACAGGAAGACAATGGGAGCTCGTTTCCTTTAGCAAACCACTACATGAATTAATGGGAGTGCATTCAGCCGGATTGCTACTACTTGCAATTGAGCCCTCATCTTTATTTTGCGTTCTTTCCATGTTTGGAATCCCTGTACCAGCTCTCATGCCAAAGTTCTGAAGATTAGCTTTCGCAAGAGCAGCAGGTCTTGCAAAATGAGAGAAATTCATCAAACTGGAGTTGGTTGTGGATTGTGCTGGAACTTGCTTCTGCATCTTTATGCTGGGAAAACCACCTCCTGATGTTGGAGCTCGAATAGAATCCACTGAAACGACATGGTGGGCAGCATTGCTTGTACTATCACCATTTTTAGCTGAAACTCTGGATCTAAAATATGGAAATGATGTTTGGCAATGCTCAGAAGATGATAGATATAACTGGCTAGCACTAGTTCTAGGCCTATTAGCTTCAGTATCCCCTGCTGAAGAATTCTTCGCCACATCTCCTTGCTCTAAACTCAAACCATTATGTACGGAAACAGTACGGGAGTCCCTAACTGACTGGCTACAACTTTTTTTACCAAACGACGGAAAATTACTCTGGGAGGAGTGTCCATTTACAGTAACACCAGATAACTCGGGCAAAAATTCAGAACAATAATCATGTTGAGGAGATTCATCCAATGGATAATTCAACCAAGGCACCATGTCATCATCTTGATTCACCCCCATTTCAACAGCGGGAACTGACATCGGGAGTTCATTCAGTGTAGACTCCATCATCCCAAACTTTCCTGTTCTAATATCGGTGCCATTTTCTATGTCTTTATATCGAATCTTGGGGTTTCGACATGGTAAGGTGCTACAAGGTTGTATCTTTCTAGCTCTACTGGATTGAATCTGACCATTTTCCCATATTAGCTCACCAAAGTCATTCTCAGGTCTGCTTTGTAGGACACCAACAGACACAATAGAAGAAATGAAACCAGAAAGAAACAAATCAATATGGAGAAATGATTCACTAATCCAAGATAAAAGGAAGCTCAATTAAAAAAAAAAAAAGGGAAATTAAATTGAAACTTACACAAAAGACAGATCAGTTGAACAACTAGGATCCTTCTCTTGAGAAGAATCAATCTTTCCTTTAGCCATTCGATATAATAGCTCAGACAAAGGCATGGTGAACGTGTTGGTTAGCAACACTTCCTCCAAGTAAGAAATCCTCTCTAGTTCAATTGCTTAGCCATTACTGGCACCTTTTGTAAACCACTCTTGAACTCTATCACAAGTTCAAAGAACCCAAAAACATATGTATATGGAGCCAACAAAGTTTCAAGACATGAAAAGCTTGACAATAACCCCACAAGTACAATACAATCCCAGTTTGTATCTAACTCGCAAAAGAAATAAAAGAGAAGAGTGCTTCTTCTTTTACAGGACAGAATATTATCTTTCTTTCATTTATACTGATGTCCTTATCACCTGGAAGTGAGATATATAAATAAACTATAAATCAACACATAGTTTTGCTTAAAGTGGCAGTCAAAAAACATATTCTTTAATGGCTCTCTCAAAGATTCAAAAACCCTCCAAATCAAGCTACTTTAAGCATTTTTTTTTTAAATTAAAGAAATGATCTTTTCCGCTTCTTTAATCATTAAACTTGAAACCAACAAAAACCCAGATCAGATTTTGGAAACTAATTAACTTTATCAGTACAAATCAAAACTAAAAACCCCAAAAGGGAGTGATATGCTAGAAACTTGAAGAAGAACTCGAAACACTTCTTGCCTGGCAATCAACCAATAAAGGAAGAGAATTTTGAGAAAATCTGAGCTCCTCGAACTAGTCAAAAGTTACACTAATCCAAATGCATTAAAAATGAGAGAACTTAGCTAAGCAAATCATACTCTTAAGCTTAATAGAAGCTACCAAAAGTTTGTATCTTTAAAAGTTTGAGCTCCAAGAAAGAGAACTCAAAATCTCAAGAGACAGAGAGGCCAAGTGGACGTAGAAGACGGCGAAAGGCTTGCAGAGATTGCAGGGGACCAAGACACAGATAAAAAACAACCAACTTTACGTTTCTTTTAACTTTAACCCCTCCATTTTTTGGATCTTCTTTTCCTTTTAGCTAGTGCTAGAATTCAATACGGTCTTTTCCTTGTTATCTTCTTCTTCTTTTTTCCTTGTTCTTTGTTTGGTGATGTGGGGCCATTTCTTCAGTGAGTGCTGTAGGGTCCCACAGAGGCAATTTAACTCTGCCATAACACTCCCACCACTCTCATTTCTTCAAACATGAAACTTGAATCCATCATAAAATGAAGGTTTGTTTGCATAATATGGAAAATATAGAGAACGGTATGCTCCAGGTTTTCAAGTTTAGAGTGTGTACATAAAAAATGATTGAGAATTCCATTAGTTCCTCGTTGAAAGAAGAAGAAGCAACCATCGGTTTATTTGTTTTTGCATGCCAATCTATTTCAAAACTAATTTTTATTTAAAAGAGTATTAGATTAAAATATTTTTTTATAATTTCAATATATTAATATTAAAATTTTTAAAGAATATTATTTTAATAAATTTTTAATTCAAAAAATATGATGCATCACAATACAAAAATACAAAAACTTTAATATTTTCTTCGAGGGTGTGCTTCCCCTTTTGAAGCTTGAATATTTTCATAAATCTGTTAGATTGGGAGTGAGTGATTCATTATAAACTGATGAATAATAGGAAAGGTAAAATCAGTCACATCACACAAAAAAGGAAGGGAGGAAGAAAAGGTTACGAGTTAAAGAGGGCAAGGTTCATCTTGCTAGAATTTGAGGGACAATGTCCCTATTCCATGAATTTGAATACCAACATTTATATTCTTTAGATTTTATATATATACACAATATTTACTGCAGGATAATATATATATATATATATATATATAAGAAATAATGGCATTTGGTTTTACTTGAAAGAGTACTGTGATAACAAGCCACTGATATGAAATCTAATCATGAGAAAATTGGCCCAAGGGGGAAAAAAGAGAGAGTCTAAAGGTGAACATCTCAATTGTGATCTCTAGTGATTTCATGATTAGTTCTCAGTGAACAAAATCTATGCATTTTTTTTTATCTTTTTTGCCCTTGATTTCCACAAGGTCATAACATGAATATCTCTCACGCATGAGGTCAAGACTGGGATTTCACTAGAGTAAGTTAATTTACATCTTACTGTATAACAAGCAAGCTTAGAGTCAGGGGGCATCAAGATCTCTAGTTTAGTATATTAAATTGGATTTAGATAAACATGCTGGACCCATTAAACTAAAAAAAATATATAAAATGCTGTAGGGTTGAAGTGGGATAACTTATCAAGCAAAGAATATTAATTTAATACATTGATTATATATTTTTTTTATAATTAATACCAAGTCTTGTATCTAAATGATTTTAAGCTTGCACTTTTCACATCAATCTTATTCGTTAAATAATTCCTTTTATTTAAATTGTTAATGATAAATAAATTCAGAAAGTCATGGATATATAAATAAATTGTTTTAGAACATCACTAACTTTTAGATTTAAATTCTGCAAGTCAAGGAAAAAAAAATAACCTCCTTCGTCATCAAGACACCAAGGATTTGTTTATTTATATGATATATGCAGCCCGATATAATTTTGCAAGGATTCAATTAAAAACTCTCTCTTGAGAGAAATCATAGTTAATTCTTAAATTTTTTTTTTAAATCAGTAAAAACTACTACAAAGTTAAATACACCCTATGTGTTTTCCCTAAAATTACTACATCAATGTGGCATTCATGAATAAATCATGTTTTTTATAAATTTAAATTTTTTTATTTAATTAAAATTAATTTTATTTTATATTATTTTATCATTTTGATGTGTTGGTATTAAAAATAATTTTTAATAAAAAAATATATTATTTTAATATATTTACAAATAAAAAATCATTTAAAAAAAAACATATATCTCACACACGCAACAGTCTCTCTCTAATTAGAGTAGTTGGCAGGGGAAGCTCTAATGAAAGTAGATTTGCTTGAGCAGGGATCATTAGCAAGGGGATGCTTACGTGTCTTTAACGGTGAGGAAAGAAAGATTTGATTCCATCCATCGTATTCCATGAACAAAAGTTAAAGGGTTTGGATAGATACAGATACAGATACATGAAGATGGAAAGAACCTAGCTGTTCATCTCATGTGCTATATTTTCCCAAGAAGTGAAATGATATTTGTCCACTTGGACCCTTGTAGAGCCGAGCCAGTAGGGGACCCGGCAGTGTTTCAGTGGACCCCCAGGTTGCGGCTAGCTGCCAGGGCATCTTTCTCTATATATCCCCTGTTTTGGTGCACTGCACAGGGTAACATGATGATGGATGGAGAAATTACGAGGTGGATGCGACTTGATTTTACACACCTTTGGATTTTGTTCACTGGAATTGACCCTTCTGAAGAAGAATTCAACAGGGTGATGGTGTGAATTTCACGTGTTTGCATTAATTTCACGTGACTCACTCTTTGGTTCATGTGTGTCGTCCGTCCATTGCCATTGGCACGTTGCTTTCCTGGAACCATCACCCACCATGCACCTGCTCTCTTCTCCGATGAATGATTCCATCCACTGAGTTGTGGGTTCTATGGGCTCTAGTCAGGTATCCCAATCAGCAATGTTTTGTACCCCCCGGATTTGCTAGCATTGATGTGGTAATTGACAGCCAGTACACCTGAATAATCTTTTATGCCTGGTCTTGGTAGGCAGAATAAAGAGGCCATGTCCTTCGAAATGCTATTTTCTAGGTCCTGCTGCTGCTGCTGCTGCTGCAATCCCAGTAATGGAAAAAACTACGCAGCCGTCACTGCACATTTCTCCCCTGCGCACTGCATCCGCATTCTGAATCATACGTAGCTCAGCTGCGATGACTCCCATTCCATGTATACTTTATTAATATTCCAAATTCTCATGTCATGGTATGTGATGAAACCTAAGCAAGTGACATATAGTGGAGGCATTTTCTCAAGCAAAAGCAATAAACAAAACAACTTAAACAAATATCAGTGTAAAGGACATCCCCAAGATAATGGGCACTCGAGAATTATATAATAGAGGGAATGCTGTGCCTATGAGTGTTGCAGGAATGTGAGGACAGTAAACGATAATGTAAAAACAAATACAAGTGACCCTTTGTAGAATGCGGAAGCTAAGACTAAGAGGGGTCCAGCACAAACTTAATAGTTTTCTCGGCTTTGGAGCCCTAATAAATAAATTGGACCTTAATTTAGACGAACCATGCTCTCTCGGTGCCCTGATAGCTCCTCCTGGCAGGACCACTCTCCTCCCATATCTAACATGCACATTGCACATGTATATTCATAACTATAAACTATTATTTTCTTAATTACTTTTACCGTGTGATAACATAAAAAAATCCAGCTGTTTGGGTTTACAGATATCTGGAAATCGATCAAATAGCTGGAATCCTAACCCAAATGGTTGGAATTTTCAGCAAGACATCCAAACCAACGAGGTTTATCTAATCTTATCCCGCACACCCTTTAATGTATTTTTTCAGGTTTCTAATAGCCACGTGCACACATTTCATGCGCGTAATTTTTTCTAGACGTACATTAATTTATCTTATTATTTTTTATATCAATGACACTGTACATCACTAATACTATTCCATCAATAACATACATACATAAACAACAACTATAACATAACACAACAACTAATAGCTAACACATCAATTTCTTCATCAATGACAAGTCTCCTAATTTTCTGTGAAATAATTCCAAGTTCTAGGTGTATACATAAACACTCTCAATCACCGTGCAAAGCTCCTTCTAGCCATTGAAAGCTACACTTGAGAATATACTTTCACATTCTAGTTATAAAAGTCAAAGCTATCCATGTCATTAATTTTAAGCCTAGTCTATAGATTCTTTTTCTCTATACATTTCTTTTCCTGCATTTTTTTCACACGTTATATTTCTTTTACACTTGCTGACTAAACAAGAAACTTATTTTGGAGGAAAGATTGTGTGCTCGTGATCAAGTTCAGTCACACTAACAGGCACAGCCATGGAAAATCAAAAGTTCTTGAGTGACTTCATCTCTATATATGGATGTGGAGCTACTAGCAGAAGAAGCAGAGTTCCGGGTGCTATTAACAAAAACAACCAGCTACTTAATTGTTACTACATCATGTTCTCTCTTTTCTAGTCACGTAGTACCGCTGGTCGAAGCAAATTCCCAAATGCTACATATATATACATATACATATTTAGTCTTAGATTGATAAAACTAACAATCATCCTGCTATTCTTTGAATAAATCATAGATAACAATCATCCTGCTCCTATGTTTCACTGTGCTTAAGCGTGTGTGTCCATCATTTATATATACATCTACAAAACTGTATATGCAGGCACACATCCACGGTAATTATACACTATGATTAACACCTAGCAAGCATATATTTGTACTTGTTCAAGCATGTTGGGGGGGAGGGCCCATGTTATTGCTGAATGAAAATAGCCATGCCCATAGTGTTTAATTCTGAAGCTAAGAATAATTAGGCAATGCACTGATGGACTCAAATATTAACGGATCAGATACTGTTGAGTGCTTAGCTAGCACAAGTTCATAAACAGCTAGAAGCATGCGGAACTTAATACGTCATAAGGAATTTTATTTGATCAGCAACGAAAAGGATAAAGAGATTTACAAGCCTATTGGACTTGAAAAGAGTTGTCAAAAAACGATGGCTCTCGGCAGGTTTGCCCCTACAAATGCTCTTTCTTCAATTTCCATGTGGCGAATCATGGACGTGCAGATTAAGTTAGAGGATGACACCTGCCTAGCTAACCTAATCAATTGTCCAAGTCCTAGCTAAGAGATGCATGTACACAACTGTACGAGATTATAATGGAAAAGCTGAACGGATGAGACAAGTTTGATGATGTAGATGATGATGAGATATGATTAAGGATATGTTCGTGCAAGTTGATCACATGATGCCGTTGCATGAAGGTCAGAAACAAGTCAAAACAGCACCAAATCAATCACAAACTTATTCTATTCTATACAAAATACAATTAGCTCTCTCTCTCTCTCTCTCTCTCTCTCTGTATGCTCCACACGCGTTCTTGAATCCTTACATGTCTCAGTCCACCCATGGTCCTCAAACATCATGGTCCTGTATGGACAGCTAATTTATTTGTCAATGATTTACCTTTCATGCTGTCACCTTAAATGTGTTCTTCCAGATTCATCACATTCAGACCCAGTTGTTATCTTTGAATTATGTGAAATTATAAGGATTGCACAAGGAAATTAATTTCTCCTGAAAGAGACTCATGATGATGGAACTCATTCATACATGAAATATATATATCTATACATATTTCTTTCAATTTGGCTAGCTATCAATTTTTTACTCGGTCAACCAAGATACGAACTCATTCATACATGAAGCCTTGTTGAACATATAAAGCCATCGACCTGATCAGAAGTTTACTCAACATTTTTTCATAATACCAATATTTTTTTAGTGTAAGATCAAGCATACAAATGCATAGCACTACAACATGATTTTCCGTCTATATATAGGTAGGAGTGGGAATCAGTCAATAATTTCCATCTTGGATCTTGCTTTCCTGTTTTCTGAACATCTTATCATGATCTACAACATTAATCACTATATGTCATCAAGCTTAACGCCATCCTCAATTATATCTAGCATGTCATTTTTGAGGAGAACATGCTTATTAGGATAATTTTTTTAGTAACTAAATGTTGTTAACACAGCATGATATTGCTTGCAAAAGCTTGCCAAAAATGCAATTCCTTCCTCCTGAGGTACATCTATTTGCTTAGATATATAGTGCACTGACCTCATGATGAAAATTCAAGAAGGGAAAGATAGGTTAGAAAAATTCCTAAAAGGTGTTTGATATTTTTCTTATTGTTTATTGTTGTTGAAACTTTAATATATCTGGGCTATTTATAGCCTCTAGTATAGGTTAACCAGAGCTATGATCGCTGAAGAATATATAATGAAGAAAATCTTAATCTATATTAAAAAACAATCAGAACTCATATCCTCATCATCTTCAGTTCCTAATCCTGTCAGCTTCTGTCTCTACCGTAACTTTGAAAATCATTGGTTGTCATCACCTTACTACGACATTTTGCCAAAAGAAAAAATGTTTACTGGTTAAGAGTCACTGGACTCAAAACAATCCCTGATGGGGAAGACTCTGTGAATCCGGATTTTGAGGCCATGCTCTAATTTGTAAGATAATGGGCCTTGCCACTGCCAGAATCCTCAATCAACATACATGAAATATGAATAAGCCCAAACATGTCACAAAAATAAGCCCATAGAGGGAAAAACCCTAAGGGGCTTTCCCTAAAGCGACCGACAGTATCCATGTGGGAATGGTGAAAGGGAACTGCCAAAGCATTCCATGTTCATTGACTAAAAGGTTGAAATGAACGGCCAAGATCATTGTTTCCCGAAAGAGATGCCCTTGATCTGGCGGTGAACAACTAAAGTAGCTAGGGTTGGAAATTGGCAACACAATATAAAGGGATGGAAGGCCAGGATAAGCGTTCATAGCTGCTTCGGTAGCCGCTTGTAAGTTAACATATATGGGAGGAAATGGAGAGGGAGTAGGATTTTCGGAAGGTTATCGGGTGGGCGAGCGGGGAAGATAACTTTGGTTTTTGAGATATTACTTGTTATTTTCCCTACTCCACCCATCCCATAGGTTTCCGATCATTCCTCCCTCTCCTCATCACTCTGCTTCTCATGGCCTGTTTATCTGGTTTGTATACTTTTCCTGCATGTACACACGCGCACGCGCACGCGCACGCCGGTCTATCTCTCTATTTTGTCTATGAATATATAGATGGATCTTGTGTGCAGGATTCTGGATCTAGTCTATCTCATCTGCTAGTGAATAGTTCTACGTTTTCTTGAAGCCCTCATCTACTATCTGAACGGTACTCTTTATGTAGTTTCTTTGCAAGTGAATCTCTATGCAAGTGTAAATAATATAAGCAAGTATTGTAAACTAAGCTATAAATAAGAACAGATGCCTTCAAAGTGATTTCCTGTTCATACGATAATCCCAGTGAGTACTGCAAAACTAATCTTGATTCTTGAGTTCCCAGTTGAGCAGACCCCGGGCATGGAAGGTCCTCACTGACAAGCTGTGACTCGAATATAAGCATTCGTTGACTGACACTGCACCCTGAACGCCGTCCTTTATTACAGCATCAAAATAAAGGCAGCCATGGTTTTAAATTTTCCAACTTAAATCAGAACAACCCGGTCAAGGGAAAGCAAATCAAACAAGCATATGCTGGGGGGATGATTTCAACTACTCGGATGATGTTATAAGACAGGCCTGCAAACAGAGGTTTGCTTGAAATGTAGTAACTCGGATTAAACTTCTCCATGTGAAGAGCAGCTGTATTATTGGTATATTTCAGGAGCTAGATTATATTCCTTATGAGACTGAATTTCCAAAATATTGTAAAACAATCGGTCACCAATAATCTATGCAGGAACACAAACCATTGGTGAACTGGTGAAACCGGTTGAAATCTTCCACAATAACCTGTCATGAATCTCTGGAGCAAACTTCATAACTGTGTGGCCATCTCCACAAGTTCTCAGATTCTTCTTATACGAATTGGTGCCCCAGCAGGAGGTGTGCTAGAAGCTAAAATGCAAGGGCGAGCTTCTCAGTGATCCCACATGCTCTGCTCCTAGTTTCAGCTACGTACCAGTTTTTCTTCGCCAAGTCCTCCCAACTTTCTCAGCGTATCATCAATCTCATCTGCCCTTTAAGCATATTTATTTTATTTCACTAATTCTTTTTAATGGTCTCCAGATAATGTTGACATCTGCTTATTAAAATTGTTCAAAAAACAATAGCTCGATTTGATTATTTTTTTTTAAAACTAAAACCCATTTAAAAAAAATTGAACATATTAGGAAACGGAAGAGTCGTAGAGCAGCACAGAGCACATGCCGAAAATGCTGCCTGCTTTGATAAAAGAAATGGGCCCGCAGAGCTGTTGCTGCAGTGTCGGTGTGCTGGTGCTGGTGCTGGTGCTGGTGCTGGGAAAATGCTCGATGTGGCCCTTTGGATTTGAAAATCTTATCGGTAATATCGCAGAGCACATCCCTATGGATCTTTATGTTCATTCAAGTCTGACTTTAATTATCTGCTTAAAACATGGACCCTCAAAAATGGTTCCATCTCATGCGCACCAAGACAGAAGAATAAAGTGAGATGATTTACCCATTGTTGTGGGCAGGCCACGAGGGGGTGTTAGACCACGACATCTGTAATATTTGAATTATTTAATCCATCTTAGCCGGTTAAAATTAGATCTTATTATAAATATTATGAATGATAACGGCTAACAAAATTAACAAATAAATATTATAGATTTGGTGTACATGGAGATCTTTAAAACCCGTTTAACTTTACTGAATTTATTTAACTCAATATAAATAACTCGTCTTTAACATAAATAATATTTTTTTTTCTTTTACTTTCACACTTAAAGTTGTTTTTTTATTTTTTTAATTGTTTTTTATTCTTCACTTCTACGGAAATTATAATTATTCATCTTCAAGTTTGATTTGTTGAGGTGACAATACATTTTTCAATTTATATCATGAGAAAACAAGTGGAAATTTTAAAAATTTAGATTAAATTTTTATTTTTTTAATCAAATCACAAAACTAAAACATTTTTTTCACACTCTAAATTTAAAGTATTATAATACACAAATTTATTTTCCATGAATCATTTCATCCTGACGTTAATGATTTGTTTTTAATCAAGTAAAAAATTAATCTAATTTGAACATGTAAAAAAAAACTAGTAGAGAATATTATCAGCCATGAAAAATAAAAATAAGAAAAACTAAGAAGGACGGTCGCTTCGCATCGATGATGACAATATTTATATCGATGCCCGTGGCCATGCACTTTTTCAGCCTCCGTTGCCGCCGTTGTTCCTCCTCTCCGCGGCAACCTAGCAACCCCCTCTGATATTATTTCATTATTAGCTGTCAATAAAATGGTGAGGGTGGAAGAAATTATCACCAAAAGTCAATGGTTTTCAATGGCCCGTGTCTAGTCAAACCAGGCTTCGTTTCAATCCAACTCTTCTTCTTCTTCTTCTTCTTCTTCTTATATCAAGTGATTGATTTGATCATTTTATTGATAAATTAAAATAAAATTAAAACTAAGGTTTCCTTGCTCAATTATTTTGAAAACATATCTATTACGCAAAGATTGCTATTGATGGCTACTATAATTAGTTTTAACATTTTTCACTTTGAATTATTTGTACCATTCATTGTATCGAAGCAATTTTGATTTTTCCTCCCCACTCGAAAAGATTAATACAAATTTTTAATGATATTAAAGTTTTTTTACATGTCTCATTAATAATTATTAAATTAATTAAAAATAAATAATTTTTTTCTCGTTTCGTACAGTAAAATAACTAAAATAAAATATTTAAAAGTCATTTTGTATTGTACATAGAATGAGAAGAGAGGAGAAGTTTAAAGAAAAAAGGTAAACAAAATAATTCTTTTATTTTATGGCTTTTAAAATAAATATTAAAAAATAACATTTGAAAATCACATGTAACCATCCGCTAAAGAATAATATAAATTATATTTTGAAATTTTATTTAAAAATTTAAACTATTAGGTTGAGATGGTTCTTTAACATGATATCAAAGCCTTAATGACCAAGCGGTTACGAATTTAAATCTCATCATCCTTATTTATTTGATAAAAATTAAACACAAGGTAACGTAGATTTGTGCAAGTTTCAAGTTCAAAAGACTTTCACTTAAGAAGATGTTAGGAAATAATATAAATCATATCTTAAAATTTCATTTAAAAACTTAAATTATTAGTTTATGCCTCATTTTAAAATCTAAAATCAATGAATAAAAAATATTTTTGATATTTTTTTATATACTTTTCATATAGTTATTCCATTGAAGAAGCTTCTAATATCGACGCGGGGATACTCTTTAGTCTGTACCAAGAAAAAAACAAAACAAAAAAAAACTACCGACATGCAGTGGAGGGGTTGAGTGCTGGTGGCCCGATCCAGCCAGCTAGCTGGTGGCAGAAGAAGGCAAAAATAGCATGGCAAAGCAACATGGATGTGCCACGTTAGAGTATCATGAGACAAGCTATCTAGCTGTCCATAAATATCAAATATGAATATGATTCTTGCAACCCAAAACCGTCGCATCTACCCCTTCCTTTCCTTTTTGTCGTTTAATGAAGTGGTGTGGGGGTGTTTTAACCATTATTTTTAAAAATTATTTTTAATTAACATATTA
>Ga0325400_1000300_pt1 | contig 34258 bp, 33 predicted proteins | sample PopdelMetagenome_2_FD_205662 | JGI IMG/M metagenome (GOLD analysis project Ga0325400, IMG submission 205662) | Populus deltoides microbial communities from Bellville, Georgia, United States - Xylem-PdKOR-R1 | ecosystem: Host-associated > Plants > Phyllosphere > Stem > Wood/Secondary xylem...
ACATCACGGGATAGTCGCGATCGGTGCCCCCGATGTTGAAGGTGGCGGAAGTCATGCGCGTGTTCCTCTTGATCGGGCGCCGTCCGGGGACGGTGCGTGTCAGGCGGCCCGTTCCGGCGGGCCGATATGGTCGGCGATCCGCGCCAGGCTCTCCGTCCGGCCGAGCAGCGCCAGCACGTCGAAGATGCCCGGCGAGGTCTTTCGACCGGTGAGGGCGACGCGGAGCGGCTGGGCGACCTGACCGAGCTTCGCGCCCTCGGCCTCGGCCACCTGCCGTACCGCGCTTTCGAGCGCCTCCGTATCCCAGGAAGGCAGCGCGTCAAGCGCCGCGTGGACCGCGGCCAGCAACGCGGGCGCCCGGCCTTCCAGGAGCGGTGCGGCCGCCGGATCGATAGAAAGGGGACGCTCGGCGACGAGGAAGCCGGCGCCGTCGGCCAGCTCGTTCAGGTTGGCGGCGCGAGGCTTCAGCTCGGACATGGCGCGGACCAGCAGGTCGGGCACGTCCGGCAGCTTCAGCCGCGACGCCACCTGGCCCGCCAGGCGGCGGTCGTCCGCCTCGCGCAGGTAGTGGCCGTTCAGGTTCTCCAGCTTCTTCAGGTCGAAGCGCGACGGCGACCTGCCCACCGCCCCCAGGTCGAACCAGCGCACCGCGTCGTCGCGCCCGATGATCTCCGCGTCGCCGTGCCCCCAGCCGAGCCGCAGCAGATAATTGTTCAAAGCCTCGGGAAGGATGCCCAGCTCGTCGCGATACGTCTCCACGCCCACCGCACCGTGGCGCTTAGACATCTTGCCGCCGTCCGGACCGTGGATCATCGGCACGTGGGCGTACACCGGCTCGGGCCAGTCCATCGCGCGAATGATCGGCAGCTGGCGAAAGCTGTTGTTCAGGTGATCGTCGCCGCGGATGACGTGGGTGACGCCCATGTCGCGGTCGTCCACCACGACGGCCAGCATATAGGTCGGCGTGCCGTCCGACCGGAGCAGCACCAGATCGTCCAGTTCGGCATTGGCGACGGTGACGGGACCCTGCACCCGGTCGTCGATCGTCACCTCTCCCCCACGCGGCGCACGGAGGCGCACGACGGAGGGCGCGCCCGCCGGCGCCTCGTCAGGCGAGCGGTCGCGCCACGGGCTGCGGACGCGGAAATGACGCTTGGCGGCCTCGGCCTCGGCACGCGCTTCGGCCAGTTCAGCCTGCGTCATGTAGCAGCGGTACGCGTGGCCTCGCGCGATCAGTTCGTCGGCGACCTCCGCGTGGCGGCCGGCGCGTTCGAACTGGAACACCGCGTCGCCGTCCCAGTCCAGGCCGAGCCACCGCATCGAGTCGAGGATCGCGTCAATGGCGGGCTGCGTCGAGCGTGCCCGGTCGGTATCTTCGATGCGCAGCAGGAACCGGCCGCCGTGGCGGCGTGCGTACAGCCAGTTGAACAGCGCGGTGCGAGCGCCGCCGATGTGCAGGAATCCGGTCGGCGACGGCGCGAAGCGGGTGACCACGGCACCCTGATCGGCGGCCGCGTCGGGCGCAGGGGACGGTGCCGCCGCTCCGCCAGGAGGGGGGGTGATTGCGCTCACGCGCGCTTGCTCCCAAGGTTGTGACGTCGATGGCAACGGCCGCACGCGCCCCTAGCACGCCCCCCCGGGCTCCACAAATCGCACGTGCTGCGGCCTTGCGGGCGGCGGCTCGTGTCGAGGCATGGCTTGAGGCGGAGCGTGAGCGGCTGGCGCTATGGCTGCCCATGATGCTGGCGGCCGGCATTGCGCTGTGGCTGCTCCTTCCGGGGCCTCGTCTATGGGCGGCGGCGATCCTGATGCTGACGGGCGGGGCGGCGGGCGTCGCGGCGCTCGGCGGCGGGGGGCGGGCACCGCGCGCGGCGGCGACGGCGGCGGTCACGGCGGCACTCGGGCTGCTGCTGATATGGTGGCGGGCCGAACGGGTCGCGCACCCGGTGCTGACGCGCCCTACGGTGGCGCGGTTCGAGGCGCAGGTGGAGCGCGTCGAGCGGCTGGCGGCCCGCGATCTCGTGCGATTGACGTTGTCGCCGACGGCGGCGCCGGGACTGCCGCCCCGGGTACGCGTCAACCTGGCCCAGCGCGACGCGCCGCCGGGGCTGACGGCGGGCACGGTGCTGCGCCTGCGCGCACGACTGATGCCGCCGGCGCCGGCCGCGTTGCCCGGCGCCTATGACTTCTCCCGCACCGCGTGGTTCGGTGGGATCGGTGCCACGGAGCGCGGCTTCGCGCCCGTGGACGTGCTGGGCGGCGGCGCGTCGGGAGACGGGGTGCGCGCCCGGCTGACCCGGCATATCGAGGAACGCCTGCCCGGCAGCAAGGGGGGCGTCGCGGCCGCGCTCGCCACCGGCGAAACCGGCGCCATCGACGAGGCCGACGCGGACGCCATGCGCCGCTCGGGCCTGGCGCACCTGTTGTCGGTGAGCGGGCTTCACATCACGGCGGCGGTCGCCATCGCGGTGTCGGCGGTGATGCGGACGCTGGCGCTCAGCCGACGCCTCGCGCTCCGCCTGCCGCTGCCGCTGGTGGCGGCGGGCGCCGGGGCGGCCGCCGCGCTGGGGTACACGCTGCTGACGGGGGCTCAGGTGCCGACCGTCCGATCCTGCGTGGCGGCGCTGCTCGTGCTGGCGGCGCTGGCGGCGGGGCGCGACGCGATCACGCTCCGGCTGGTGGGGGCAGGCGCGGTCGCCGTGCTGCTGGTCCTGCCGGAGGCGGCGGCGGGGGCGAGCTTCCAGCTGTCCTTCGCGGCCGTCACCGCCATCGTCGCGCTTCACGAGCATCCGCGCGCGCGGGCGCTGTTCCTCGCACGAGACGAGGGCGTCGCTCACCGCCTGGGCCGCTCCCTCGGCTCGCTGCTGCTGACGGGGCTGGTGGTGGAGGTGGCGCTGATGCCGGTGGCGGCTTATCACTTCCACCGCGCTGGCCTGTACGGCGCGCTGGCGAACATCGTCGCCATCCCGCTGACCACCTTCGTCGTGATGCCGCTGGAGGCGGGCGCGCTGCTGCTGGACCTGTTCGGGCTGGGCGCGCCGTTGTGGTGGCTGGCGGGACGGGCGTTGGCGCTGCTGCTGCTGATCGCGCGGACGGTGGCGGCGCTGCCCGGATCGGTGGCGGCGCTGCCGGTCATGCCCGACGGCGCCTACGCGCTGATGCTGGGGGGCGGGCTATGGATCGCGCTGTGGCGCACGCGCGTGCGGCGCTGGGGAGGGCTCGCGGTGGCGGCGGGCGCCGCCTGGATGCTCGCAACCCCGGTGCCGGACCTGCTGGTCACGGGCGACGGCCGGCACGCCGCGGTCCGGCTGCCCGGCGGACGGCTGGCGATGCTGCGCGACCGGGCGGGCGACTACACGCGCGACCTGGTGGCCGAGGCGGGCGGGGCGGAAGACGAGCCGGCGTTGCTGGCCGAGCAGGCGGAGGCGCGGTGCAGCCGTGACGCGTGCGTCGCCGCGCTGGCGGCCGGCGGCGGGACCTGGCGGGTGCTGATGACCCGCAGCGGCTATCTGACGCCGCGCGCCGCCATGGAGCCCGCCTGCGCCCGCGCGGACATCGCGGTCAGCGACCGCCGCCTGCCCGACTGGTGCCGCCCGCGCTGGCTGAAGCTGGATCGGCCGACGCTGGCGCGGACGGGGGGCGTGGCCGTGAGCCTGGCGACCGGTCGGGTGCGAACAGTGCGTCGCGCGGGCGACCGCCACCCCTGGGTGGTGGCGGGGGCGGGGGCGGGAGCGGCGGAACCCTGAGCTCGCCGTCCCCGTCGGCCTGCCCCCGCCGGGCCGTCTCAGTCGTAGCGGCGCAACAGGCCGGACAGCTTGCCCTGCACGCGAACCTGACGCGATGCGTAGCGCTGCGGGTCGTAGGAGCGGTTGGCCGGGTCCAGCCGGATCATCGTGCCCTCGCGGTGAAAATACTTCAGCGTCGCTTCCGCATCGTCGATCAGCGCGACCACGATCTCGCCGTCGCGCGCCACGTCCGTCCGCCGGATCAGGGCGTAGTCGCCGTCCAGTATGCCGGCCTCCACCATGGAGTCGCCCGCAACCTCTAGCGCGTAATGCTCGCCCTGGCCCAGCAGCGCGGCCGGCACGGCCAGGGTGGACGTGCCCTCGAACGCCTCGATGGGGACGCCCGCCGCGATGCGGCCGTGCAGCGGAATCTCGCGAACGTCGTTCGCGGGCTGCGGAAGTTGGCGAAGTTGCCCCGCATCGACGTCCGGCATCTTCCGCTCCGCCCGCTCGGGCATCTTGAGCACCTCCAGCGCGCGGGCACGGTTGGGCAGGCGGCGGATGAAGGCGCGTTCCTCCAGCGCGGAGATCAGGCGATGCACGCCGGACTTGGACTTCAGGTCCAACGCCTCCTTCATCTCCTCGAAGGAGGGGGAGACGCCCGTCTCGTTCAGGCGGTCGTTGATGAAGCAGACGAGTTCGTGCTGCTTTCGGGTTAGCATGGCGGTCCTCCGTCGAAACCGGGGCGTCCGGAACAGACTGGGAACCAATATGGAACGCCTGTCTTGAAGTCAAGCGACCGTCAGGATTTCCGCCGAGTCGCCAGCTCTCGCCGCCGGGGCGTGCGGCGGGCGCACGATGAGGCAAGTAGAACGCGCCAGCGTCAGCAGCATGGAACTGTCCTGGATGGTGGAGGCATAGGCCAGGCCGCCGCGCAGCTCGGCGCGCAGATAGTCTGTGCGGTCGCCGTTGGCCGGCAGGTCTTCGCCCAGCAACGCCGTGAGCACGGTCGGCCCCGGGTCGGCGGCGCCGGACAGGTGCGCGACCAGCGGCAGGACGAACAGCGTCGCGGTGACGAAGGCCGACACGGGATTGCCCGGCAGGCCCAGCGTCACCGCGCCGTTCAGCCGCCCGGCCATCATCGGCTTGCCCGGCCGGAGCGCGACTCGCCAGAAGCCGATGGTACCGCCCGCCGCCTCCAGCGCCGGGCGCACGAGGTCGTGGTCGCCCACCGACGCGCCGCCGGTCGTCACCAGCACGTCACACCGCGCGGTCGCGAACGCATCGCGCAGCGGCTCCAGCCGGTCGGGAAGGATGCCCAGCGGCACGATATCGACCGGGTAGGGCGCCAGCATCGCGGCTAGCATGACGCCGTTCGATTCCGGCAGCAGTCGGTCGTCGACGGGCGTGCCGGGCGCCACCAGCTCGTCCCCCGTGGCCGCCACCGCCACGCGCACCCGCCGCCGCACCGCGACCGCCGACGCCCCGCCCGTGGCCGCCACCGCGATCCGCGCCGGCGTCAGCCGCTGTCCGGCCGCGACCAGCACGTCGCCGAGCGTGAAGTCCAGCCCGCGCCGACGCACGTTGCGGTCCGCGCGCAGCGGCCCCTCACCGTCCAGGGCCAGCAAGTCGCCGTCGCGCGCCGCCTCCTCCTGCACCAGCACGCAGTCGGCCCCCGCCGGCATCGCGGCGCCCGTGAAGATGCGCGCGGCCTCCCCGGCCCTGACCGCGCGGTCGAGCGGGCGGCCCGCCGCGCTCTCGCCCACCACGCGCCAGGGGCCGGGCAGGTCGGCGGCGCGGACGGCGTAGCCGTCCATCGCGGACAGGTCGGCGGCGGGCTGGGTGCGCCGGGCCACCACGTCGGCGGCGGCCCAGCGGCCGGCGGCGGCGGCGAGCGCCACCATCTCGACCGGCAGCGGAGGCGCCATCGCCAGCAGCCGCGCGCGCGCTCCCTCCACCGGGAGCAGGGCGGTGCGGACGGGCTGGGACATCGGCGTACTCATGGTGGGGGCAGGGGAGGCGCCTATGCCCGGCGGGCCGCGGACGGAAGCCGTGAAATCGCTCAGGTCATGGTCGTCCCGTCGCGGGGAACCATGACCCGGATCACGCCCGCCGCCACCCTGGCCGTGACCGGCGTGTGCGCCAGCACCTCGCCGTCGATGGAGATGGGCAGGCGCGGCTCGCTGTCGATGCGGAACGACTTGCCCCGGAACTCGCGCACGTCGCGGTGGCGCGATGCGTGGCGGATCACGTTGGCGGCCCAGTTGTGCACCAGCCGCCCCTTCACGTTGCCGCGCACCGCCTGGATCACGATCTCGCCCGAATCGACCTCGGCCGATTCCACCAGCTCCTGCCCGCCGTGATAGGGGCCGTTGGAGATTCGGACCTCCACCACGCTCAGCCGCTCGGCCGCCTCGCCCTCGCCCACGATCAGCGTGAAGGGGCGGAAGCGCAGGAACTGGTACGCCGCCCAGCCCAGATAACCCGCTCGGCCCAGCACCTTCTTCAACCCGTGCGGCACCGTCTCGGCGATCCGGGGCGAGATGCCCATGGCGGCGCAGTTGGCGTAATAATCGCGGTCGATCATCCCCAGGTCGATGCGGCGCGGCCGCCCGTCCGCAACCACGCCCAGCGCGCCGTCGATGTCGAGCGGGATGCCCAGCGTTCGCGCGAAGCTGTTGGCGGTGCCCAGCGGCAGCACGCCCAGGATCACGTCGTGGCCCACCAGCAGGTCCACCAGCCCGCTGATCGTGCCGTCGCCGCCGCCCAGCATGACCAGGTCCGGCTTCTTCGCCAGCGCTCGGCGGACCGTGTCCTCCAGTTCCGCCGGATCGTCCACCGCGTACGCGTCGACGGGGAAGGGTAGCGCCTCGCATCGCTCGCGGGCGCGGCGGAACAGCTTCTGCCCCCGGCGCGAACGCGTGTTCACGACCATCGCCGCCGACCGTATCTCGCCCATGCCCGCATATGCCCGATGGTTGTTCCAAGGGCGCAACGCTTGCCGGAGCCGGCACGATCCCGCATTGCCCGGCGCATGACCCCGACGCCCGCTTTCCCGGCCCTGCGCCTGCGCCGTACGCGCGCCCACGCGTGGAGCCGCCGCCTGCACGCCGAGACGCGGGTGAGCGCCGCCGACCTGATCTGGCCCCTGTTCGTGACGGAGGGCGAAGGGGCGGAGGAGCCGGTGGCCAGCCTGCCCGGCGTGTCGCGCTGGTCCGTCGACCTGGCGGTGGCGCGTGCGCGCGAGGCGGTGGCGCTGGGTATCCCGTGCGTGGCGCTGTTCCCCAACACGCCTGCGCATCTTCGCACCGACGACGGGCGCGAGGCGGCGAACCCCGACAACCTGATCTGCCGCGCGACGCGCGCGATCAAGGACGCGGTGCCCGAACTCGGCGTGCTGACCGACGTGGCGCTCGATCCCTATACCAGCCACGGCCACGACGGGCTGGTGGACGCCGCCGGCTACGTCGCGAACGACGCCACGGCCGATGCGCTGGTGGCGCAGGCGCTGAACCAGGCGGCGGCGGGTGCGGACGTGATCGCGCCGTCCGACATGATGGACGGCCGGATCGGCATGATCCGCGCCGCGCTGGAGGCGGACGGCCACCACAACGTTCAGATCATGAGTTACGCCGCCAAGTACGCCAGCGCCTTCTACGGCCCGTTCCGCGACGCGGTGGGCAGCCGCGGGCGGCTGTTGGGCGACAAGCGCACCTATCAGATGGACGGCGCCAATTCGGAGGAGGCGCTGCGCGAGGTGGCGCTGGACCTGGCCGAGGGGGCGGACAGCGTGATGGTGAAGCCCGGCCTGCCCTATCTGGACATCGTGGCGCTGGTGAAGCGGGAGTTCCGCGTGCCGGTCTTCGCCTATCAGGTGTCGGGCGAGTACGCGATGATCGAGGCGGCCGCCGCCGCGGGCGCGGGCGAGCGCGACGCGCTGGTCTTGGAAACGCTGGCGAGCTTCAAGCGCGCGGGCTGCGCGGGCGTTCTGACCTATCACGCGCCGTTGGCGGCGCGGCTGCTGGGGAGGTGAAGGGCTCACGGCGGCGTGCGGACCGGCGCTCCCGCCATGGTCGGCGGTCGATGCCCGCCGCCCCGTCACCCGGCCGCCGTCTCGCCACCCCCCGGCCGGATCGCGCGCGGCCTCAGCGCGGGGCGGACAGTTCGGCCGTTGCTCGCTCCTGCCGCTCCACCTCCGCCGCCGCGCGCGCGCGCAGCGTCTCCAGCGCCGGATAGGGGCCGGCCGCCCCGGCGGCGCGCGCCAGCGCCGCCTCGTCCGCGTCCGTGGCGGCGGCCGAGGCGTCGGCCCGGATCGAATCCAGTTCCGCCAGTGCGGACTGGGCGACGACCCACGCCTCCGACCCGGCCCGTGCGCCTCGCGCCCGCCCGGCGGCCGCGCGCGCCCGGACCGCCGCCGCGTCGAACGCGCGCGCTGACGCGTCCAGCGCCCCCCCTATCGTTCGCACGCGGGCGTCCAGCGCCGGGTCCGCCGCTGTCGGCGCGGCCGGGGGCGCCGCCGGCTCCGCGAACCCACGCCCCTCGGCGGGTCGATGCTCCAGCGAGGGGAATGCCCCCTCGGGCCTCGCGCACCCGACGGGCACGGCGGCCAGGGCCATCAGGGACAGGGCGGCGCGGTACGGACGGGTCATGATTCCCGGCTTACGGCCGGCAGGCGACGTCGCGCAACGGGGTTGCATCCCCCGCGAAGGCTGCTAGGAGCGCCACTCCAATGCGCGCCCGTAGCTCAGCTGGATAGAGCATCAGACTACGAATCTGAGGGTCGGACGTTCGAATCGTTCCGGGCGCGCCACTCCCACCTCCTTCGGGATGGTCGGGAGCACATAGGTTTTCCTGATCGCTGTCGTGGCTGCGGCCGCCGGAACAACCCGGTGCGGCAAGGCTTGTGATGCCCGTTCATCGCAAGGAGACCTATCCGTGAGCACGGACCCCGAGCAGACCTATCAGGCATCGCTGCGCAGCACCCACGCCGCCGAGCGGCAGGGACTTCAGCAGATGGAGACCCAGCTTCCCGGCTTGGACGATTATCCGGAATACGCCGCCCTGCTGCGCCGTCACGTCGAGGTGACGCGCGGCCAGATCGCCCGGATCGAGGCGGCTCTGGAGGAGACGGGCAGCGGCACCTCCGCCATCAAAGAAGGCGTGACCGCCGCCATCGGCACGGTGGCGGCGCTGGGTCACAAGCTGGCGTCGGACGAGACGCTGAAGAACCTCTACGCCGGCTATGCCTATCAGTACGAGCAGATCGGCGCCTATCGGTCGCTGGCGGTGATCGCGGAGCGGGCGGGCCTGGCGGCGCATCGCGGCTGGATCGAGCAGTCGATCACCGAGGAGGAGGAGGCCGCCGACGCGGTGAAGGCGCTGATCGAGCCGGTGACGAACCGCTACCTGGACCTGCGGCTGAAGGACTGACCGGGTCGGATAGGGGGGCGGCCGGCGGCCGGCTTGCGCCCCTATCGCGCGGCCCGGACCGCCGCCAGCACCGGCTCGGCCAGTTCGCGGCGGCAGATGAGCAGGTCCGGCAAGTAGGGGCGGGGCGCGTTGTAGCGCAACGGACCGCCGTCGATGCGGCTGGCGTGCAGCCCAGCACGAAGCGCCACCGCAGCGGGCGCGCAATTGTCCCATTCCCACTGGCCGCCGTCGTGCAGATAGACGTCGGCGCGCCCTTCCACCACCGCCGCCGCCTTGGCGCCAGCGGACCCCATCGGGATCAGCTCGGCCCCCAGTGCCTCCGCCACGCGAACCGCCATCGCCGGTGCCCTGCTGCGGCTGACTACCATGCGCAGGCGTTCGCCCGCGCCGCGCGGCGGCGGGGGCACGTCTCCCGTCAGCGTGCGTCCCAGGCCGGGCAGGGCGATGGCGCCGGTGGCCGGCCGGCCGTCGACGGAGAGGGCGACGTGCACGGCCCAGTCCGCGCGCTTCTCGGAATATTCCCGGGTGCCGTCCAGCGGGTCGACGATCCACACCCGCCGGGCGTCGCATCGTGCGAGATCGTCCGTCGCCTCCTCCGACAGGATGCGGTCGCCGGGACGCGCCGCGCGCAGGCGCTGTGCGATAAAGCGTTCGGACGCCGCGTCGCCGGCCTCGCCCAGGGCGGCGCCGGACAGGTCGTCCCGGCCCGCGATCTCGAGCAGCGTCGCACCCGCCTGCGCCGCGATGTCACGCGCCAGTTCCTCGTCCGTCATGCCCCCTGTTAGCTCCGCTTCGGCCCCACGTCAGCCACCGTCGCGCGCCTCACGTTCCAGCGAGTCGAGGATGCGCGCGCCCGCCATGAACACCGCCACCGTACAGGCCAGGAAGAGCATCTGCCCCGGCCGCCCCGGATAGTCGCGCAGGTAGGTGCCCCCGCGCGATGCCGCGCCGACGGCCAGCGCGTAGATGATGAGAAAAGCCTCGAACTTCGTCTTGATGACGAACGGGCGGGAGAAGCGGGTCCACATGACGTCGTGACGTGCAAGCATCGGGCCATTCCCCGTTCGATGCGGGGCAGAGTCGCGCATCGGGTCTCACTTGTAAAGCGGGCTGACGCCCACCGCGTCGAACAGCGCGACGCGCGCGGCCTCGATGCGCGTGACCAGCGTCGGATCGGCCAGATCGTTCGGTGCGATCCGCTCGGGCCAGCAGCAGTCCACCACCGCGGCGATCCGGTCCAGGGTCGCCTCGTCCGCCAGGAAGCGGGGATCGACCGCGTCGGGATCGGCCACCACGCGCAGGCGCAGGCAGGCGGGGCCGCCGCCATTGGCCATGGACTGGCGCACGTCCGCCCATTCCAGATGGCGGACGGGGCCGTTGCCGCGGACCAGCGTTTCCAGCCAGGCGCGCGTGGGCGCGTTCTCGCGCGCCTCTGCCGGCAAGACCAGCGCCATGCCCTCGCCGTCCGGCAGGTCCACCAGCTGCGCGTTGAACAGGTAGGAGGCGATGGCGTCGGCCAGCGGCACCGCCGCGTCGGGCACGATCAGCGGCACGAAGCCCGGCACGCGTTCCGCCAGCCATGCGAACAGCGCGTCCGGCTCGGCGAAGGCGTGCTCGTGCGCCAGCAGCACCGGACCGTTCGCCACGGCCACCACGTCGTTGTGGAAAGCGCCCGCCGCAACCGCGCGCGGGTCTTGCCGCACGAACAGCGTGCGGCCCGCGTCCAGCCCGTGGCGGCGCGCCACCGCTTCCGACGCTTCGCGGTGCTGACGGGCGGGGAAGGGGCCGCCGCTCTCCGCATAGACGAACACCTCCACGCCCGGCGCGTCCGGCGCGGCGGACAGGCGCATGTGGTTGGCCGCGCCCTCGTCGCCGAAGGGGGCGGGGACGGGGGGATGCACCGCGAACTGGGGCCCCGCGAAGATGAGGCGGAGCTGCGCCAGTGTCTCGGGCCACTCGTGCGCGCGGTGCGGCATGGTGAGGAGGTTGGCGACCGACAGGTGGCACCGCCCGTCCCGCGCGTCGACGGCGGGCGAGACGGTGGCGGCGTTGGCTGCCCACATGGGCGACGCGGAGAAGGCGCGCGCGCGCAGGTGCGGCGTGGCACCCGCCCAGTCCGTCCCCAGCGAGCCGAGCCAGTCGCGGTTCGGCCTGGCGTGCGGCAGCAGGAAGCCCTGGCGCAGCCCCAGCCTCAGGCAAGCGCGCATCTTGTCCAGCCCCTCCAGCGCCGCCCGGCGCGGGGCCGACGCCGCGCCGGCGTGCGCGGTCGCCGCCAGGTTGCCGGGGCTGAGCCCCGCATAGTTGTGACTGGGACCCACCAATCCGTCGAAGTTGATCTCCACCGCGGCGCTCACTCGGATGTGCCCCACACGCGCGTCACCCAGCGCACCGTGTCGCCTGGCGTCACCTCCAGCGCGCGAGCGGCGCCCGCCGACAGCGCTACCCCGTCGTTCCCAACGGATACGTCGCCGAACGTGCAGCGGAAGCCGCCCAGCCGCCCCGTCGCCACCAGCGCCTCCGCGCCGTCACCTTCCCCGTTCAGCGCCGTCACGCGTGCCGTCCGCGCCTCGCGTACCGAACGCACGTCGTCGGTGCGCGCCGTCATGGTCGGGCCGCCGTCGAAGATGTCGAGGTAATGCTCGTGCCGGAAGCCCTCCAGCTCCAGCATCCGCATCGCGGCGCGGCCGGAGGGGTGGGGCAGGCCGATGGCGGCGCGCGCGCCCTCGGACAGCATGGCGGTGTAGATGGGGTGTTTCGGCATCAGATCGGCGATGAACTGGTGGCCGTTGACGGCGTTGAAACGGTCCGCGTCCTGGAAGCCCATGCCGAAGAACCGGCCCGCCAGCCCGTCCCAGAAGGGCGAGCCCCCCGCCTCGTCGATCACGCCGCGAAGCTCGGCCAGCACCCGGTCGGCGAAGCGGCGGCGGTGGCCCGCGATGAACAGGTAGCGGCTGCGCGCCAGCAGCAGGCCCAGCCCGCCCGCGCGCTCACCGGGGTGGAGGAAGAGCCCGCCGACCTCGCTGGCGCCCTCCAGGTCGGTGGTGAGGCTCAGCATCTCGGCGCGGAAGGTGCGCGCCAGCTCGCGGCTGTGCTGCGTCAGCGTGCCGAGCCGATAGCTGTAGAAGGGGTGACGCTGACCCACCTGGGTGAAGAGCTGGCACGTGCCGCGCACCTCGCCCGTCCGTACATTTTCCAACACCAGCACGAACAGTTCGTCGCGCAAGCCGTCGCCGTCGCGCCCGAACGCCTCCTCGCTCCGCGCCAGCTTTGCGGTCAGCGCGCGCCGGTCGGGGGGCAGGTTGGTGAAGCCGCCGCCCGTCAGCTTCGCCATCTCGTAGAGCGGCTTCAGGTCGGACGCGCGGGCGGGGCGGACGCGGAAGGTCACAGGCCGCTCTCCGCCAGCCGCAGGATCGTGACCGCCGACAGCGCCGCGCGCTCGGCCAGCGAGGCGGGAATCATGTACTCATCGTCGGAGTGGATGGCGCCGCCGCGCACGCCCATCGTGTCCACCACGGGCACGCCGGCGGCGGCGATGTTGTTGCCGTCGCACACCCCGCCCGTGGCGCGCCATGTGACAGGCTGGTCCAACGCATGCCCCACGTCGCGCACCAGTTCGAACAGGCGCAGCGCGCTCGCGTCGAGCGGCTTGGGCGGCCGTCCGAAGCCGCCGTGCACCTCCACCGCCACCTCGCGGGCGAACGCCACCTGCGCCACCGCGTCGTCCAGCGCGTCTTGCGCCAGCCGCGCCGCCGCCGCGTCGGCTGGGCGGAAGTTGACGCGCAGCACGGCCAGGTCGGGCACCACGTTGTTCGGCCCGCCCCCATCGATCCTGGCCGGGTTGACCGTCAAGCCGGGCGCCGCCGCCGCCTCCAGCCGCAGCGCCAGTTCTGCCGCCGCGAGCAGCGCGTTGCGCCCGTCCGCCGGGTTGCGCCCGGCATGCGCAGCGCGTCCGCGCACCACCAGCGCGAAGTTGCCGCTGCCCCCGCGCGCGCCCGCCAGCGTGCCGTCGGCCAGCGCGGGCTCGTAGGTGAAGGCCGCCGCCTTGCCGCGCGCCGCCGCCGCGATCAGTGCGGCCGACGAGAGCGAGCCGGTCTCCTCGTCCGAGTTGACCACGACCTCGTAGCCCAGCCGATCCGCGAGCGGCGAGGCCTCCACCGCGCGCAACGCCGCCAGCATCACCGCCAACCCGCCCTTCATGTCCGCCGTGCCGGGTCCGCGCAGCGTTCCGTCCGGCCCGTCCTCCACCCGCACGGGGCGGTCGGGCGGGTAGACCGTGTCCATGTGCCCGGTGAACAGCATCCGGAACGGCGCTTGCGGACGCACCGTGAGATGCAGGTGCCGGCCGTTGTCCACCGGCACTTGCCGCCCGTCCGCCGCCACCCGCTCCACGGGCGCGGGCTCCACCGAGCGTACCTCGCCGGGCAGGGCCGAGAAAGCGTCCGCCAGCTCGGTCACCATCCGGTCCAGGCCCTCGCGGTGACCGCTGCCGCTGCCGACGGCGGCCCAGCGGCGGACCTGCGCCGTCATGTCGTCCGCACCGGCGCGCTCGACCGCCATGCGCTCGACGGGGGACAGCGCCTTCACAGGTGGGGCTCGAACACGCGCAGCACTTCCTCGTACAGCGCGCGCTTGAAGGGCACTACGGCGGCGGGCAGGTCGGCGGGGGGCATCCAGCGCCAGCTGCGGAATTCGGGATGCGCGGTGGCGATGTCCACGTCGGCGTCCGTGCCGGTGAAGCGGAACAGGAACCATTGCTGCTCCTGTCCCCGCCACCGGCCCTTCCACACGCGGCCGACCAGCTCGGGGGGCAGGTCGTAGCGTATGGGGTTGGGTGCCTGCGCGATCAGAGACACCTTTTCGGCGGCGATCCCCGTCTCCTCGCCCAGCTCGCGCACCGCGGCAGCCAGGCCGTCCTCGCCGGGATCGATCCCGCCCTGCGGCATCTGCCAGGCGTCCGATCCACCGTCGATCCGCTGACCCGCGAAGGCCAGCCCGCGGGCGTCCAGCAGCATCACGCCGGCGCAGGGGCGATAGGGCAGGGGGCTCACGCCGTCGCCTCCGCCACGGCCAGCCCCGTCGCGCGCAGGAAGTCCGCCACGTCCCCCACCGCCGAGGGGATGGCGCGGCGCAGCGTGGCGAAGCCGTGGATCGTGCCCCGCGCCTCGCGATAGGTGACGGGCACGCCGGCCGCGATCAGCGCCGCGGCATAGGCGCGCCCCTGGTCTCGGATCGGGTCCAGCTCGGCCGTCAGGATCACCGCCGGCGGCATCCCGTCCAGCCGGCCACGCAGCGGCGATCCGCGCACGTGACCGGCGTCGGCGGCATAGGCCGCGCCGAACCACGCCATCGCGTCGCGCGTCAGCAGGTAGCCGTCGGCGTACAGGTCGAACGACGGATGCGCATCGCCCAGGTCGGCGGCGGGATAGAGCAGCGCCTGCGCCAGCACCGGCGCGGCCGCCGGCCGGTCGCGCAAGGCGGCCGCGGTGACGATGGAGAGGGCGCCACCCGCCGAATCCCCGCACAGCACCAGGCCGGTGACGTCCGGCTGCCCGGCCGCCCAGCGCGCCGCGGCCTCCGCGTCGTCGGGCGCGGCGGGCCAGGGATGCTCGGGCGCCAGGCGATAGTCCACCGCCAGCACCGGCAGGTCCAGCGCCAGCGCGATCTCGGCGCACAGCCCGGCATGCGTGTCCAGGTCACCGATCACGAAGCCGCCGCCGTGGAAGAACAGGACCAGCGGCCCGGCCCCGCGGTCGCCGCGCCCGTCGAACAGCCGCGCCGGGATCGGCCCGGCGGGGCCGGGGATCGCCACGTCGCGCACCACCGCCAGCGACGCCGCCGGCAGGTCGGCCAGCTCCTTGGTGTCGCGGTACATCTGCCGCGCGTCCGCTGGGCTCAACTCGTGCGTTCGGGGGCCGGTCTGCGCGTTCAGATGGTCCAGGAAGTCGCGGACGTCGGGTCGCGCCGGCGCGGGTCGGGCAGGGGCTATGGTTCCTCTCCGTCGATTTGGTCCCCATCTCTAGCAGGTGATCCCCGTCGTCCACCACCCCGCCTATGTCGCCCCCGCGCCCGCGCGCTCCACCTATCGCTGGGGCAAGAACGGGCTGATCCACGACCTGCTGCTGGCCGAAGGTTCCCGGATCGCGTGGCACGAGCCCGAGCCCTGCCCCGTGCAATGGCTGGAGGCGGTGCACGACCCCGCCTATGTGGCCGAGGTGCTGGCCGCCGCCGTGCCGCCCGCGAAAGAACGGCGCATCGGCTTTCCCGTGACCGCCGAGGTGGCGCGCCGCGCGCGCTACGTGCCCGGCGGCACCTACGCGGCCGCGTTGCTGGCGCTGGACCACGGCTATGCCGCGAACAGCGCCGGCGGCAGCCACCACGCGCTGGCCGACACGGGGGCGGGCTACTGCGTGTTCAACGACCTGGCCGTGGCGGCGGTGCGCCTGACGGAGGAGGGGCGGGTGGGATGCGTCGCCGTGGTCGACTGCGACGTGCACCAGGGCGACGGCACGGCCGCGCTCACCGCGGGCCGGCCGGGCATCGTCACCTACTCGATCCACGCCGAGAAGAACTTCCCGGCGCGCAAAGCCCGCTCCATGCTGGACGTGCCGCTGGCCGACGGCACGGGCGACGACGAATATCTGGCGCGGCTGGAGGCGACGCTTGCGCCCTTCCTCGACGAGCACCGGCCCGACCTGATCCTGTACCAGGCGGGCGTGGACCCGTTCGCCGGCGACCGGCTCGGCCGGCTGTCGCTCAGCCGGGAGGGGCTGGACGAGCGCGAGCGGCTGGTGGCGCGGCTGGCGCTGGTGCGCGGCCTGCCCGTCGCGGGCACGGTGGGCGGCGGCTACGGCGAGGACGCGCTGGAGATCGCGCGCCGCCATGTGCGTTCGATGCTGGTGCTGGGGGAGGCGATGGGCCTCTGACGCGCCCTGTGGCAGGGGGCTCCTTTGCCAACGGAGAATCCGCTCATGCTCGCCGCCCTCCTGCTGCTCGCCGTCCAGGCCGGCCCGACCGTCGGCAACGAGGCGCAGGCGCGCCAGGCGCTGGCGCGGGGCGGGCTGTCGGCCAAGGGCGTGGACACGGTGATCGCCACCGTGAAGCGCCGCCAGCCCCAGATGCGCCAGCTTCTCGAACGCCTGCGGCAGAGCGCGCTGGCCGCCAAGGCCGCGGGCGCGCGTCGCCCGGTGGACGTGGCCGCCTTCGACGCGGCGCTGACCGCGCAGCAGGGGGCGGTGACGGCCGTGGCGCGCGCGCAGCAGGCGCTGCTGATTGAACAGCTGCGCGCCGCGTCCCCCGCCGACCAGGCGGTGCTGCTCAAGCGCTACGTCGAGCCGCCCGCACGCGCGGCCGCGAGGGGGCGCTAGTCCAGGAGAAGGAACGCAGGCCCGGACCGGGCGTATGACGCGGCATGGCAGACCCCGTCATCCTCTGGTTCCGGCAGGACCTGCGCCTGCGCGACCAGCCCGCCCTGATCGCCGCCGCGGAGGCCGGCCCCGTGATCCCCGTCTACGTGCTGGACGACGAGCGTCCCGCGCACTGGCGCATCGGCGAGGCGCAGCGCTGGTGGCTGCACCACAGCCTGGACGCGTTGGGCGCGGCGCTGGGGGCCAAGGGCTCGCGCCTGATCCTGCGGCGCGGTGCTGCGTCGGACGTGTTGGCAAAGCTGGCGGACGAGACGGGCGCCGCCGCGATCCACGCGCTCCATCACTACGAGCCCTGGTGGCGCGAGGCGGAAGACAAGCTCGGCGACCGTCTGGTGCTTCACGACGGCAATCACCTGACGCACCTGGAGGACCTGCGCACGGGGGCCGGCGAGCCGTTCCGCGTCTTCGCGTCCTTCTGGAAGGCGCTGGAGAAGCTGCCCGAGCCCGACGAGCCGCTGCCGGCCCCGCGCAAGATCGACGCGCCGTCGAAGTGGCCGACCTCCGAGAAGCTGGCCGACTGGAAGCTGCTGCCGACCGCACCCGACTGGGCGTCCGCCTTCGCCGACGAATGGGTGCCGGGCGAGGAGGGCGCGCGCGAGCGGCTGGCCCGCGTGCCGAAGCTGGTCGGTTCCTACGAGGAGGACCGCAACAAGCCCTCGGTGGAGGGTACGACGCGCCTGTCCCCGCACCTCCACCACGGCGAGGTATCGGCGCGCGCCGTGTGGCACGCCGCCGCCGGCCACGCCGACGCGGCCAAGTTCCGTCAGGAGCTGGCGTGGCGCGACTTCACCTCCGCCCTGCTGCTCAAGCTGCCCGATTACGCCGACACGGACGGGCGGCCGAAATACGCGAAGCTGAAGTGGCGCAAAGGGGCCGCCGCGAAGCGCGAGCTGAAAGCGTGGCAGACGGGGCAGACCGGCTATCCGCTGGTGGACGCCGGGATGCGTCAACTCTGGCAGACGGGCTGGCTGCACAACCGCGCGCGGCTCGTCACCGCCTCCTTCCTCACCAAGCACCTGCTGATCGACTGGCGCGAGGGGGAGCGCTGGTACTGGGACTGCCTGGTCTGCGCCGACTATGGCAACAACTCGGTCAACTGGCAGTGGGTGGCGGGCACAGGCGTGGACGCTAACCAGTTCAGCCGCATCCTGGCGCCCATCACCCAGTCCGAACGCTACGAGGCGGCCGACTATATCCGCCGCTGGGTGCCTGAGCTGAAGGACCTGGACGACGAGGCGATCCACGACCCCGACGCCGCCGGCTGCCGCCCGGAGAATTATCCGGCCAAGATCGTCGAGCATCGCGAGGCCCGCGAGCGCGCGCTGGAAGCCGGCCGCGCGATACGCTGAGGCTTGTGGAGAATGGCGCGCGCGGTGCAAGGGCGGCCGCGTGAACGCGGGGGCGCAGATCGAGGCACGGCCGGGCTGGTTGACGCGGCTGCGCGCCTGGCCCTTCCACCGCGCGCTCGACCGGATCGACCGGGGGCTGGCGGCGGGCGCCGTGGAGGCGCTGCTGCCTGACGGCACGCGCCGCCTGCTGGGCGGTCGGGCGCCCGGGCCGCTGGCGGTGGTGACGGTGCGCCGCTGGCGCGCGCTGACGCGGCTGGCGCGCGGCGGCTCGGCCGGCTGGTTCGAGGCGTGGCGCGACGGCGACTGGGCGAGCGACGATCCCGTACCGCTGTTCGACCTGTTCGTCCGCAATCGCGCAGCGCTGGGCGACGCGGCCAGGGCGGGGGGTGCGGCACGATTGCTGGCGCGGTTCGGCCACCACCGGCGGCGCAACCACCGCGCCGGTTCCAGGCGCAACATCGCCGCGCACTACGACCTGGGCAACGACTTCTACGCCGCCTGGCTCGACCCGAGCATGACCTACTCCTCCGCGCTGTTCGACGGGGAGGACGACCTGGCGGCGGCGCAGGCCGCCAAGCGCGCCGCCGTCCTGGACCGTTGCGCGCTGTCGCCCGGCGACCGGCTGGTGGAGATCGGCTGCGGCTGGGGCTCGCTGGCGGCGGACGCGGCGGCGCGCGGCGTCGCGGTGACGGGCCTCACCCTGTCGGTCGAGCAGAAGGCGTACGTCGACGCGCTGGCGCTGCCCGGCGTGCAAGTGGCGCTCACCGACTATCGCGACGCGGCCGGCCGGTACGACGCGCTCGCGAGCGTCGAGATGGCGGAGGCGGTCGGGCGCCAGTGGTGGCCCGCCTACCTGGACGCGATCCGGCGGCTGTTGAAGCCCGGCGGTCGCGCGGCGCTCCAGTTCATCACCATCGCCGACGACGTGTTCGAGGCGTACGCGAACGGCGTGGACTTCATCCAGGCGCACGTCTTTCCCGGCGGGATGCTGCTGTCGGAGAGCCGCTTCCGCGCGCTGGCGGAGGCGAGGGGCCTGGAATGGCGCGACCCGCACCGCTTCGGCCCCGACTACGCCCGCACGCTGCGCCTGTGGCGCGATCGGTTCGACGCCGCGCTGGCGGACGGCCGTCTGGCCCACCTGCCACCCGGCTTCGCCGAACTGTGGCGCTACTATCTCATGTACTGCGAGGGCGGCTTCCTGGGCGGCGGCATCGACGTGATGCAGGTCACGTTGGTGCGGGCCTAGCCCTCCACCCGCTCCCGGTGGCCCGCCGGGAAGCCCGCCACCGCCAGCGCCGCGATCCGATCCGCCACGATTTCCGGCGGCTTCACGCCCGCCGGGTCCTCGCCCGGAAAGGCGCGCGCGCGCATCTCGGTGCGCGTGGCGCCGGGGTCCAAGATCGCGACGCGAAGCGGGCTCAGGCCCTCCGTCTCATCGCCGTACGCGCCCAGCAGCGTCTCGAACGCCGCCTTGGACGCGCCGTACATGCCCCAATAGGCCCTGGGCGTTCGCCCGACGGACGAGGTGACGCCGATCACGCGCGCCCCCGCCGACGCGCGCAGCATCGGGTCGAACGCGGCGATCATCGCTCCTTGCGCGCTGACGTTCAGCGTCAACACGCGTGCCAGCTCCTTCGGATCGATGGCGGGCACGGGCGACAGCGAGCCCAGCGTGGCCGCATTCAGCACCATGACGTCCAGCGCGCCCCATCGCTCGCTCACCGCCGCCGCCAGCCGCGACACCGATTCGTTCTCCGTCAGGTCGAGCGGCGCGATGGTGGCCGAGCCGCCGGCGTCGAAGATGCGCTGCTCCACCACCTCCAGCGCGGCCGCCGTTCGCGCCGTCAGCACCACGTGCGCGCCGAGCCTTGCCAGCGCCTCCGCGGTGGCGGCGCCGATCCCCCGGCTCGCGCCCGTCACGAGCGCGAGCTTGCCCTGGAGGGGCTTGTCTCTCAGGGGCTTGTCCATCGTTCTTCCGGCAGAGGCTTAGTTGACGCGCTCGGCGAGCATGGCGAACTGGTCAACCTCTGCGTGCTCGTCGTGGTCGGTCAAGGTGGTGGGGTAGTCCCCGGTGAAACAGGCGTCGCAGTAGCGCGGCCGGATGTCCGCCCGCTCCGCCTCGCCCAGCGCCTTGTACAGCCCGTCGATGGAGACGAAGGCCAGGCTGTCGGCGTGGATGAAGTCGGTCATGCCGCCCAGATCGTGCTTTGCCGCCAGCAACTTGGCGCGTTCCGGCGTATCCACGCCGTAGAAGCAGCTGTGCCGCGTCGGCGGGCTGGCGATGCGCATGTGCACCTCGGCGGCACCCGCATCGCGCATCATCTGCACGATCTTCAGGCTGGTGGTGCCGCGCACGATGCTGTCGTCCACCAGCACGACGCGCTTGCCGCGGATCAGCGCGCGGTTGGCGTTGTGCTTCAGCTTTACCCCTAAGTGCCGCACCTTGTCGCCCGGCTGGATGAAGGTGCGGCCGACGTAGTGGGATCGGATGATCCCCAGCTCGAACGGGATGCCCGACGCCTGAGCGTAGCCGATGGCGGCCGGCACGCCTGAATCGGGCACGGGGATCACCAGGTCGGCCTCCACCGGCGCTTCGGCGGCCAGCTGCGCGCCAATCTCCTTGCGCACGGAATAGACGCTGTGGTCGCCCGCGATGGAGTCGGGCCGGCTGAAATACACCCACTCGAAGATGCAGGGGCGGGGACTGACGGGCGCGAAGGGCTTGATCGAGCGCGTGTCGGTGCCCTGCACGATCACCAGCTCGCCCGGGTCCACCGACCGCTCGAAGGTCGCGCCCACCACGTCCAATGCCACCGTCTCGGACGCGAAGATGACGGCCCCGTCGAGCCTGCCCATCACCAGCGGCCGGATGCCCAGCGGATCGCGGCACGCGATCATCCCCTCCGGCGTCATCACCACCAGCGAGTAGGCGCCCTCCACCTGCCTGAGCGCGTCGATGAACCGGTCCAGCAGCGTCCGGTAGCTGCTGGTCGCGACCAGGTGGATGATAACCTCCGTGTCGGAGGTGGATTGAAAGATCGCGCCGCGCCGCACCAGCTCGCGACGCAGGCGGCCGGCGTTCGACAGGTTGCCGTTGTGCGCCACCGCGAAGCCGCCCGACTGGAGCTCGGCGTAGAGCGGCTGGACGTTGCGCAATGCCGTGTCGCCGGAGGTGGAGTAGCGGACGTGGCCGGCCGCAACCGTGCCCGCCAGGGCGCGGATCACGTCGTCGCGGTCGAAATTGCCCGCCACGTGACCCATCGCGCGGTGCGTGTGGAAATGCTTGCCGTCGAAGCTGGTGATGCCGGCCGCCTCCTGCCCCCGGTGCTGGAGCGCGTGGAGGCCCAGCGCCACGAGCGCCGCCGCGGAGTCGGTGCCGCTGACCCCGAACACGCCGCACTCCTCGCGCAAGTGATCGTCGTCGAAGGGATGTGTGGTGAACATGGTGCCCCGCCCGGCCTGACAGGCGGCGCATATAGGGGGGTGTCACGCGGTTGTCGCGGATAGAAGCGTTCGCGGCGGCGTTCCATCCGGATGGCGAAGGATCACGGACCGCAGATCAAGGACGACGCACTGTTCGAGGCGCTGATCGCCGACGGCAACTCGCCGGGTAAGGCGGCGCGCATCGCCAATGCCAAGGCGGCGGGCACGCTCAGGCACGACTCCACCCGGCTGGAGGATCGCACCGTGGCGGAACTGCGGAAGCAGGCAGCCAGGGTCGGCATCGCGGGGCGGTCGCGCATGAACAAGGCCGCGCTGATCGGGGCGTTGCGCGACCACGAGTGATGCTAGGGGCGGGCGCATGAACGACTCGCGCGACACCGGCCTCACCCTGAACCCCAGATGGGACGCCGCCGGGTTGGTGACGGCGGTGTGCACCGACGCCGCCACGGGGAAGTTGGCGATGGTTGCGCACATGGATGCGCAGGCATTGGCCGCGACGCGCGCCACGGGGGAAGCGCACTTCTTCTCCCGCTCGCGCGGGCGACTGTGGCGGAAGGGGGAGACGTCGGGCAACGTCCTGAAGGTCAGGGAGATACGCATCGACTGCGACCAGGACGCTCTGTGGCTGATCGTGGAGCCGCAGGGGCCGGCCTGCCACACGGGTGCGGCCAGCTGCTTCTATCGGCGGCTGGGGCAAGGCGACCAACTCGAGCCGGTAGATTGACGTTGACGTAAAGGTTAGGTAGTGGTGGCGGCATGAGCGACGCCGCCCCCGGCCTTTCGTCCGTCACCCACGCCCGCGTCGCGCCCCGCGCCGACCGCGAGCATTTCTCCATCTCCGACCTGTCGACCGAGTTCGAGGTGACGGCGCGCGCGCTGCGCTTCTACGAGGACGAGGGGCTGATCGCGCCCGAGCGGCGCGGCACGGTGCGCGTCTACTCGCACCGCGACCGCGCCCGGCTGGCCTGGATCCTGCGCGGCAAGCGCGTTGGCTTCAGCCTGGGCGAGATCCGCGAGATGATCGACCTGTACGACTTAGGGGACGGGCGCCGCACCCAGCGCGCGCTGACGGTGCAGCGCTGCCGCGACCGGGCCGCCGCGCTGGAGGCGCAGAAGAACGACATCGACGCCGCCATCGCCGAACTGAACGACTTCGTTCGCCTGGTCGAGGCGAGCGAGAGAGAGGACAATTGATGCCCAGCTACACGCCCCCCGTGCGCGACACGCGCTTCGTGCTGGACCAGGTGCTGAACCTGCCCGGCCACGCCAACCTGCCCGGCTTCGACGCCGCCAGCCCCGACGTGGTGGAGGCGGTGCTGGAGGAGGGCGGCCGCTTCGTGGCGGAAGTCCTGTTCCCGCTCAACCAGTCGGGCGACCGCGAGGGCTGCACCCGCCATCCGGACGGCACCGTCACCACGCCCGCGGGCTTCAAGGAGGCGTACGCCCAGTACGTCGAGAGCGGCTGGGCGACGCTGGGCAACCGGCCCGAGTATGGCGGCCAGGGGATGCCGCACGTCGTGTCCACCGCGTTCCAGGAATACATGATCTCCGCCAACATGGCCTTCGCCATGTATCCGGGCCTGACACACGGCGCGATCGCCGCGCTGATGGCGAAAGGCTCGGACGAGCAGAAGGCGATGTACGTGCCCAAGATGGTGTCGGGCGAGTGGGGCGGCACCATGAACCTGACGGAGCCCCAGTGCGGCACCGACCTGGGGCTGATTCGCACCCGCGCCGAGCCCAACGACGACGGCAGCTACGCGGTCACCGGCACCAAGATCTTCATCTCGGCCGGCGAACACGATCTGACCGACAACATCGTCCACCTGGTGCTGGCCAAGCTGCCCGGCGCGCCCGATTCGTCGCGCGGCATCTCGCTGTTCGTGGTGCCCAAGGTGATGGTGGAGGCGGATGGGTCGCTGGGCGCGCGCAACGCCGTCACCTGCGGCTCCATCGAGCACAAGATGGGCATTCACGCCAACTCCACCTGCGTCATGAACTATGACGGGGCGACCGGCTGGCTGGTGGGCGAGCCGAACAAGGGCCTGGCCGCCATGTTCGTGATGATGAACGCGGCGCGGCTGGGCGTGGGGCTGCAAGGGCTGGGCGTGGCCGAGACCGCGTACCAGAACGCCGTCGCCTATGCCCGCGACCGGCGCCAGGGCCGTGCGCTGACGGGTGCGCAGGAGCCCGAAGAAAAGGCGGACACGCTGTTCGTCCACGCCGACGTTCGCCGGATGCTGATGAACGCCAAGGCGCTGACCGAGGGCCTGCGCGCGCTGTGTCTCTGGGGGGCGCTGCTGGCCGACCTGGAACATTCGGCGGCCGACGAGGGCGAGCGCCAGGCGGCGGGCGACCTGCTGGGCCTGCTGACGCCCGTCATCAAGGGCTACGGCACCGACATGGGCTACGCGGTCGCGACCGACGCGCAGCAGGTGTACGGAGGCCACGGCTACGTCGCCGAATGGGGCATGGAGCAGTACGTCCGTGACGCGCGTATTGCCATGATCTACGAGGGCACCAACGGCGTCCAGGCGATGGACCTGGTGGGCCGCAAGCTGGGCCAGGGCGGCGGCCGCGCGATCCAGGCGTTCCTGACGCTGGTCGGCCGCGAGGTGGCGGACGCCGGGGACGGCGAACTGGCACCGATGGCCAAGGCGCTGGGCGCGGGGCTGGCCGACCTCCAGGCCTCGACCATGTGGTTCATGGCGAACGGGATGCGCGACCCGAACAACGCGGGCGCGGGTGCGGTGCCCTACATGCACCTGATGGGCGTGGTGGCCGTCGGCCTGATGTGGCTGCGCTCGGCCGCCGCCGCGATCCGCCTGCGCGACGCGGGCGAGGGGGATGCGGCCTTCCTGGAGGCCAAGCTGGTGACGGCGCGCTTCTACGCCGAGCGCGTCCTGCCGCGCACCGCCTCGCTCCGCCGCGAGATCGAGGGGGGCGCGGAGTCGGTCATGGCCTTGGCGCCGGAGATGTTCCTGGTCGCCTGAGCGCGTCGGCGGCCGGCGGCCCCGCGCCGTCCGCCGCCGGCCGTCCGATCCCGTCCGCCGCCAAGGGGCGGGACGCGGGCAACGGGGCGGGATCGCCCCGCCGCCGCACCCCGTCCAGCGCCGCCGGTCCGCGTGGGCCGGCGGGGGTCGTCGGTCCGTCCAGTGAGGGGCGGAACACGGGTACCGGGGGCTGATAGACCTGCGCCTTCATGCACTGGTTGCGGTCGGCGCGCGGCGTGCGGTCGCAGTTCCACAGCGCCTTCTCGAACCCGTTGGCGCGGTCGCGCAGGTAGCTGAAGCCCATGCGCGCCTGCTGCGCGGGCGTCAGCGGCAGCGCGGCGGGGCGCGCGTCGGCCCAGGCGAGCAGCTTGCAATAGGCCCGCTCGCCGCAGACGCGCTTGGCATAGGCGGGCCATTGTTCGGCCGCCAGGCCGGCGGGCAGCAGTTGCAGGAAGGTCGAGTCCTGGTCCGCGAGCGGCTGGGGCGGCGCGCCGTCGGTCAGCAGCGCGGCGGCCAGCCCGTCGGCGGTCGCGGCGTCCGCCTCCGCCAGCGCGGCGCCCGTGCGGTGCGCGTCCGACAGGAAGGCGATGCGCGCGATCACGGGTTCCGGCCCCGCCGGCCGCCGGTCGAACGCGGGCGGCGTGCCCCACCAGCCCGACCAGCGGAAGAACAGGTGCGTGTGCACGCGCGCCAGCTTGTCCAGGCTGGACTGCCAATAGGGCACGACCCAGTCGGTATGATAGTGCGTCGCCAGGCCGACCGGGCGATAGACCGCGCCGTTCAACGCGGCCGCCGCGATCTCCCGCGCGCGCCGCCATCCGACCTCGGACGGCGCCCGGCCCAGCGCGCCGTCGCAGGTGAAGGTGAACTGGCACCCGGTGCTGCGCTCCTGCCCCTGGAACACCACGCCGCACACCGTCTTGGGAAAGGCCGGGTGGCGCAGGCGGTTGAGCACGACCTGGGCGACCGCGCGCATCCCCGGCGCGTCGTCGCCCGCCTCGTAGATCAGCGCGGCGGCCAGGCAGTCGGTGGCGCGCGCCTGCTCGTCCGCGGTGCCCGCGAAGCGGAAGGGGCGGGCCGGCGGCTTGGGTCCGGCCACGAACGGCACCGTCTCGTTATAGGCGCGCGCGTCGTCCGGGGTCAGCGTGACCAGCTCGACAGGCTCGACCGCGGGCAGCTCGGCCGGCGGCACCACGCGGCGAGGGCGGCGGGCCAGCGCGCGTGCCGCGACGTGTGCGCCGCCATCGACGCGGGGAAGGGCGGGGGGGTCGGCGACCACCAGGGCGGGAACGGCGAGCGCCACCACCGAGACGACGGCCGCCGCGAGCGGGATGCGAGGGGATGTCACGGCCGCGGGGGCTAGCCGGGGCGGGCCGGTGGGGGAAGCCCGCCGGCCCTGGCGGTTCATTCCGGCAGGAAATCGGGCACCGAGAGGTAGCGCTCGCCCGTGTCGTAGTTGAAGCCCAGCACGCGCGCGCCGTCCGGCAGGTCGGGCAGCTTCTGGAGGATCGCGGCCAGCGTCGCGCCCGAGCTGATGCCGACCAGCATCCCCTCCTCGCGCGCGGCCCGCCGTGCCATGTCCTTGGCGACGGCGGCGTCCACCTCGATCACGCCGTCGAGTGCTGCCGTGTGCAGGTTGGCGGGCACGAAGCCCGCGCCGATGCCCTGGATCGGGTGCGGCCCCGGCTGGCCGCCCGAGATGACGGGGGAGGCGGCGGGCTCGACCGCGTAGACTTTCAGGTCGGGCCATTCCTTCTTCAGCGTTTCGGCCACGCCCGTGACGTGGCCGCCCGTGCCGACGCCGGTCACGATCACGTCGGGCGGGCTGTCGGCGAAGTCGCGCAGGATCTCCTGCGCGGTGGTGCGGACATGGACGTCGATGTTGGCCGGGTTCTCGAACTGCTGCGGCATCCAGGCGCCCGGCGTCTGCGCTACCAGTTCCAGCGCGCGCTCGATGGCGCCCTTCATGCCCTTCTCGCGCGGGGTGAGGTCGAAGGTCGCGCCATAGGCCAGCATCAGGCGGCGGCGCTCCAGCGACATCGATTCGGGCATCACCAGCGTCAGTTTGTAGCCCTTGACGGCCGCCACCATGGCGAGCCCCACGCCCGTGTTGCCGCTGGTCGGCTCGACGATGGAGCCGCCGGGCTTCAGCTCGCCCGACGCTTCCGCCGCCTCGATCATGGCGAGCGCGATGCGGTCCTTGATCGACCCGCCGGGGTTCGACCGCTCGGACTTTATCCACACTTCCGAGCCGGGAAACAGGCGGTGCATCCGGATGTGCGGCGTGTTCCCGATGGTGTCGAGGATGGTTTCGGCCTTCATGCCTTTGCTCCGTCGTGAGGTGGCAGTTCCAACGTCTCGGGCGGGTCGAAGGTGCGCGCCCGCTTCAGCTCGGGGAACAGGCGCGACCATAGCAGGGTGATGCCGATGGCGCCGACCGCGCCCGCCACCACCGCGCCCACCGGTCCCAGCAGTGAGGCCATCAGCCCGCTCTCCGCCTCGCCGAGCTCGTTCGACGCCGATATGGTCAACTGCGACACGGCCGACACGCGCCCGCGCATCGCGTCGGGCGTGTGCAGCTGGATCAGCGACGAGCGGACGTAGACGGATACCATGTCGGCCCCGCCCGCCACGACCAGCGCCGCCAGGCTGAGCGGGAAGCTGCGCGACACGCCGAACACCAGGATGGCCAGCCCGAACACCACCACCGACGCCAGCATCTTGACGCCCACGTCCGTCCGCATCGGGCGGAACGAGAACCACGCGGCCGTCAGCGCCGCCCCGATCCCCATGCCCGCCGCCAGCAGGCCCAGCCCGCGCGAGCCGACGTGCAGGATGTCGCGCGCGTAGATCGGCAGCAGCGCGGTGGCGCCGGCCAGCAGCACGGCGAACAGGTCCAGCGTGATTGCCGCCAGTACCAGCCGGTTGCGCCGCACATAGGCGAAGCCGTCGGTGATGCGGGCCAGCACGCGGTGGTCCTTTTGCACGGGCGGCTGGGCCACGGGGCCGATCAGGAACATGACCGCCAGCGCCAGCGCGAACAGGCCGCACGCGGTGCCGTAGGCCACGTCCGGGTGGATGGCGTAGAGGAAGCCGCCCACGCTCGGCCCCGCGATGGTGCCCACCTGCCACGCGATGGAGCTGACCGCGATGGCGGTGGGCAGGCTCTCGCGCGGGACCAGGTTTGGCGCCAGCGCCGAATAGGCCGGGCCGGCGAACGCGCGCGCCACGCCGAACGACACGGCGGCCGCGAACAGCCAGCCGAGCGTCAGCCGGTCCGCCCAGGTGAGGACGCCCAGCGTGCCCGCCGTCACCAGCAGCAGCGCGGTGGTGGCCCGCACGATCCACCGCCGGTCCAGGCTGTCCGCCGCCAGACCCACGACGGGCGTCAGCAGGAACAGCGGCACGAACTGCGCCAGCCCGATCATGCCCAGCAGGAAGGCAGATTCGCGGACGTCCATCGTCTGGCGCGCGATGTTGTAGACCTGCCACCCGATCACGATGGCCATGGCGCTGACCGCCACCGTGCCGGCCAGCCGCGACACCCAATAGGCGCGGAAGGCGGGAATGGTCAGGGGATGGCGGGGCGCGGCGGAAGGGGTCATCGTCCCCCGAATGGCGGTGTCGGGGGACGGGCGCAACCGAAGCGACGCTTGGGGCGGCCGTAGCGGAACCTCGTCCATCGCGGCGGGCGGCGGCGATTGTTGCGCGCGGCCGTCCGTCCCGCCTATAGGCCCCGCATCCCGAACGCCACATTCGAAGGGCTACCATGGCCGAACCCCTGATCCCCAACCGCGAGCGGCCTTCCGACCCGAAGCCGTACGAGGCGTCGCGCGACGAGCTGATGCAGTTCTACCGCGACATGCTGCTGATCCGGCGGTTCGAGGAGAAGGCGGGCCAGCTCTACGGCCTGGGGCTGATCGGGGGCTTCTGTCACCTGTACATCGGCCAGGAGGCCGTCGCCGTCGGTCTCCAGAGCGCGTTGAACAAGGCCGACAGCGTCATCACCGGCTATCGCGACCACGGCCACATGCTGTTGTGCGGCATCCCGCCCAAGGACGTGATGGCCGAGCTGACGGGCCGTCAGGCCGGCATCAGCAAGGGCAAGGGCGGCTCGATGCACATGTTCTCGGTCGAGCATAAGTTCTACGGCGGGCACGGCATCGTCGGCGCTCAGGTGTCGCTCGGCACCGGCCTCGCCTTCAGCCACAAATACGCCGAGGACGGCGGCGCGTGCCTGGCCTATTTCGGCGACGGCGCGGCCAACCAGGGCCAGGTGTACGAGAGCTTCAACATGGCCGAGCTGTGGAAGCTCCCCATCGTCTACGTGATCGAGAACAACCAGTACGCGATGGGCACGTCCGTCAACCGCGCCTCGTCGGAGGATCAGTTGTATCGCCGAGGCGAGAGCTTCCGCATCCCCGGCATCCAGGTGGACGGCATGGACGTGCTGGCCTGCCGGGGTGCTGCCGAGACCGCGCTGGAATGGGTGCGCGCCGGCAAGGGGCCGGTGATCCTGGAGATGAAGACCTACCGCTACCGCGGCCACTCCATGTCCGACCCCGCCAAGTACCGCTCGCGCGAGGAGGTGCAGGCGGTGCGCGACAAGTCCGACCCCATCGAGAACGTGAAGCGGCTGCTCGACGCGCAGGGCGTCGGCGCAGACGAGCTGAAGGGCATCGAGCAGGAGATCCGCAAGCTGGTGAGCGAGGCGGCCGACTTCTCCGAGCAGACGCCCGAGCCCGAGCCCCGCGAGCTCTACACGGACGTGCTGGTCGGCCAGTACGGCTGACCCCGTCCGTTTCCACCTTCTGAACGCCTGACCCGCCGCGCCGGCGGCCGCCCGAGGAACCCTATGCCGATCGAGATCAAGATGCCGGCCCTGTCGCCGACCATGGAGGAGGGCACGCTGGCCAAGTGGCTGGTGAAGGAGGGCGACAGCGTCAAGTCGGGCGACATCCTGGCGGAGATCGAGACGGACAAGGCGACCATGGAGTTCGAGGCGGTGGACGAGGGCGTGATCGCCTCCGTCACGGTCGCCGAGGGCACGGACAACGTGAAGGTCGGCACCGTCATCGCGATCCTGGCCGAGGAAGGCGAGGACGTGGACGCCGCGAAATCCTCCGGCGGCGGCAACGAGAGCCGCTCGGGCGAGGATGCCAATGCCGCCCCCAAGAACGAGCCGATGGACGGGTCCGCCCCGCCCGTGCCCGAGGGCGCGACCCCGGCGCATCAGGAGAGCGGCGTCCAGAAGCTGGTCGCGTCGGCCGAGCGCGCCGGTTCAGCGGACCCGGAGGTGCCGGAGGGCACCGAGATGGTGTCGCTGACCGTGCGTGAGGCGCTGCGCGACGCGATGGCGGAGGAGATGCGCCGCGACGGCCGCGTCTTCGTGATGGGCGAGGAAGTGGCGCAGTACCAGGGCGCCTACAAGGTGACGCAGGGCCTGCTGGACGAGTTCGGCGACAAGCGCGTCATCGACACGCCGATCACCGAATACGGTTTCGCAGGCGTCGGCACGGGCGCGGCGATGGGCGGGCTTCGCCCCATCGTAGAGTTCATGACGTTCAACTTCGCGCTTCAGGCGATCGACCACATCATCAATTCGGCCGCCAAGACCAACTACATGTCGGGCGGCCAGATGCGCTGCCCGATGGTGTTCCGCGGGCCCAACGGCGCCGCCAGCCGCGTGGCCGCCCAGCACAGCCACAATTTCGCGGCCTGGTACGCGTCCGTCCCCGGCCTGATCGTGATCGCGCCCTACGACGCCGCCGACGCCAAGGGCTTGCTGAAGGCCGCGATCCGCACGGAGGACCCGGTGGTCTTCCTCGAGAACGAGCTCATGTACGGCCGCAGCTTCGACGTGCCGAAGCTGGACGACTATGTCCTCCCCATCGGCCGCGCGCGTACGATGCGCGAGGGCCGGGACGTGACGCTGGTCAGCTACTCCATCGGCGTGGGCGTGGCGCTGGACGCGGCGGAGAAGCTGGCCGCTGACGGCATCGACGCGGAGGTGATCGACCTGCGTACGCTCCGCCCGCTCGACAAGGGCGCGGTGCTGGCCTCGCTGGCCAAGACCAACCGGATGGTAGTGGTGGAGGAGGGCTTCCCCACCTGCTCCATCGCGTCCGAGATCGCGACCATCTGCATGGAGGAAGGGTTCGACGACCTGGACGCCCCCGTGCTGCGCGTCTGCAACGAGGACGTGCCGATGCCCTACGCCGCGAACCTGGAGAAGCTGGCGCTGGTCGACGCCGACCGGGTGGTGAAGGCCGCGCGCAAGGTCTGCTACCGCTGAAGCCTGCCGTCCCGGATCAGCACGCCTGATCCGGGGCCTGGCCCACCGGCGCCACGCCCAGCACGCGCGGGTCGCGCACCGTCATGGCCGCGGTATCCGTCATCTCCAGCCGGTCGGCCGGGAAGGCGGCGGGGAAGAACGGGCGGTAGCGGTAGCGCAGTTCCACGAACATCGTCGCGTCGTAGTCCGGCGCCGTCACCTGACGCCCGGCCGGGCCCATGCCCGTCAGGTTCGAATCCCCCTCCCGCCCCCAGGACGAGGCGGCCGGCAGGTCGCCGTGGCAGCGCTGCCACCGGATGCGGTATCGCGGCGCGGTGGCGGTGTTGGGGCTGGTCCTGGGCTCCAGGCTGGACAGGATGACGCGGCCGTTCGCTTCCAGGTCGAGGTCACCCGCCTGGAGATCGCCGCCCGTGAACGTCTCGGCGATGTTGGCCGACGACACGGTGCGCACGCCCTGCACCGCGTCGCCCATCCGCGCCGCGTTGTCCGCCAGCTGCAACGCCACCTGCGCCACGCGCATCCGCACCGTGACGTAGTTCGCCAGCTCGAGTCCCGTGCAGCACAGCAGCACCAGCAGCGGCAGGACCAGCGCGAACTCGCTCAGCGCAAAACCGCGCTCGTTCCCCGAGAGGGAGCGGGTCACTTGCACCGCCCGGTCGGCGGGTCGGCGGCGTAGCTCGCCTGCTCGGCATAGGGCTGGTTCGCCAACACGGTGCGCGCCGTCACCTCACGCGTCGCCGGCACGCCGACTAGGCCCGAAAGCGGGATCAGCCGGGGCACGCGGAGCGTGACGGTGTAGACGGTGCGGTCCTGCGCGCCGCCCGTTCCCGCGTCGCCGCCGTCCGCGTCCCAAGCGCCGTTGCGGTTGGTGTCGGTATAGGGCTCGCCGCCGTCGCATGCGCCATCGTCGTCCAGGTCGCGCCAGGGCTCGGGCACGCGCGCGGCGGCCTTGGCGTAATCGCGGTAGAAACGCCGGTCGATGGCGGGCGGCGGCACCGCGCCCAGCGCCGCCACCTGAACGCGCACCGCGTCGTCGAGCGCGTCCGTCGCGGCCGACTGGAGCGAGCTGTCGCGCGCGGCCTTCTGCACCGCGCCCTGCACCGCGGCGGCGGCATAAGCGGCGTAGCCCAGGTCGAAGGCGGCGGACAGCAGCACCAGCAGCACGGGCGCCACCAACGCGAACTCCACCACCGCGGCACCGCGCCTGTCCCCGATGCACCCTCTCACGCCGACAGCCTCAGCTGGCTCACCTGTGCCGCGATGCGGCGGAACGCGGCGCGCAGCTTGCCGTCGTCGGTGGCGTCGAAGTAATAGTTGGCGCCGCTGGCGCACGCCGCCAGCCGCGCCCTGGTGTCGGCGGTGATCCCCGTGCCGCCGAACGCGATCACCCACAGGACCGTGTTGCGCTCGGCCTTCACCGCCTCGCACAGGCGGGACAGGCGGTCGTTGACGCCCGCCGTCAGGTCCGCGTTCGCCTGACCCAGGTTGCCGCACCCGGTCTTCGACAGCACGGTGCCGGCCGGAACCTCGCGCTCGCCCAGCCAGGGGACGCCGTAGGTCGCGTAGTCGCACTCGTTCGCCTTGGCGTCGCCGTCCGTCATGAAGACGAGGTGGCGATAGACGGGGCCGCCGTTCGGCGCGGACGCATTGGTCGACGCGAACGCTCCGCGCGGCGAGAGCAGCCGCCCGCCCCACAACATGCCGATGTCGTGGCGCGTGTTCCCCGCGTGGCGCATCGCGTCCACGCGCGACAGGAACGTGGCGACGGGCGTGCCGCCCGGCCCGTACGCCGCCAGCGAATACGCCGCCGACGGGCAGGAATAATAGGGGTAGGTGGAGGCAGAGAAATAGTCGTCCGTGGACTCGCTCTCGGCGCGCGACAGGAACAGCGCGTTGACCGCGGTCGCCAGCGTCGCACGCCCCAGCCGGTCGAGCAGCGGCAGGCCGTTGGCGCCCATCGTCACCGACAGCTGCCGCCGGTAATAGATCGCCGCCGGCAGCGAGGGAGCGTAGCGCGTGGCGTCGGACAGGCCGGGCACCGCGTTCACGTCGGTCAGCGGCTCGGCCTCCTCCGCGCACCCGTCCCACGTCAGCACACGCGCGGCCCCGCGCGCACCCAGCGGCAGCGACAGGGTGCGCGCGCCCTGGCTGAAGTTGCCCAGGCGAAAGGACACCGGCCGGTAGCGCCAGCGCGTCCCCGTCCAGTCGCGGCTGTCATAGGTCCATTCACCCGCGAAGCTCGACGGCGGCAGGCCCAGCTGGCCGATGTTGACGTTGGTGGAATAGGGCACCAGCCCGAAGCGCAGCCGCGCGGAGGTGGCGGTGCCGGTTACGGGATCGCAGGTCGGCTCGCCCGTGTCCTGCTTGGTCAACGCCTCGAAGAAGCATTTCACCGCGGCGCGTACCGCCACGATCTTGGAGGACGCGGCCGGCGTCGCGCCCGCCGCCTGGTGGTTCGATCCGTCGTCGGCGTCCTCGCTCATCGATTCGGTGGTGTCGAGCACGAACATCACGTCGGTGTTGGGCACCTGCTGGCGCGCGCTGCACGCGACGGAGACGGCGCGCGTGCCCGCCCCGATGGCGGCGGTCAGCGTCATCGGCACGGCGGCCCCCGCGCTCCCCGTGACCGTGCCGTCGGCCTCGGCGAAGGTGCGCGCGACGCCCGTCGCTCCGAAGGCGGACGGGGGCATGTTGCCGTCGAACATGCGCTTCGCCGCCGCGTCGGCCGATCCGGCGCCGCCCGCGGTCCAGGCGCCCGCCCCCATCTGCTTGCGCCCCGCCAGCGCGCCGGCGTCGCAGGCGTGCTGGAGCCGCGTCCGCACCAGGTACAGCCGGCTCAGGTCGACGCCCCCGCCGATCACGCCGATCAGCGGCAGCACGGCGGCCGCCGCCAGCGCCAGCGCATTGCCCGCCCGGTCGCGCGCTAGCCGAACAAGGAAACCGGGCGCGGCCGGCCCCGTGCTGGGCGACAGGTTCTCCGGTCCTCTCAACGACATGGCGCGGACGGACTGGCGCAGACGCGGATAATCGGGGAACAAGCGTCGTGGTTAACATATCCGAAGCGGAGCCTTCCGCGCCCGAGACGATCCTGGCCCTGTCCTACGCGCCCGCCGCCGCCCGGCCGGGGCTGGCCGCGCTGTTCGCGCTGGACGAGCGGCTGGGCGGCATCGCGCACGGCGCGCGCGAGCCGATGGTGGGGCAGATGCGGCTGACCTGGTGGCACGAGGCGCTGAGCGGACTGGCCCGGCCGCCCGTGCCGGCCGAACCGCTGCTGCGCGCGCTGGCGGCGCACGCGCTGCCCGCCGGAACGCCGCCCGCCGCGCTGGCTTCGCTGGTGGAAGGGTGGGAGGTGCTGCTGGACGAGGGCGGCGACACGGCGGCGGCGGCGGCCGCGCGGGGCCGCGCGTTGTTCGAGATGGCCGCGCGCCTGCTTGGGGCGGAGGACCGGCGCGTCGGTGCGGCGGGCGCTGCCTGGGTGATGGCGGAGCGGTGGCCGGAGGAAGCGCGCGCGGAGACGCTCGACCTGTTCGCCGCCCGCTGGCCGCGCGCGCTCCGGCCGCTCGGCGCGCTGGCGGCGGCGGTCCGGGCGGGGGCGGGG
>Ga0325400_1000306_pt1 | contig 33949 bp, 10 predicted proteins | sample PopdelMetagenome_2_FD_205662 | JGI IMG/M metagenome (GOLD analysis project Ga0325400, IMG submission 205662) | Populus deltoides microbial communities from Bellville, Georgia, United States - Xylem-PdKOR-R1 | ecosystem: Host-associated > Plants > Phyllosphere > Stem > Wood/Secondary xylem...
TTGAATTAAAACAAAAGAGACACCCCAAAGACTTTAAGTCTTTTAATTTAAATGGATTTGTCTGATTTATTTAATTCTGAAAAAACATTTCGTGTATAAATCATAATTTTAAATATTAAATAATAAAAAATAAAAAAATTATTAAAAAAAATACTTGAAATTTTTCTTAGAATGCATTCGAAAAAAATACATCTTTTTTTAATAAAGTCTGGCATTTCAAAACTAATCTTAAACATTAAAAACTCAGTCCAACTATTTGGACTGAGTTTCCAAACTTGACCCAAAGCTAACGCAGCCCTATCATCCATGCTTGAATTAAAACAAAAGAGACACCCCCAAAGACTTTAAGCCTTTTAATTTAAATGGATTTGTGTGGAGCTCAGTACATAAACACTAACTCAAAAAACATCTCACCCCTAAAAAGGATAAAAAAAAAAAGAAAAGAACCCTGATACTGCCATAACAAAATCCAGAATTCTTCAAGTGTTTCGTAAACCAAAAGCAACTTGGTTTCATTCTTCCTTCCAAATTAAAACCATTACCTCGTAACTTTATTTGATTACACAATATCACATGCATATGCTGACAGTGCAGAAACATCAGGAACACGTTTAAAGAGAAAGCTGAAGTTGTATGGCTTGAACCAAACTGTAGAGCTGAACGAAAAAAAAGAAAGATGTTTCTACTGCTGTGGTCGTTCTCCAAGCGCTGCTTGGATAACGTCACCTTCATTTTGTAGTGGAATGGTCCCCTAGTCTTCTTGGATTTCAACACTTCCAGACCTTACGAACTCTGCTGCACCGGTTTTGGGAAGCAGTAACGCTGCTGCCGTTGCAGAGGGAAGAGTTAAAGGCGTTGGTGTAGAGCTTGGAGTTGGTGGAGCTGTCAGCCTGAGATGCTGCTGCTCAGAGGAGATGCTGAGCTGAAGAATTGCTGTTCTCGGCTTGTAACAGGGCTGTTGTTGTCAGCTAACAAGTACTCATGCTGCAACTCTGTCCAGCGTTGATGTTGCTCTGCTCTTGGAAGGCCATCAACGCAGAGAAGCTGTATGCTGGTGTTACGATGCCACGGTGGTAGGGCTTGGAAGGTAAAGCTGCTTCCCGTTGCTGAATGTTGAGCTGGAGGAAAAGAACAGTCTGCTATTTGCAGGACTGAGAGGATGAAGATCTTGCAGCTGCTACTGGACTGAGAAGAGAGGCTGGAACTTGTATCACCGTGGCTGTTGTGGAAGGAGATATCACCGGGGGTGCTATGGGGGTTGTGATGATTTGAGGGCTATTTCTGGGTTTGTTTCAGGCTGGAAAGATTAAGGAGTAAGGCTGCTGCAGTCTTGGCAAAGAGATAGAGTTCATGGCAATTTTCATATGAAGATCTTGCAGCTGCTACTGGGCTGAGAAGAGAGGCTGGAACTTGTATCACCGTGGCTGTTGTGGAAGGAGATATCACCGGGGGTGCTATGGGGGTTGTGATGATTTGAGGGCTATTTCTGGGTTTGTTTCAGGCTGGAAAGATTAAGGAGTAAGGCTGCTGCAGTCTTGGCTAAGAGATAGAGTTCATGGCAATTTTCATCTCCCTCCTCCCGCTGCTTCAGTTAGGGTTTTGTGAGATTTTCAATGGAGAAATGCGAAGGTTATAAGGCTCATGGGTTTATAGAATCTCGAACCTTGATGTTAAGGAATAAATCTCGGTCATTCATTAAAGCTAACAATAGAAGCTTATCCTACTCAGCAACTGACGAGAGAGGACATATGGTTGTTTTTACATACTGAACAGTGTTGGGTAATATTTTTGGGAGAGAATTTGCAAGTGTGTTTAATGCAATAAGAGCTTGAATTTTGGCTTAGAGTGAAGTAAAAATACCAGGGTGTAAGTTCACATAAGATTTATGTGATATGGTGAAGGGATGAAAGGGAAATTATAACTGAAATGTGAGTATTTGAGTATCTATTTTTTTTTGTTTTAGGGTAAGAAGACAATAAATAGTGAAATTATGGTCTTTTTCAATTTGATCCTTGAAACTTTGGCACTTTGTAATGGAGCTCTTAATCAGCTGTAATCTTTTAGATACATTGCAATTTAACCATTAGCCTTCTTCAATTGGACCCTCAAATTTCAATACTTTTTACAATGTGGTTCTTGGTTTCAGATTTCTTCAATGTGATCCTAAAATGAACTTTATACTTTAAATTTCTTTCAATTAAGCTCCTAATTATACCAATTTAGTCTTTCAAAGTTTCAATTGTGCCCCTAATCTTCTCATCTTTGCAAGTTGATCCAAATTTGGCTTTCAAACTTGATTTTTCTTCAATTAAGTCCTTATTTAAATCCACAAAACCTATTAGAAGTTTGATTAAGTTCTTGAACTTAATTAATTCTTCTAATATTTTCCCAATTAACTCTCAAACTTAATTTCTCTTCAATCAAGTCCTTAAATAAGTCAATTAAACCCGTTAGAAGTTTAATTAAATCCTTAAAATTAATTAATTCTTTAAATTTTGGTTAAGTTTGGATTTCAACCTTGATTTTTTTCCTTTCTTCATCCCTTCTTGTCAAAACATCCAATTTGGCTATTCTTCTAGTATTTTGGTATTTTGCAACTCGAAAGGTTATCTTCTCGTGTCCTAAAAATATTTTTGAATTTTATATTTTTAATATTTTTAATAGAAATGAAAAATAGATATTTTTTATAAAACAAATTTGAGAGGTTCAAAATTGAGTTATAACACTCAATATAAAAAACCTTGATGAGATTTTTCTTCATAAACATTGTAAAGAAAAGGCGTATGTTATTACCCACTTTTGACCCCACACAAAAAATCAAGAACAAAAAAGAAAACAAAACCCAAAATACAAGAGGATATACATTAAGAAAGTCTAAAAGATTGCCCAATTTGGTGGTAAAAGAGAGCTTAGTCGTCAAGCGAAGGGGCAAAGAGGTTAGGAGTCGAATGACCACTTGACTATCTACTACTAGAATAGAATAATGAATGTGATAGCGCCAAAAGAGAAGCTATCAGCAACTGCCACACCAAAATGAGCTGATCAAGTTAGACGACCAAAACGTATAAGATTGAAAAAATTAGCAACCCAATTCTAATTGACAAAGAGGCCTATTGGTGAAAATATTTTTTTGGGTAAAGAAACACAAATTTGGATAGGTAAGGAATCAATGAGAATTTTAAAAGGTCTAATTAAATATATTGATGATTTAATTGTAAGAAAAATTGATTTTTGAAGTCAATTTAGGCTTTGATTGGAAGAAATTAAATTATGGGGGTCGAATTGTAATTTCAAAAAGTTAATTTAGTCAAATCAAGGGCTTAATTGCATAAATATTGAAGTTTGATGAGTAATTAGGGACTTGATTGAGGAAATCCATAACCAATGACCAAATTAAAATAAAGAAATGTGAACGCAGGGGTTGAAATTAATAAAATTAGGGGTCAAATTAAAGAAATTAAAGGTTTGTTGATCAATTGAGGGTTAAAATGCACAAATTCATAACCAATGACTAAAAGGAAAAAGGCGACCAACTTTGGGCCTGATGGTTGAGTTTGGCAAGGGTGAAACTGTATAAATTAAAAGTTTATGAGGCAATTACGGATGCAATTAAAAGTAAATGGAAGAACAAGGTCTAAATTAAAAATTTTCAAATTCTAAGTTAAAAACCCTAATTCCTAGGGTTTAACCTAGATGACATGTCATTTGGCCACTATTTAGCTTTTTCTTTGGTAGTTTTGATTGATTGAGTACGCACATTCAGACGAATGAATGTGGTGTCTCTGAGTACCTCCAGGGTTGCCAGTACCATTCAACTAAGAAACACCCCCTCTACAAATATCAGTTACTCTCATCAAACACTTACATCCTGTTTTTTTCAATGAACTCAACAACATCTTGTCTTTGATCAACCATCATTGTATTTTTAGATTCTCGACTAATCGAGTTAGCATCTTCAAACGAATGAATATGGAGGTACAAACCTCTAAATTGAGTAAGGATAGAACCAATTGAAAGGTATGCTTCTCCTTTACCAAGTTCAGGTGGTCTCCGATGACATTTACATTAAAGTTTCTTTGGCAAAGCCTCGAAATTAGTCAACTCAGTAAGCCTTGACTAAGATACCTATTTTGCAAAACCACTAAATATTTTATGTGTTCACACTTCAAGCTTTATGAAAGGTTAGCCATCTTTGATTAAATCCTAGCTTAAAACCCTATAAATACCCCTTGAAAATCAAGATAGAAGAGAGGAAAAAAAACAAAGGAAAAAACAAGGAAGGGGAAGAGAAATAGAATCTTAATAAAAAAAGAAAGTATGGAGGTTCACAAGCCCAACAAAAAGATTTCTTAAGCTTTGAAAGGACAACAAGCTTGTGGAAGCAAGATTTGATAAGAGAAAACAAAGAGGGTAATAGCTACTCCAACGACTTAAAGGTATATTTTATAATATAAAAGTGAAGTCCATATGGCCTGCTTAAGTTTTGTTTATTGTCATTTGATCTGTATTTATGTTTATAAACATGGAGATGAAGTTTGGAATGCTTGAAAAGTAAGGTTGTGTTTGTCTTTTTGTTTTTTTTCTTTTTATTATATGGCTTGATGTTGTTTTTTAAAGTATTTGTTTGAATGTGTTTGATGTTTTCAATGTAATAAAAGCTTTCTAGTTAAGTTGTTTTTGATAAAATAGTTTTTTAGTTTTTGTTAGTTTGATTAATGCATTGTGAAGAAATATTGTTAATCCTCGGTTTACAAGGCTTATTCATGATCAATATATGTTCAGAAAACAAATTTTGAATCCAAATTGCATAAATATATAGGTTGCTCAAACTTGATATTTTTTTAAATTGGATTATCTTGTATAATTTTGATGATTTGATGATGTTTCTTTCTTTTTTTATTCAACTATGCTTGGTATTGAGAATGTGATTTGTGAGGATCAAAAACAGTGTGTTTAGAGGCCTAGAAGGCCATTTTTTGGGTTTGACATTACTAGGTATATCTGGGTATTTTTTTCAGGGTTCATGGTGGTGTTCTTGGGAAGAACATTGTCTTTGCCCCATGTTTTGGACCAATTTTGGTTCAGTTCCTTACATTAAACCATTCGGGCAACTTGACTAATAAATAATCTAGAGTTTATTTGCATTAAAAAAAAGTTTTGAGGGTTTTAATCCTAAAATTTTGTATTTAAACCGAAACTTATTTTAACAAAATTATGCTGATTCTTTGCTAATCGAAGTGAATGGATGCTAAATTAGGGATCCTTGCATGATTTCCAACATGTCCATGTCTTTGTTTTGATTGTATTCGGGTTTTTTTTAGATCCATGTTGTTGGGTTTACCTAGGATGTTATTCGTGTTCTTGAGTTGTTTTTGAGTTTTTTCTGTGTTCGATTTGTTTTTATTTAAAGATTCTTGTGTTTTGTGTTTTTTTTATTTGATTCATTTTAAGTTTTAGTTTTGGTTTAGTGTTCAAGTCAAATCATTGTCTTTGGTTCGGTTTATTATCAGACCAAAAATTTCAGGTCAATCCAATTAGGTCAACCTGATTGGTTCAACTCGGTTAGGTTAACCATGTCAAGTCAAAATTTGGTCAAAAGTTAAGACTCTTTTTGGTTGGAAATGTTTATGCTAAAGGTTTTTTGGTTTATGTATTTGATAAACACCCCTATGTTTATTTTGATAGTTTTAATATTAGAAAAATAAGTTTTTTCCAAACACGGCCTTATAAAAAACAATTAGCATTTTTTTTTATAAACTTTATATGCATTTTGTTTTTTGAAGTTTACAATAAATTTATAAAATTCCTTAAGGATTTAGCCAATATTTTAATTACCTTAAGATTTTAATTCCTAAAAATTAATGGTCAATATTTTTGTATAAATATTAGATCTACCAATAGGCTGATATTTAAATATCAGGAGTTGACTAGAAAATTGTCAGAATTATTTTGGATATTCATTAGTTTTAATTGGAAGTATTTTTCACCACAATATATAAGTTGTGTAAAACATTTTTGCCTTTGAGGTTAGGTGAACCTTGTTAGGACACCTATATAGATTCTTTTTATAAGAATTTCCCTAGGTATATAAGTTCATAATTAATTTGAAATACTTTATTTATTCATGAACGTAAATCTTCATCCTAAGCCATAGACAGATCAACACCTTTAAATCACATTTAGATCACATAATATAGCTTACCTTAAGTAAAATGTGCTAGAAGTGCTAATATCTTCGCTAGCCACAATCAATCACTTACCCTGGAATTTCAGATAAGACCAGTCCACTCGGGTTTTCTAGTGACTCTAAACCAAATAATTTGGTGGCGACTTCTTGATCCTAAAACTGCAATTCTGCGCACCCATGTGCGACAAATATGTTATATTTTATAGAAGTCAACTTGTTAGTTTTAAATATATGTAGAATGATGTTTATCCTACAATCACAAAATTGATATATTATTACGACCTAGAAACAATGTTAACTAGTCCTATTGGTGTCCTCTAGTAGATGTCAATGCGCCTCCTCTAGTTCACATAATGTCTATCTTACATACTTGTCAAAATAAGTTGATAATATTGAGACAAAGTAGAACGTAAATTTATATAAATGTAAAACAAAAATCTTAGAGCAATAATGAAAAACAAATGTAAATATTCACATGCATTATGAAGCTTGAAATGTTTTCCTGTTATGATCTAATTTCACTACGTATGCTATATTTATTTTGTGTATGCCCCCTGTAGCATCCATCTCATTATTTAGATGAGTGTTCTTCTTTGACCCCTTTTCCATTTTCCATATACTTTGACATCCTTATAACCATTGGTTTAGTATATTCATGCCAAACAGTATGTCAAGTAAGGGTTGAAAATATAGAGCATATGAATTTTTGTACATTTTGTTAGAATAGAAAAGGTCCATAAATCATTGATGGTAAAATTTTGCAAGGAACAACATCCAATAAGGTGTGAACATAGTTGATGATATAGTTGTTATTTACCATAACTACAACTTTTTCCCTACATGTCAACCATTTGTTGCATCTCTTTTTGACTACCATGTCAACTATTTATCGCATCTCTCTTCGACTACTAGTTCTAAAGTGTTTTAACTTAAAATAAACAAATCTCAAGATTAAATACACTTAGAAAATGTCTTTTTAATTCTTCTACAAAATAAATTAGTTTAGCAAGTATATTTAGAGGCCATAATACACCACATCTTATGAAATCTTCAGCATTGCCTCTTCAAATTTCTATTTTAAAGGTTCTCAACACAACTTATACAGCATATTCTTCAAGGTAATATTTTTAAACCTGGGTTTAAGTTACTGATAAATTACCCAGAACAATAGCAACAATACCCAACTAGCTTGGGAAATGTGTCATGGAATTCTTAATTGTTACATGTCTATATGATATTAACCTATCTTTAGTTATTGTTTGTCTTTTATTCAACCATAATATAACACAATGGGTAAACCCCATGATTTCGTATCATAAATAATTGCATTAACAACTTTGTCATGTACTTCATTTAAAGATGAATGTTATCAATACTAATCAGAGGACTATCGTATTAAAACCTATTAATTGAAGCTTTAAATGCAAAATGATTTCCTAAAGATTTTTTTATTTCCATTAACCATTTTATGATATCATTCAATAATTGTACTTGGATTCAATTCTTTCAGAGTTAATAGAATTCTAGGCAACATTTGAAAGGACTAATTATGCATTAATCATAGGACAATAGTATTGAAACTCATCAATTAAAGCTCCAAATGCAAAATACTCTCTTAAAGCTTTATTGTTATCAACCATTTTATGATACCATTCAATAATTGTACCTAAATTTGATTCTTTGAGAGCTAATAGAATTTTAGGTAGTATTTGAAAGGACTTTCCATGCTCTAATATTTTCTATGTAACTACCCATACCTTGTAATACGAGACATTATGCTCATAATATCTATATATAGTATCTTTCACATTGGAATTTGCATACTTATATTGGTTTTTTATAATTATCAACATCATATTAGCAATGAAATTTAAGTCAATTTGACGATGACTTTATAAAACCAATGGATTTTAACTTGTGTATGACATTTTCAATTTCAAAATCTTAAATGAATTAAATCTCAGGTAATATCTCTTATGCAAATAACATTAACAGGCTAGTTCATGAATATAACTAAACACAAGTTTTGGTTGAACTTTTACCTTGTATTATATTGAATAACTGTAGTAATACATTCATACTTGTCTCAAAATATTCTTCCAACCTCATATTCAATACTTAAGCTCGAATTCCTATGACTTAAAGCCCAATCATTGTATATCATTTAGGCATACCCACTCATACCCTTAAATTTAGGAATGACAGAAAGATCTAATGAATTGACTTTGTGAAACAACTAACTCATCTTCATCAATTGTGTTAACATCATAGTCATCTTCATCATCACTTGTTTTAGATTCTCTATAATAATATGGAACAACTGTCATACTCAACCAAACTTTTATATCCTTAATTTTTTGTGTCGATGTTAGGTATAGTGCATCACTACCAAAACTCGAGGGACAAGCTATATAAGTTGCTTTCAAGGTCCTTTGAGTGTAACTTAGGACTTGAGTGAATTACATCACTACAAGAGGAGTTTTCTCATCAAGGTCTATTATTTAAGTAGAGCTCTAAAATTTGCAACATATTTTCTAGTGGCCATCCCAAATATTGAATTCAAATTGCCATAAAAAAAGTGGTGATACAACATTCCTTTCAAATCAGCCAAAAAAGAAGTCTTCGTTTTGTTTTTTTTAACTTGTGATATGTTGGCAAGAACCGCTAGTGGCAGTCAGAAAAAGATATTTTATCATAGATTGTTAGCGTAAATGTCTTGTTATTTTTCATATAGTATTGACATGCTAGTTTTTTATACATGCTCCAATCAGAAATCATTTCATAAGTTTGAAAATCATTGATAGTCTACATTAAAGCTGCCTTCATAAAAAAAAATTGTTTTCTCAATACATCATAAGTCAGAGCCCTAAATGACCATAACTGCTTCAACTCATAAATTAATGGTTGAATAAAAACATTTATATTTTGACCTGGACTATTAGAACCGAGTATGATTGTAGATAAAACCAAGAACTCCGGCCTTATACACATCTCTGGTAGCAAGTTGTAAACTGTGAGTATCACCAACCAACAAGAATAAAGAGCAGCAAATGATCTAAATGGATTGAATCTATTTGTACATAACCCAAGACACATGTTCTTTGTCTCCAATAAAAACTGAGGATGCACACTGTTAAAGTGTTTCTACACTTCACTATCAGAAGGGTACACCATCACTCCATCTACCACATCATGTGATTGGTGCCGCTCAGCAGTGTTTGGTGACATGAATAACCTTTGTAGTTTAAGTGTAATTGAAAAGTGTCAAGTTTTTTGTGTGTGACAAGAGTTCTTCCTCTATCAATCATGGGTTTATAATGAGAATACCCATATGTTTTGTATTTGGCCAACTATGTTTTTTCAAGGTAGTACAACATGTAGAATTTTAGACACATATCAATTTTCTAGTATCCTATACCGAGAGGTTTCATCATGGACTTAACACCATATAAGTTCTCTTTTAGTTTGTTCCCTTCAGGTAAAATTTTTCTCATTCATTCAAACTTTTTTTCATAACCGGCCTCACTCAACCCATGATCTGATTTCATGGTGAACACTTGTGCAACGACTGATAATTTATTGTGATTTGTGCAGTCATCCTATAATAATCTATCATCTACAACCCTTGGGGTGAATCTCTATATATTTATGAATGATCATCCATTATTTATATCAAACCTATATAAAATAACGATGACAACATGTATTAATTAACTACGTTAACTAAGCAATTTGCAAAAATATTGATTTAGATTAAACTTATTCTATCTATTTTAATAATACTCTTAATTCATTATCAATTATCTACATAAATTTTAATTTCTATATATTTACCGAAAATTTCAAATTGGCAATAAAGTTGACAAAATATAAAACGGACCGTTAAATAATCCATTATTTATTTCATCACAAAACAACTAAGTAAAAAATTCAACATAAGTTTCATCAATTTACAAACAAATACAATCTTACAAAATCTAAAACAACCCCTAATATGTACAAATAAGAAATCCATACAACAAATTTGTATGATAAAAAACTATACAACAAGTAAACACCTAAACAAAATACATATGCTACAAAAAATATGCAAAAAAATCAACATTTTAAAATTGAGTTCATATAAAAAATGGTAGATTTGCTTGCTTAAAGTGAAGAATCCTCAATAAAATTTGAATCAAACATATATGTTGATAAAATAAGTATTGTGGTGGCTGAAATTGTTGTGGGAGGTTAAATTATATAGAGATTGGGAGATGGTTGTTTGTTGCAAAAAAAAAAAAATGCATAAGGAAGAAGGAGAAAGGGGAGGGGGGAGGGTTGATCATCAAGTCATAAATTAAATATCATTGGTGACATTACTGACAAAATTATTCTGTTAGTAATTATGTTGGTCATTATGTGAGTAAAACTATCACGTCACCATACGATTTGTCTTTTTGAATCCCAGTATAATACCTTTTGTAATTCCCTCGATATATAGCGAGGAAATGTTTTCGTTGGTATATTTACAGATGTACTTTACCGTTGGGTTAATTTCATTGGTAATATTGTCTGTAAAAGTTACATGTCATCGTATTTTTTGGCTTTTTTTTCATTTTTTATTTTTCCACTGCAATTCCTTTAGTATATACTGAGAAAAGTTTTCTATTGTTGTTTACCTAAGGATACAGGGATGTAAAATTCTATCGATAAAGGTCATCGTAATATATCAACGAAAAAATTTCATCTGTGTTTTTGTTTGTATTTGTTAATTTTTTAGTAGTGGAGAAACCTAACCATAAACCCTAACATAAAAATTTAGCAAAAAATAAAATAAAATTAATAGAGGAGTGTGTAATATACTTGAAATTGTAGAAAGTGAATGGTGGTGATAGCAAAGTATGGGTGTGCTAGTCGGATTTGAGCAAAATCATGTAGGTAAGAAGAGAGATAGACTATCAAATTAAAAGGGTTCTGGCATTTTAATTCGACGTGAATCGCAGGTGTTACTAATGACTTTAGATTGAGTAAAGTCACAGGTGACACCTGTTACTTTTTAAACAATATTATTTTCTCAAGTTTTCTACTATACTATTTTTTTAAAATTTAATTCCTGCTATACTACATTAAAAAAAAAAACTCTGTTTTTTCAAAGCTAGTCATTTGACCAAAAAAAACATTGCATTATCTATGTGGATCTTCAACCTTGGCTTTGTCAAATTCTCATCAATAAAAAAAATATTTTTATTTATATTAAAACATTTTTGACCACTCCCCTCATTTATAACCAAAAGTCTAATAAAAATTTTTATTTTTAAACAACAAAAATGAAAAATTAAATTTAAAATTTTTAGATCTAAAAAAATCTAAATCTAAATATTTTATATTATAGTCACACACACGAATCTTTTTATTTAGTTAAACTTACATTCCAAACAAATATTTGTTAAAATTTTATTTTTTTATTTAAAATTATTTTTATATATATTTTCAAATTATTTTAATATACTAATATTGAAAATAAATTTTAAAAAATTTAAAAATATATTATTTTAATAATATATTTATATAAAAAAAAAACACTTAAAACAACATCAGCACTCCCGAATACACCTAAAATCTGCTCTCTTTCCCATACACACACTGTCACACACAGACTGAGAGAACTTTATTTGTTCCACCAGATCTAAACTCTAAAACCCAGCTATTTATACTACAAAGTTTACTTTTCCGAAACATAACTCTGTCTTGATGAATATCACAAGACCCCATCAACATCCCCTAGCACATCTCTCCATCCCATCCATGAAATCATTCAATTGAGTACATATCTTTGTCTCTGCAAAAAGAAATTGAGGAATCCATCACATACACAACCAAGCTAATTCCTACACATCCACTATTTTTTCTCACATTCTTTCCGTCCATGATGGCCCCAGATAATCTTCAGGCAAAACAAGCCCCCATAGACGACAACCAAATCACTACTAGTAACCGAAAAACAACAACGACAAGACCACAAGAGGAAGCTTTGAAGTGTCCAAGATGTGACTCGCCCAATACAAAATTCTGCTACTATAACAATTACAGTTTAACACAGCCTAGGCATTTTTGCAAGACATGTAGAAGGTACTGGACCAAAGGAGGAGCCTTGCGCAACGTTCCCTTCGGCGGTGGCTGTAGAAAAAACAAGAAGATAAAGTCATCTTCAGGGCTCTCAAGTGACTCCAGTGGCTCCTCAGAGATCGGTGGATTCAACTTCTTTCATGGACTCTCCCCGGCCATGAAATTTAATCTCGGTGGGCTATCATTTCCTCCGCTAAACCTTTCACCAAATGGCATATATAACCATTTCCCTTCATTTGGGGATATTTCAGCAACTTCTGAAGCTGCAGTTACTGTTACTAGTCCTCGTTTCAGACTTGATCCATCTGTTAGTTCCACTGCTGGTTCTGGTTCCTTAATGGGGTTTAGTTATCCGCTTACTTCGGTTAGTAGTGGGTTTTGTGGAGCAATTCAAGAGAATATCGGTGGCGCATCAGTGAATGTCAACACTAATCTCGCGTCTTCAATTGAATCTCTGAGTTGTATAAACCAAGATTTACACTGGAAGTTGCAGCAACAGAGATTGGCTATGCTATTTGGTACAGGAAAAAATCATAGAGATGACAGTACTGTTTCTACAGCCCCTATTGAGAACCATGTCCAGAAACTACAACCTATTATGTTAGAAAATCTTGAAATTTCAAAACCACAAGTATGTGCTGCTGGTAATTCAAGAAAAGATGGTGCAACTAGTGGTGATCCAGCAACTGAGTGGTTCTTTGGGAATTCATATGATCAATTGACTGCCACGCCAACAAATAGGAGCAACAATGGCAATAATGACAACACAGGCAATTGGAATGGGGTTCAAGAATGGGGTGATTTGAATCAGTATAGTGCTTTGCCCTAGACAAGAAAGCATCAAGAGTTAGAAATTAATGAAACAAATAGGAAAAATGAGAATACTATCTAAATCCTAATTTGGAAGTTTTTTATCAACTTGTTCTTGGTTTCTTGGGTTCTGATCAACTTGTAAAAGTTGGGAAAAAATTAGACTATTTATCTCTTTCTTGTGATTTTCTTTTTGTTCTTTTGTATTGTTAATATAATTTAGGGCTTGCTGTTTCTACAAATGGTGCTGATAACATTTCTCTTTGTTATTAGATGTATATATCCCTTTTGCATATTTACCATAAAGATGCAAGACTACTGTTGTTAATGCTAGAAATAAAAGGATGGTTTCAGACCAAAAAGAAAGCGGTGGATGTTCAGCGTTCTTTCTCACACGCAGATATATATATATATATATATATATATATGAACCAGAATGGATGGCATTTAATTTTACACTGCATGATCGTCTATTCGTGTGAATATATCGGAGGTGCTAGCTTGGTATCCATCGAGCTACATATTGCCCATGGTAGCCTTATGGTCATGGTAAACAGGTGCTCCATAAGCTAGCAAGTCACTGCAACCTTTTTCTTCAACAGTTATGTTTGGATCCTTTCTATCATCTCAATATCTTTGGGATCTGCGATGAATTTTGTACTGTTATTGAATGGGGACTTCATGCCATATCTTTGATTTTGTTTTATGTTCGAGTCATTATCTACAACTCTCACTGTCTCAGTGTGTCCATTGCTCTTTCTGTCTCAGGAGATCTGAGTGTCAGGCACCTCAGCTAATGAGCAAACGACGCCAGCACCACAGTATCAGTAGCTGGGTAAGTAAGGTCTTCTCGATCTGCGTGGGTCCTCGCTTATATAGCCAGCTGCTTTGCTTTATCTGATCTCTCACTTTCTCTGTCTTTCTCTCTGAGGGTATAGGGCTCCGCATAATAATTAGTTGCAGTGTGGAGCGACTTGGGGTGTCTGAAAAAGTGGTGGTTCGAAAGTTGGAAAGTTCCGGGAAACAAACATGGCTAAATGAAAGACTATCAACAAATGGAGAGAGATGGCACCTATAGCTAGCTTAGTGTTCGTTTCTTTTGCATACAAAAATGTTTTGCGTAGCTTTTTAGCTACGGTCTTGGGGAGTGAGCCCTTTGTGCCAATTGCTGCTGCAGCCACCATGGCGCGTACCGATCATCTCTCACTGTGATTCTGTTCTGTTTTTTACTAATGAGAATGAAAGCTTTGCTTTTTCTTTGATTGCCTTTCCATCTCACTCTATGAGATACCAATTTTTAGAAGAATTACACAGTTTTAAAAAGTTTTTGAGGAATAATATAGTTGAAAAAGAATAACTATTTTCAATTGTATTTTTAATATATATAAATTTTATTTTAGAATAATGATTACATAATACAACTGTAATTCAGAATTGCGGTTAATATATAATAACCACCATTCCTATAGAAAAAAAAAACTCTAAGAACTGAGAAACCCTAAACAAAATCAGCCTCCTACAATGTATGTTAATGCATACTAATAGTTTAATTGACATATTTATTTATCTATATTTGATTTGAATTCAATGTTTTGTTGTGCAAGTATGTTAGAGTATACATACTTTATATATTTGACAATATACTTTTCATATGAGAAATAATTGCTTATGTTGATGTTGAATTTTTTTTTATATTGATTAATATTGGGAAATAATTGCAAAGGTTAATGTTGGTAAATGATGAGAAATAATTATTTGTGTTGATTTAAAAATTTTATGTTGATGTAAATAATAAAAAATAATTACATTGTTGATGTTTCAATAGGTTATGTGGAATTTTTATTTAGAAGATTATATGACAGTTGCTCTTGTTATATACACAATGGTCATAGACTTATTGATATCAATTGTGTCCCTCATATTTTTTTGAGCTTGTTGAGATTAGCTTGGATGTATTATTATGTTGTATATAATTATGATGTGTTATTTTTTATTTTAAAATTATTTTTATTATTATTACTTTTGTAAAAAAAATTAAGCTAATTATCATGTTGAATTTAATGTTGTCTTACATATTATGCATTTTTATACTTATTTTAGATTAACATGTGAATATCATGAACATATTGTTTAAAATTTTAAATCATTCATTTACAAGTTAAAAAATGCATATTGTTATGTTTTGTTATTGTCATTGTTATTGTCAATTATCTTTATAATTAATAAATAAAAACAATGTTTAAAAATAGCAATTATTAATTTTGAATTATAATTAACAAATACAAATGATCATGTTAAAATATTGCACTCTCAATTATGGATTTGCGGTTTGGTAATTTATGGTTTTGTTTGAGCTTCAGGTGTGGTGGTTTAGACTTTGTTTTGTGTAAAATTTAGGATTGGGTTTCGGCTAAAATTATATTGTGATAACACGACTGGAAATAAGTTCTTCTGGGCGCCATGTATTTTATTACTGCTATTCACATTAGTGTTTGTATATTAAAGAACCGCTATTATCATTAGCGATTGTTTAATACAGACATTAATGACAATAGCGATTTATTAATAAAACCATGATTCTCATTAATGATTGAGTAAAAGTGTGTTATTTCCCAACACTTTTCTATCATGTGCTACATCCTAAAATCTTTTCCCAAATTGTGCTAGTTTGGTAAAAAGATCCACATTTCATTAGAAGGTTAAACAAATATTAGCATTAGGCACTCCTTTTAAATAACATTTGAAGTTAAATATAAAGATTACATATGTGCATGTATAAATAAAGTAACAACTAACTTCTTCATAATTTCATAGGTTTTTAAAGATAAAGAATTCTAATGTAAAAAAAATAAAAATAGTAGCCCCCATATCTTTTAACATCTTGTTGCTTTTTATTACCACTTCTTCGTATTATAAAATATAGCTTGTATATGATGTAGTTTAAAAGAATTTTATACTATATTAGAAATGTAAGAGATTTTGTTGTATCTTATAATATCAAATTAATAGATTTGAATGTTGGAAGGAGGATTTTGAAAAAAAACCAAAATTAAGATATATTTACATAATAGCACTTAGCACTTAAGAACTTGACATTCGATGTTATGTAACATAAATAGTTTTTTTTCAGAATTAATTAATTTAATTTAATTAATTATGCATGACACTTTCTGCTAAGTTGTTCAATTAATTAGAATGAGGAGTTGCCTTTTGAATTCTATAAATATATTGATCTAAAAATGTGTGTCTTTAAATTTTACAGAAATATTGGTCTAAAAAGTATGCCTTTAAACTCTATAGATACAATGGTCTCTACAAACTATTTATTTATATTTATCATAAAGTTTTTAATAAAATTATTATATATAAATTTAAGGTTTTGTTGTATCCTAAAAGTATATTATTTTATCTTTAAAATAATATAATAAAGGCAATTAACATTCTAATTAATACCTTAAAACTTATTCGTTGTACACACTAGCCAGGCAATCATTTTTATGGTTTTTTTTTTTTTTCTAAAGCTAGTATAGTTCATACGTATCTAATTTTTATGTATGCATGGGCCGGGGGGGGAGGGGGCGTGTTTTGGAAAAAAAGTGGTGAGCATGAAGTTGCGTGATTAACGTGAAGGACTCCACTAGGCGAGAACTTTTTGTTCGAACTGCTTGTGCTGTGTTAACTGTCAAATGACAACTCACTATAACCTGCGAGAAGCCCATGACCAACCCTACCTAAATACTGAGACAGTCGATCTGGCTAGAAATTACATAATGGTACGTACATTACTCCTCCCTCCTTCCTCAAAAATATATATGTCTTATATATAATATAACCCTTAGTTAGCTGAGACCCAGCTCAGGCCAACTACTTCCATGGGGTGTCTTGATTAACCGATGCGGGGCCATGCTGCGTATCAAAACAACCACAAAATCAATATTTGTGATATACATGAGAACGATGCTAGCTAGCTATTTATTTATTTATGTACACTTAAATAGTTAAATGTGTTTCTAATAAATAAATAAATAAATTGTTAAATGTGACTTTGGGACTATATCTAATATTTTGTGCCTTTTTAGGTAATTACACAACATTTTGTTTTTCCTCTTCTGAGAACAGTTGAATGATCGTGAAACATGTTATTGGCTGGAGCCTAGAGGCGAGCAACACCACCGAATATAGATTCATCAAACTGCTGATCTTGTCCGATCAATCAATCTATAATATTGGATTGGCCTTCCTTCAACAAACGGCAATGGAGGTGTGAAAGGAGGAAGAAGAAGAAGCAGAAGGGAATCTCTCTCTCTAAGGCTTACGCGGCATATAACTAATCAGACATGTCATCATCACAAAATAACGTTCCCCCCCTCAAACCGACGTTTTAAGATTTGTTGTGTTGCATGCTGGTGATATGACGTGGAGGAGACTCAACCCTAAAACGAGAAAAATGATTGCTTCCCATCATCCTTTTTGGCATCTTCCAAGTCATTTCTATCGTAAAACAGCACCCGAACCCAGAAGACACACCTTCCATCAACCCACTCTCATCATTTCATTTGTTGTTTTCTCTCTGTTCGTCTTATTATCAATTATCTGATTTGATGATTTATTTGTTGTTAATACCTTTTCGAGTATGAAATACTCCTATAACGGATGGTTTCAGTGCTCCGTTTATGACTAAATGTTTGAAGATATATAATTTTATATGACAATGTAACAATTCAATATGTATTATAAAACTACGTATTAATAAGCATGTAATAATAAAACAATATAGTTAATAAATAATAAATGGAATATATAAGAACAATAGAGATTAGGAGATAAAGAGAAAATATTTTTATTTCGTATGAATTTGTAGTTATATGTGTATATACAATCCTCTCAACGATGCTTCTATTTATAAGCACATGTACATAAATATTTGTAAGCTCAAAGGTTATAAAAAGATGTAGATTCAAATGAACTCATTGATAATGAATGAACATAATAATAAAGAGGTATAGGAAGGCATCTAGACATCCATATATAATTTATGATTTTATAACACATTCCCTTTTGGATGTCTTGTACAACCTTATGCATTGATAATTAACTTATTAAAAACCTTGTTAGGAAAATCCAATGGGACAAAACCTAGGCTAAGGAAAAAAAAGTGCAGTGCGTGTTAACTCCTTTTCATAAATATATCATCTCAAATCTTTAAGTTGTCTCATTCCAATATTGTGCTGCAATCCTTCAAACGTTGTAGTTGGTAATGCTTTAGTGAACAAATCTACTAGATTATCTTTCGAGCAAATTTGTTGAACATCAATGTTACCACACTTTTCAAAGTCATGTGTTAAGAAGAATTTCAATGAGATCTGCTTTGTCCTATCTCCTTTGATGTATTCTCCTTTTCATTGAGCTATGTATATAATATTGTCTTTATATAGTATGGTTGGAGTTCCTTTGCTTATAAACCATATGTTCCACGAATATATTGATCATTGATCTCAACCACATACATTCACGACTGGCTTCATGCATTGCAAGTATTTCAACATGATTAGATGAAGTGACAACTAATATTTGCTTTATAAATCTCCATGATATAATAGAATTACCACACATAAAGAGATAACCTGTTTGAGATCGATCTTTATATAGATCAAATAAAAATCCTACATAGCATCATTTGAATAAAATAAGCCCACAACCATATTTCCTCATAGATAACGAAATGTGTTTAATTCCATTCCAATGTCTCTGGGTAGGAGAAGAACTATATCTTGCTAGCAAGTTCACAGAGAATGTTATATCAGGTTGCATATTATTAACAAGATATATTAGCGCACCAATTGCACTAAGGTATGGTACTTTAGGACCAAGTAATTTTTTGTTATCCTCATGAGGTCTAAAAGGGTTTTTTTTCACATCAAGTGGCCGGACAACCATTAGTGTACTCATTGAGTGTGATTTATCTATATAAAATCTCTTAATGACATTTTTTATGTAAGTTGACTGATGAATGAGAATTCCATCTGCTAAATGCTCGATCTGTAGGTCGAGATAAAAAAAACATTTTCCCAAATCTTTCATCTCAAACTCTTTCTTTAAATAATTTACTATCTTTGGTATCTCTCCATGAGTTCTAATAATATTTAAATCATCAACATAGATAGCAATAATAATGAAATCAGATTCTGACTTCTTTATAAAAACACATGGGCATATAAGATCATTATCTTACCCTTCTCTCAATAAATATTCACTAAAATGATTATATCTCATGCATCCTGATTGCTTTAACCCATATAAGGACCTTTGTAACTTGATTGAGTAAACCTTTTGGGAATTTGAATTATATGCTTTAGGCATTTTCATATAAATATCATTATCAATTAACCCATATAAATAGGCGGTGACTACATCCATCAGACATGTATCTAGCCTTTCATGAGTTGCAAAGCTAATGAGATACTGAAATGTAATTACATCTACTATAGAAGAATATGTTTCATTATAATCAATGTCAAGTCTTTGCGAAAACCCTTGTGCCACAAGTCATGCTTTATATTTTACGATTTTATTTTTCTCATTTCTTTTTCACACAAATACCCATTTGTATCCAACTACCTTTACACCTTCAGGTGTCTGGACTACAGGTCCAAAAACTTCACGTTTAGCAAATGAATTTAATTCTGTCTAGATTGCTTCTTTCCATTTTGGCCAGTCATTTCTGTTTTGATATTCTTCAACAAATTTAGGTTCAAGATCCTCATTTTCATTAATGATATCAAGCGATATATTATATGAAAAGATATTGTTGATAATTATTTCATTTTAGTTCTATCTTTTATTTGTAGAGACATAACTTATCGAGATCTCCTTATTTTTATTGTTTTCAGGTACCTGAACCTCTTCTAAGGTTTTATGGTCAGTTATGTCTATCTTCTCATGAATATTTTCTTTCTCGATAATGCCAATCTAATTATTTGCTCTCTTTTTCTAAGGATTTTTATCCTTTGAACTAGTTGGTCTACCACGCTTATGGCGTGCTATAAACTCATTTGCTATAATTTTAGTGGATTGTCATGCTGGAACTTCAATTTGGGCTGGAGCATTTACAGCTAGTATATGAGATTTGGTTACTCTTTTTTAGTCAGTGAATGGATTCAATAGTTGATTTGTAATGTCTTGCAAATGAAGTATCTTTTGAACTTCTTGTTCATATTGTTTTGTATGAGGATCAAAATTCAATAATAACAATGCATTACATGTAATATCTTTATCCAGCTGTTTAATTTCTCCCCCTAATGCTAGAAATATAGTCTTATCAAAGTGACAATCGATAAATCGTGTCGTAAATGAATCACCTGTTAAGGGCTCAAGATATTTAATTACTAAAGGGGACTCAAACCTAATATATATTCTCAACCTCTTTTAAGGACCTATCTTTATACATTGTGGTGGATACATTAGAACATATATCGCGCAATCAAATATTCTTAGATGGAAAATGTTTGGCTTATGACCTAAAACCAATTGTAATTGAGAGAATTTATAATACGTTATTAGCCTAATGTGTATAAGTTCTACTATATGTAAAACAACGTGCCCCCCAAGCAAGGATATGAAGTTTTGTTCTCATAAATAGTGGTCTTGCAATTAACTGAAGGTGTTTAATAAGTGATTCAATAAGACCATTCTGAGTATGAACATGGGCAATAGGATGCTTAATGTTTTCCCAAGTGACATGCAATAATTATTAAATGCTTGGGATGTGAATTCACTAGTATTGTCAAGAAGAATAGTCTTGATTATATAATCTAGAAATTGTGCTTATAATCTAATAATTTGAGCAAGTAATCCCGTAAACGCAAGGTTGCGAGTTGATAATAAACACACATGTGACCATCTTATATATACATCTACTAAAACTATAAAGCATTTAAATGGTCCATGTGGTGGGTGAATGGGCCCACTAATATCACTTTGAATACGTTCTAGAAATCTTGGGGATTCAGTCCCAACTTTAGCTAGTGATGTTCTAATGACTAATTTGCCTTGAGAACAAGCAGCACATGAGAATTCCTTGAATTGAAGAATCTTTTGGTTCTTTAATAGATGATCATATTCTTGATAATGATTCGCATCATTATTGATCCAGAATGGCCCAACCGATCATGCCAAATAATAAAATTATTTGGTTTATTTGGTTCATTGAACTTCTGGTTCATTATTGCATTGACTTCGATTGTACTAATACTTGAGTAGTACTGATTAGTACTTAAAAGTGCATTTTTATCAAGGTTTTATATCATCATTTTGCACTTGAAGTATCAATAACTCATTAACTAGAGCATGTTTTATAATAATAGATCTGATAATATAAGATAGCTTTAATTTATGGTAAATGTTCATTTTAAATGCAGGCATATCTCACAATTCAAAGGATTGATTGATTGATGTGATTAACTATTGAAAGTGAAAGGATAAAGAAACGGCTAAGCTTAGAAAGGAGATGCCGATTCAATTCAAATTAGAACACTGTTCAGTTATTGGGTCATATTTGGAGATGTAGATCTTGGATTTCAGCTTAATTTATATAGATGGAAAGCTAAGAAATAGACCTACAATGTTCATGAATAGTGTAAGACCTAAATCTGCCGTTTTCAAATTCAAAGTTTGGCCACAAAAGAGAAGTCAGAATCTGTCCTGTAATCCAGCCCAAACACTGCTTAGAATTTTACCCATATCTGGAGTTCTAGAAGGCCAAATGACGTGAATTTTGGTGGGTGGAAGGAAAAGACAATTTCCAACAACTTTCATGAGAAGATTTGCTCAAATTCTGATGGTAACAATGACATTTTGTCCAGACAAGAGCTTGAGGTCTATCCACCACGTCCACCAACAGCACTACTCAGTATTTTAGCCATATCTTGATCTCTAGTGATCCAAAGGCTCTGAAATTTTATGGGTGGAAAGATAAGATGATTGCCAACAACTTTCATGAAGAAAACGTTGCCAAATTCTGAATGGATCAATGTCATTTCATCCAGCCAAAGTGCTTGAGTGTTGTTGTCCACCAAGTCCACTAAATCAATAGTTGGCCACTATATCAATAATCAATTGACAAATGAATAGTTCTGAATTTTAGCCTATAAAAGGAGGCATTTGCCATTCATTTAGCAATCTTGGTTCTAAGATCAAGATCATGTTCTTGTTCTCTCTTTATTGTTGTAATGCTTAAGTTTTATTTTCATTAATCTCTTGTTTATGCTTTTCATTTCCTTTACTATACTTAGTTAACTATATTCTTATCTTGTTTATTTATGTTCTTCTTCTTTATTATGTCTAGCTAAGTTAATTATGTCAAGGTGACAAGGTTTCACTAATGGTGTTAGAATATGTATAATATGAACTCAACATGGACTTCAATGCTTAAATCCTAAACAATTTGCTATTAACATGTCTTGTCTTTTTTATCTTATCAATCCTTAATACCTTGCTTGTTAAATGGTTAATCTAGATTTGTATTGTATAACACTTGGTACATCAAATACTTGATCCTTCAAAGTTTTCGGCCGACATCGTTATTATGAGAGGAACTTGATTTGTTGTCAACATAAGTTAGCATCATGAATGCTTGATAAAATTTGTAAGTATGGTATTATGTAAATAAGATGACTAATATGATCATGTTGATAATTTATAAAGAGTTTATATTTTACTTATCTCTAATACTATTAGTGAACCCTTTAACCTTGATATTTGTTTTATCATTGTTTAATCTTCTTTAATAATCTTATATCTCAAAGTCCTTTTTAAATCATCATCATTGTTGTTATTGTTGTTGTTGTTGTTGTTGTTGTTGTTGTTGTTGTTCTTATTATTCTTATTGTTATTGTTGTTATTATTATTATTATAATTTATATAGTTCACCTCCCTGTGGTTCGACCCCGGTCTTACCAGGTTATTTATTACTGTGATACTCCTGCACTTGGGATAAGACATCAACTATTTGATCGTGTCAAGTACAAACCTGAAGCTAAAACTTGAAGAGATATTTGATACGATGTAAAGATATTATATACCATTGTCATTGGCAATCTCAATATGGTACCTGTTATGTAACATCTCTCTATATCCGGGTTAAAACAACAGTTTCATGTTCACTGATAAACAGGTTCCTGTTTTTATTTAACTCTATGCATGAATTTCTTCACTTTTTATTTCCTATGTAGTTAGTTTGCAATTTAAGTAACCTTTATTTTTTTTCTCGGGGTTTACACGTTAAGTCGTATATCTTTAAAACTTAGTAGATTTTTCCTTGATTTAGTAGAGAACAAAGCATTATCAATAATAAATCTTGTTTCATTAGAAAACATTATATTAGCTCTTTCGGAGCCTTCAATCAAGTCTGTTGAACCTGATATGGTATTCACTTTTGCTTTCATCATTCTTATATTTGAAAAATATTACTTATGCCTGAGAATGGTATGTATTGTTGCACTATCTGCTAAGCATATATCTTCACCATTAATATTGGGTTTATTTACAACATGACGTGAATCTATATTTTCTTCTTGTGGGTGAGAAAATTTTATTTCTATGTTCTTCTTCTTTCTTTTCAATGAGGACTAATATAAATCAACAAGATGATTGGCCATATAACAGGTACAAGACCAATATCCTTTCTTGTTTCTCCTTGTTCTGTGAGGGTTTGTAAGAATTTGATGAATTACAATCACTATAGTTGCGGTAATTAATCTGTCTTCTCTCATGGCCAAGTCCTCGACCTCTATTACAACAACAACCATAATTATTATTATATCTCATAGCCTTCACTTCAGGGAATGGAGTTGAACCAATTAGTCATGATTCATGACTTTTCATTAAAAGCTCATTATTTTGTTTAGCCATAAGGAGACGTGAAATCAATTCACAATATTTCTTAAAACCTCGTTCTCTATATTGTTGCTGCAGGAGCATATTTGAGGCATAAAATATAGAGAATGTTTTTTTTCTAACATATCATCATCAGTGATATTGTCTCCACATAGTTTCAATTTAGAAATGATATTAAACATTATATTCACTTACTGATTTAAAATCCTGTAATCGTAAATGTATTCACTTATTGTTTTTTGATGGTCATATCTTTCTTTCAAAATTTACCAAAGAATAAGGGGATTTTTTTTATTTTGAGATACTCTATCTTCAACTCCTCATGGAGATGACGACGTAAGAAAATCATGGCTTTTGTCTTGTTTTGACCAAATGCTTCATTATCATATTTAATAGCGTCTCCAAGACCTTTGACATTCAGGTGAATTTCGGCATCAAAGATCTATGAAAAATAATTTTTGCCCATAATATCAAGTGTCACAAACTAAAGTTTAGCAAGGTTTGTCATTGTTACTTCTACTTCTTATCAACAAACAAAATATGATTATCTGCTTCAAGATAAAAACGAGGAGAAATTTGTGCTTCTACTTCTTACCAAATATGATTGTCCGTTTCAAGATAAAAATGAGGAGCAATTTGTGCTGATAGCATATTATAAAACTATGTATCAAGAAGCATAAAATGATAAAACAATATAATTAATAAAGAGTAATAGAATATATAAGAACAATAGAAATTAGGGGGGGGTGAAGAGAGAGCACTTTTATTTCGTATGAATTTGTAGTTATATATGTGTATACAATCCTTTCAACAAATGCTTCTATTTATATGCACATGTACATACATACTTGTAAGCTCAAAGGTCATAAGAAGATGTAGATTCAAATGAACTTAGAAAGATTCAAATGAACTTGATAATGATGAATAAACACAATAATGAAGAGGTGTAAAAAGGCACTTAGACATCCATATTAAAATAATATATATTAAGGTTAATTGTAAAAATCTTCATAAAAATTCTTCAACAATTGAAATGATAAGTGACAAGGTGTTAATAGAAATAATTAAATTAATTAATAGTTTAGAAGAAAAAATCATTAAGCTGGAAAGGTTCTTAGAATTAAATTAATAGTGTGATTCTAGAAAAGATGAGAACCAAAACATATTCCTTCATTGTTAGAAGAAACCCGCTATCGAAAGACCAAATTCAACTTCCTTCTTTAATGAACAAGAAGACAAAAACAATATTTGAAAAGTAAAGGGTTTTGCAAACAAGTACCCAAAAGTATTTATTAAGAAGTATAAAAACTCCTTTACCACTTCTTCATAATAAGAGTGCACATAAACGAAGAATTTTATGCTATTAATTGTTTTTTTCTTAATAGCATTTATAACCTCAATTATAACTCATCCACATTCAACCTCTCTCAAAAACTTTCTTCAAGTTTGAACTTGGGTTTTGTTATTCACACACAGTATGGACGTGTTTAGTTCTCTACCAGTCCTATGCTCGTGCTACTAAGTGGCTCAAACAAAATGTTTCTTGTAAACTTTTTTTTTAAAATACAAGCATTGGCAATGTTTTTTATATCATCAAGAAAAAAATGTAATTGTAAACCAAAACAATCATTTGTGTATTTAATAAAATAAATTAAAATTATATATGTTAAAAAAATGCTAAAACATTACTAACACTAACTGAAGTTTGACCCAATTAAATTGATTATCTAATTAAATAACATCTCTAATAAAATATTATCTATTAAATCATAATTAATTTTGATTAAATTTAAAGAAAACAAATCATGAGGGACATAGCAAAAAGAGAGCCTACTAATATATAAAAAATGCAATGATCTCATTCAAAAACAAATTTAAAATAAATTTAGTTATTTTATTTTAATGAATTTGGAGTAAAACATAATCTAGGATAATCCTCAAAAATCAAATCACAATCTCATCCTTAAATTTCCATCATGGAACATTAATACAATCCTTGTTTCTTTATAAATTACCTAGAGTCTTAGAACCCCCGAGTTTAGTACGCTACCACATGCCATGAACACTTCATTCAATCAAATATCCACAAATACATATACAAGTATAATTATTTTTAATTACAAATACAAGTAAAATTAAATTAAATTAATATTTGGACTTGAGAAATTATTGAAATTCCCACGGTCTAGGTAAAATTATTGTTCTACCCTGGTTAAGACTTATGAAATTATAATTTTGTTGCTGAGATAATGCGCTGCACTATTCACTCATGAGTGTGCCTTACGCACCACTATTATTGGTGGCTTAGCGATGATTCTAGCAAGTTTTAGATCTCCACCATTCATAAGTAATATCCTGATCTTTTTAACCTCTCTTCCAAGTTTGGCAGCAATCTAACGGTAAAATTTGGCAGTAATCTTTTTACTGAAGTTGATTGTTCTGAAGCAAGAACTCTCAGTTTTGTACAATTTCACTTTTTTTACTGTTACTTCAAAATGAAATTTGATATGGGAATACCCAATGGTCAGATTGTAGATGAGGTTGAGTAGAACACCATAGCCAAAAGTGATCGATCTGACGGTGGAAGACAATGCGATTAGCTTCGCAACAATGTTTGTCATATTTCCATTTTCTCTCTAACTTCTTCTTGGCCGGCCATGAATGGAGAAAATGGCTTCTATGAGAAGCCTTTAGCAATTTAAATGCTCTTATTTAGCTTTATTACACTCTTGCCTCAAATTCTCTTTATTTCCTCTTGGTCCCTATTTCCTCTTTTATCTCTTCTAATTATCTAATTGTTCTTTTAAATTTTACTTTTTGGTCCCTCTTTGGCTGATCAAAATATTTCTTTTCTTTTATTTTCCTCTTCCTCTTATTATTGCTCCTAAATTAACCCTTTTTTTCATTTGGGTCAATTTATGTTCAATTTTTATCTTAAAATGTGTGTGCGCACACACAAAAGAAAATTTCATAGATATATTAAATTTTCATAATTCTTCTATCTATCGAAACTTATTAACGGTTTCGCTAATGTTATATATACTAATTAAAAATTCATAATCCCTATTTTAACTTTAATAATATCCTTAAGTTTATTTATAGAGGTCATCCCCACCATTACACACCATATTTATTATTATTTTCATCATTTACTTATTTCTTTTCATCTCAAGTTTTCATTACTCATCAAGGTCTTATTGCTTCGATACTATGTTTATACAGAGGTTTATATTCTCCCCTCATCTGCTACCCAATTTTTAACCCTCTTTTTTTTCTTAAAGAAAACCAACAAATAAAAAAGATTAAAAAAACCCAAAAAATATGTTTTTGATGTATTTGCATCAGTTTTAGCTTCTTTTCCAAAGAATTTAATATTTTTTTAAAAAAAATCTACTTTCAACACTTTCATTTGTTAATGCATTTTTTTAGTTAACATTGATGGTGCCTTTTTTTAAAAAAAAAATTGAAAACAAAAAAATAAAAAAATAAGGGACCAAAGTGAAAAGAAAGAAAATGGGGGATCAAAGAAAATTTAGAATGCTTGGAGACCAAGCAATTAAGGGGAAGAAGATAAAAAATTTTACATATAAATAGGTGGTTATACACACACAAAACAAGGGGAATGTTTATGAGAAAGGATAAAAAAAACTAAAAAAAAATACATAAAAAAAACTTTCTTCAGCTCATACTCTCTCCAAATCCCTCACACAAAAGACCCCTAGTCCCCCCTCATTGGTTCTTCTTTTTCTTTGGCCAAAAATAACAGCATCGTCGTCTTCCTCTCTCTAACCAAAACCTAGTTGCAAACACCAACGAATACTTCCTCTTTCTACTGTGACCACCACCCACGTAGCGATATTGACCATCTAGTCATCCATCACCAATGTTTCCACCCCTTCTCCTTTAGTTGACATTTAACTACCACCAAAATCACGACTATCTTACCTCAAATCCACCATGAACCAACTTTATAAAACTGACTAGCCATCATCGACAACTTCAAAAACCAACAAGCCATCGCTGATAGCTTCAAAGACCAACTAGCAGGCACAAACACCATCAATAGCAGAAGCTTCTTCATTAGTCATGGTTGAGAGCCATTGCAATAGCAACAATTTCCAAACAGTGAGCTCCTTCCACATCAGCACCATTAGAGCAACCGGTGTCTTGTTCTCCTATTTACCTGAGACAACCCTATAGCACCATGACCCATCCCACAGAACCGACACAAACCACTACCAGATCTCAATCTCCGCTGCCAGTCCTTGGATCTTCATCAGTCAGCCCATATTCATTTATCAAAATGATAGAAAATTTGTAAAGAGAAATAAATCAAATTGTTTGTGTTGATTTCCTCTTTAGCAGGTGATGGTGACTCTTACTGTTAGCACAAGAAGAAAATGGATTAGAAGCAGTCCAAGATTCATATAATTTTTCTCTTCACCAGCGATGATGCATGAACCCACGAGCCGCTGGTGGCGGAGGCCGTGGATGCACACGTCACCATTATTCTCTCCGCTTCCTAGAATCTTTCCAGTGTGTTCATGGCTTCTAACAACTTCTCCAGTTTCATTTTTGAGTTTTGAGAGGCCTATTTTGTAAAATATAAATGTTTAATGTGTGTGTGTGTGTGTTTGAATTATTTTGATTTTTGTTGATTTATAAAATATAATTGTAGGGTGGTGTGAGTAAAAACTATCGTAAAAAAAGAGGATGTGTGTTTGTGTTGCATTTTCTGTTTATTACTTGTTTATTTTATGTTAAATAGATCGTAAAAAAAAGAGAGAGAAAAAATAAAAAAAAAATTTAACCAAATGTTTTAATTGCATACAACCAAAAATCCTTAAAATTATTTGAGTATTTTCTTTTAAGAATCCAAAATACTTTGGCATTTAAAAAAAAAATTATTGCATGAATTTTACAACAAGTTTGTAAAATTCAAAAGGATTTTGGCCAATATTTCAATCACCATAAAAAATTTAGTTATTGAAAATTAACGGTCAACATTCTAGTATAAATTTAGACCTACAAATAGGTTGGTATTTAAATATCAAGAGTAGACTAAAACATTATCAAAATTATTTTGAATATTCACTAATTTGAATTGGGAGTATTTTTCAATATAATATACGAGTTGTGAAAAATGCTTTTGCCTTTCAAGATGAGTGAACCCTGTCAAGGCCCCTATATAGATTATTCCTATAAAACTTATCTGGGCATATGAGCTCATAATAATTCAACATGCCAAATTTATTCATGATCATAAATCTTTGTTCTGAGTCAAACAGATCATCGATTAGAAACCTATCAAAACCTTTAAACCATATTTAGACCACACAATGCAGTATACCTCAGGTAAGGTGTGCTAGGGGTGCTAATATCTTCCATAGCCTCATCCAAGTTCATACAATTGGAATTTCTAATAAGACTAGTACATTCGAGTCTCTTAGTGACTTTGAACCAAACAACTAGGTGGCGATTCCTCAATCCTGACATCCCATTATACCGCGTGCCCACGTGCGACTCCCTCTTTAAGGAATTTTGTCCTTAAAATTTAGGTTTAATTTTAAGCTTGACACCAAATTTAATTTGTTTTATACTTATCTCATTCATACTATTTCCTTTCAACCATGTTGCTTGTGTGTACCCCGATTTGAGTATCCATAAACATCTACTTATTCTGATCTAGGAGTATGAATTTTTTTATTGTCAACCCTTACGGCTCCATCTTTACATTGTCAAGAACTAACTTAAACTTTACCATTACGTGTTTTCTACGATAATAACCCTTTATGTAGACTCTCACTATAATATCCCACATCGGCGGATGAAGAGTTGGAGGAGCTTATATGAGCATGCTCACCTTGACTAAGAGGACGTGTTTTGGGGCCATGCGTGGTTGTTAAGAAAAACTTTGTGAGGCCCGTGGGCCAAAGCGGACAACATCTTGCTAGTAGGGTGGGGTGTTACATTTGGTATCAGAGCCTGGCTCACTAGTTGTCCGATGGTGCCGACAGGGTTGTCGGGCTCCTTAAGGAGGGTGCATTGTAATATCCCATATCGACAGGTGAGGACTTGGGGGAGGGCCTTATATGAGCATGCTCACCTTGACTAGTAGAATGCGTTTTGGAGCCATATGTGGCTGTCAAGAACAAATCCGTAAAGCCTATGGGCCAAAGTGGACAATATCTTGCTAGTGGGGTGGAGTGTTACACTCACCATTAAAACTATTATCTTCTACATACAATTGGATTAGCAGAATCTAGCCACCATTCTTACAACATCATAATGTTGTTATAGTCTTTAATAGCACATCATTATATTATCCATCATAACCTTTATTTGTCCGTAAACTTACTTATCAAAACAACCCACCTCGTATCCCTCTTTAAGGCCTTCACCTCAGTTCTCATTCCTAGGATTTCAAGCTATGATAACCAGCAATGGTTCTTCAAATATATATAATTCCAAATTTATTTAAGCCCCTTTCATGTTCATTCTATTGTGATATTCTTAGTTTCATTTATACCAATTATCATAAACCACCCTTATCACGTGACTTCTAAGCTTACTTTGCCATCCTCATCTATCACATCACAAGAGGAGTATTGTAACATCCCCATATCCAGGATTAAGCAACAATCTCATGTCAACTGATACACAGAGTAAATTATGTGTGTGTGTGTGTGCAAGGTGTTCATATTAAATTTTACCGAAATTTTCACTAAACTTTCGGCAGAGTCTCCCCTACATCGAGAGGTCCCAGGTTATCGACATTTAAACTGTTTACACTTCTAATATTTTACATCTCATAACTCAATCATGACCCAATCGTTCTAGGTCTCAATCCCACAAACTTCATCATCATCACAACCATAATATTTATAACACACATTGAACAACAAATATCATTATAGAGGAATAAATGAGATAAACATGTATACATGGACACATTCATATGAAATTCAGAGTTAAGATTATCTATTCAATTTTAAACATTGATTATACAAATTAAGTTATATAAAAGTTGTAATATTACAAAATACAAGGGTATACTCCCTAGAACCTAAAATTACAAAAAGTGAACATAAGCTAGGATCTTCTCCTGTCGTGCATGCGAGGGCCCTAAAGCAAAATACATATTATTGAAACATGAATATCACAATAAATATAACAACATAAATATCCAATAATTTAAAAAGACAAACATGCATTCATATTTTGTTCACTTTTCCCTTCTAGTTTTCATTGGAAACTCTTTCTCATTCAACTACTAAAAATTGTTTCCTCTTCCATTATCAACCTCCATTCAAGATTTCATAAGATCAACCATGATTATTTTCATACAAGACATTACTGATACCAATTTCACTGGTATCATCATCACCCCGTAGGAGTTGATGCAAAGTGATCCCCTTCCCCGGGATCCTAATATACACTATATGTATACTAGCCAATATATGGTGATCCCCTTATCAAGAATCTTATCATACACTAAATGTATGCTAGCCAATACATGTTGATTCCCTTACCCGGGATCCTAACATACACTAAATGTATGTTAGTCAAAACATGATGATCCCCTTTCCCAGGATCCTGACATACACTAAATATATGTTAATCCAAACATGATGATCCCCTTACCCGAGATCCTAACATACACTAAATGTATGCTAGTCCACACCCAATATCACACTTCTCATATTTTCGTTGTCAACGATAATTTCATCACTCAGCAATTCACACAACAACCTTTCACCTCGAATGCACATACTTTCAGAATATTATCCAAAATATCAATATCATTACGCAACTTTCTTCCTTTCACATAATATCCAACATTTGGTAATTCACATTTTACATCAATAACATATTAAACTATGAAATTTAACTGGAAAGTATAGGTGCAGATCACCTACATGCAATAGAAGCCCTACTCGTGCTCCTCTGCTGCTGTTGCTGCGGCAACATGCATGTGGTCCCTCTTGTGAATCACAAGTTTATCTCATAAATTTTCCTCATTCAAGGATATGTTTTATAATAACCATATCAACAACCAATAAGTCTTTCTTTCAATCATTTCTTTATATTTTACATCTTTCTCATTACACCCATTAATATTATCGTTCTTTGTCTAACCATAGTTATCATTTCTTTCTCTATATTTGAATTGTTATTGTTTAAATCTCAAACTATTACTGTCTAGACATTGGACTGTTACTGTCCAACTGTTACTGTTTTTCTCATTACACCCATTAATATTGTCTTTTTTTGTCCAACCATAATTATCATTCCTTTCTCTATATTTGAACTGTTACTGTTTAAATCTTGAACTATTACTGTCTAGACATTGGACTGTTACTGTTCAACCATTACTGTCTTGAACTGTTATTGTCTAGACATTGAATTGTTACTGTCTACACATTGGACTGTTACTGTACAACCGTTACTGTCTTGAACCGTTACTATCTAGACATTGAATTGTTATTGTCTAGACATTGGATTGTTGTTGTCCAACTATTATTGTCCGACCTCTCTTTATATTTTTAATTATATCCAGAGTTCTAGAACTCCGTTTCAAGCAAGATTGGTCTAGTTGGAAAGCTAAGACACGAGGCTACAAGTTCTCTAAAGGAAGGAGAACCAAGTTCTGCCCTCAAGATAGTCAAAATTATTCATCCACTAATCAGTCCTACTACCCTACAGGGTCTGTCATAACCCAGTCTCGGTTGGTGACCCATAACTAGAGTTCTATAACTCCAAATTAAGAAAGACCAATTTCCTTAGCTAATTAACATCCAGAACTACAATTTATATAAGGAACTTATTCCTAATTGCTTCATCCTCCCACCTGAAATCTCATTAAAAGTTAGGAGATGAGCCTGTCCAGAATCGTCACCCCTTCCATTCATATATAACATTCACAAACTACATTTTCTAGGTAAATCATCATGGTTTCATGTCCCCAATCATATACAACACATGAATTAACTTAATTTTAACATCTATTATATTTTCCCCAATTCAAGTCTAAGAACCCTAATCTCTAATTCAACATTAAGCCATCAATTCATAATCGAATTTGAAACGACTTATAGGACCATGATTAGAACATCTTACTCGGTAAGAATCAAGGTTTCGATCTTCAACCAGTCGAAGATTTTCAACTCCTCCTTTTTCTTATGGATAGTCGGCACTCCCTTCCCTCTTTTGTTCAATTTTTTCTTGTTAATTCCTTGCCCCTAAGTGTTTATTCTACCTATAAACCTTTAATCTTGGATGGGTTCTTGAAATTTGATGTTTTTCTCTTGATTTGCAAGAATGGATACAAAAACTCTTTCTTTTCTTTCCTTATGGCTGCTGTAAATTTTTGGTGAGGAGATGAGTATTTATACTCTATAGTTTCTCTTATTTGCACTTAGGCTCCATTTTCTTTAAGTGTATTATTTTTTTTAATTAAATTCAACCCTCGACATTACAAGGTTTATTTGTAATGTCTCGAATTATTTCACCCAGAAATTTATATTCAAAATTTTTTAAATTCCTGTTTTTATTTAACCATATGCATGAATTTCTTTACTTTTATTTCCCATGTAGTTAGTTTGCAATTTAAACAACCTTTATTTTTCCCGGTGTTTACATGTATCATCCTATGCTATATATGTAACATCCCTTTCTATGCACAACCTTCATTTATCTTAACTATTGTCGATTGGAATACTATTTGACATAGTACTTCATATGATATTTTGAAAAAAATAGTTCACCCATCATTTTTTTTATAGACATACCAAAGGATATTCAATCTTAAGTTTCCAATCAACCCCCTGTTATAAAACCCTTTCAAGTATTGGTTCATCATCTTTTCGACAAAATAAACATGTTATATGATCATTTGGTATAAATCATCAGCACAATTCTAAATTATACATCAACTTTTCTTTTCCCTTC
>Ga0325400_1000309_pt1 | contig 33860 bp, 19 predicted proteins | sample PopdelMetagenome_2_FD_205662 | JGI IMG/M metagenome (GOLD analysis project Ga0325400, IMG submission 205662) | Populus deltoides microbial communities from Bellville, Georgia, United States - Xylem-PdKOR-R1 | ecosystem: Host-associated > Plants > Phyllosphere > Stem > Wood/Secondary xylem...
TTCTAATCGCGACACAAGAGAAACATTTGAGGATGATGATTACCGGATAAACATTTGAGCATTGATCTCGAGTTGCATAAATTCGGATTACGATTCAGTTATCAAAATCTATCCAAAGCAAACCAAATAAAAACTCGGTTCTCAAATTTTGTAACCTATTTTTTTAGATTAAAAAAAAAATAAAACTGGACTTATTAGAGCATTCTCTCAGCCAATAAAAATATAAAAACTCTCCAAGTGACTCTTCGGTTGTTAAACCATCCTTGTCATGCGAGTTGTTGATTAAAAGATTTTTTTGAAAGTTGTAAATGTTATTTTTTAAAATAATTTATATTTAAAAGTATATTAAGATAATATTTTTTTATTAAAATTTATTTTTGATATTAATATATTGAAACGATTCAAAAATATTTAAAAAATTAAAAAATTTTAAATTTTGATAACTATTCTAAGCGAGCACTAATTCTATTCATTTGAGATCTAATTTGAGTTAGACTTACAATTAGAATGATTATGATATCAATCTCTTCAATCTCAATTGATTCGATAAAAACTAAGTTGACTTAAATAATCGAATTGAACACAATCAACATTTCATTAGGTCAAAAAATTAACTTTAAAAAATTAAAGTATGATTTTGAACCTTTAGCAAATCAGTTTAATTTAAAAATTATATTTGCTTTGGCTTTTAGATGTAAAATTTAGATTTCTTAAATTACATAAAAGTCTCTAAATTCTCTAATAACCTTAGATATGTTTTTGCAAAGATTCAATAAAATACCCTAAACATTCTCCCTTTTTCCAAGCTTAGAATGACAACTTAAAGTTTCATTCCAAAATCAACCATTCTAGTCCAGCACTATTATTTCATAAACTATTTTTCTCATACTTAATGATCTATTATTAATGCTATTGAGAGTAATAAAGAAAAGGAAAGCATCTTGAGGCCTATTTTATAAAAAAAATGTCTTGAAATAAGGAAGATTTCACTTTGCCTTGGACATTATAAGAGGAAAAAAAAATTCCCTTTCTCAAGATGATCATGTAAGTTTAAATGCCTAGAAAAGAAATATCTTGTTATAGATAAATATTATTCCCATAGATTATATTAAATGGTTAAAGAGAATACAACATCATTTTAACAAATAATATAAATGTTAGTAGATTTTCCATGTGATTCAACTATCATGAGTCATCAAAATCCAACAAAGAGCTTTTGATAGCATTTTTTCTTGTTTTGGTCTAAATATAAAAACGTCTTCCTATATAGGTAGGATTATAAACCATTATTCTTTATCACATGGTTATAATAAGTGGCTCTTACCTAGTTGGTGAAGGACTCAATGAAGCTTTAAAAGTCGATACTACTCCTTTTGAGAACTTAGTAGAAGTTGCACCAAAATTTTTAGGACTAACAAAAAGAAGACACAAATCTCCCTTTTTACAAAGAACATACAACCTTTATGTTATACTTGTCGCTTGTGAGCGCGCGACGTGAGAGATGTCATGGGGGTCAAGGAATCGCCATTTATTTGTTTGGTTTAGGGTCACTAGGAGACCTGAATATATTGGTCTTATCAAAAATTTCAAGTGTAAGGGACTATTTGTGGCTAGGAAAGATATTAACACCCTTAACACATCTTATCTGAGGTAATCTATATTATGTGGTCTAGATCTGTTTAAAGGTTTTGATTAGTTATTAATCGGTGGTCTATCTATGGATCAGAATAAAGATTTACTTCTATGAATAAATCTGGCATTTTGAATTTATTATGGGCTCGTATGTCCAGATAAATTTTTATGGGAAGGGTCCATGTTGGTGCCCTGACAGAGTTTACCTATCCTGGAAGGTGAAAGATTCTCCACAACGCGTATATTATGGTAAAAGGTACTCATAATTTAAATTAGTGAATATTTAAAATAATTTTGAAAATTTTCTAGTCAATTATTAATATTTAAATACCAGCCTACTTATAAGTCCAACATTTATGCCAAAATGTCGACTATTAATTTTCAAGAATTAAAAATTTTAGGGTTATTGAAATATAGACCAAAATCTTTTGGAATTTTACAAACCTATTGTAAAATCCATGCAATATCTTTTTTAGAACATACCAAAGTATTATATATATATATTTTTAAAAATGCTCAAATAATTTTAAGGATTTTTGGCCATATATAAAAAAAAGAAAGTATTTTTTTATAATTTGTTTTTAATTTTATTTTATTTTAACTTTATTTGGCAAAACCCCATTTTTGTAATAAAACTCCCCAAAACAAGCTTAAGGGTGTTAGCCAAACACACCCTTAAACCAAAAAAAACCTTTAACAAAAACATTGCTAGCCAAACAAAGCCTTAGGCATTGATTCAATTTTGACCCGACTAAGTTGATCTGACCGGGTTGATTTGACCAAGTTGACCAGAAATCTTTGGTTTGACTATGAACAAACCAAAGACATGGGTTTAACCTGAAAACAAGCAAAAAACAAAAACAAAACATATTAAACTTGTCAAAAACACAAAAAACTCAAAAATTTTAGCGAAAATGGATCACATCCTAGAAAAAACATAGAACATGAAGAATATAGATGAACATTCAAAGTTATTCCCGCAACATGAACTTTAAACCAGACCATATTTCATGAAATAAATGGAACAAAAAGGTTGTAGATCATGCAAGGATCAATAATCAAGCAAGAAAACTCAGCAATTATCACCAAATAATCTCGTTTTGACAAAAAATAAATCTTGATACCAAAAACAAAACCTTGAAATTAAAACTCACAGAAATTAGTTATTGATGTACGAAAACCCTAAATTATTGTCTAATGATGTCATGCGATTATAAAGATGCAAAGAAATGAAATAAAAAAGGTCAAAAACTTGTAGCTAAGACAATGTTCTTGAAAAGAATATAAAGAACACCAATCTAGATTTTGCCCAGAAATGCATCAACCTACTATCAAACCTAGAATTATATTTCTTATTAGGAATAATAAAATAAAATTATTCTAAAATTTTTAGAATTCTGTTAGATAAATATAAAGTTGTTTAAGAATTTATTATCTGAAAATTTGATTTTATTTGACAAAAAAAAATCTTGATACCAAAAACAAAATCTTGAGATTAAAACTCACAGAAATTAGTAATTGATGCATGAAAACTCTAAATTATTGTCTAATGATGTCATGCGATTATAAAGATGCAAAGAAATGAAATAAAAAAAGTCAAAAACTTGTAACTAAGGCAATGTTCTTGGAAAGAATATAAAGAACACCAATCTAGATTTTGCCCAGAAATGCATCAACCTACTATCAAACCTAGAAATGCATACAAAACCTCAAAACTAAATCTTTTTTATTCACACAAACCACATGGTCATAGTCATATACATTTGAATTAAAATAAATAACAAAAAACAACTAATCATGGAAAACATGCATTAAATCCCATTTTTCAAAATTAGCAAATAAAAATAGAAAGCTTATCCATGCAATTTGGATTTAAAAATGATTTTCAAAACATATTTTGGTCATGCCCAAAGCCTTATAAATCCAGGATTAATAACATAGCTTATCAATGCACTAATTGAACTAACAAAAATAAAAAAACAAAACATTATTTTATCAAAAACTAACTTAACTAGAGGGCTTTTATTACATAAAAAAATTAAACACATCCTAAAACGCTTTAGAGAACAACATCAACTATAGAATAAAAAACTACAAAAATAAAAAGAAACAATCACCTCCCTACTTTTCAAGCATTCCAAGCACATTTTCATACTTGTAAACATAAACACAAATTAAATAACAATCAAAATCAACTCAAACAAGTCACATGGACTCCACTTTTAGGTTAAGAAATGTACCACCAAACCTCTAAAACAACTACTACCTTTTTTTGCTTTTCTTTGTAAAGTTTTGTTTCCACAAACTTGTCGCCCTTTCAAAGATAAAGAAACCCTTATGCTAGGCTCATAAACCTTCACAACTAGGGTATTTTCTTAGTATTTCTCTTCTTTTTTTTCTCTTCCTTTCAGCTTGAATTTCCAAGGGTATTTATAGCATTGTTTTGATGGATTTCATTAAAGATTGATCAAAGATGAGTCATTTGATCAAAATGAGAAAGTTCTGGATAAAATTTCATAATTAGAACCTCTATCCTTCAATGGTTTTTGCAATGATGGTTATAGCCTAGGTGGTTTTCCTTTGCTTGGAGACAAATGTATGCATTCTTCACCTTTTGATCTTAGAGGAACGATTTATATACCTTAATAAGAACCTTATAGGAGCTTTGAAGTGTGAACACATAAAAAGCTTAGGTGGTTTTACACCAATGAGTATCTTAGTCAAGCCTGAATGAGTTGATCACTTTCGAGATTTTGTCAGAGTAATTTTGATGTCATCGTCGTTGAAGACCACCTGAAGTTGGTAGAGGGGGTGCACATCTTTTTTTGGATCCAACATTGCTGAATTTGAAGGTTTATAGCTTCACATTGACTCACTTGAATGTGCCAACTTAATCAACCCAGAATATGAAAATTGAATGATGGCTGATCAGAGACAAGATGTTGGGGATTTCTATGGAAGAATTGGGATATAAACATCTAATTTTATGGAAATGAGGTTGTAGAGGGGATGTTCCTCTTTCATTTGCAAAATCCCTTATGCCATTTTGAGGTCTAGAATTCCATAACGAGCTCTTGGAAGGTGCCAACTTGATCATCGTGAACTGTCAAGGAAGAAGATTAATAGAGGCTGAACAATGTATCGTCTGGGTTAAACCATAGAATTTAGGGTTTTTAATTTAGAATTTAGCAAAGTTTCAATTTAGTCTCTGTTCATCCAATTGTGGTGTATGCACATTTAATTGATACAAAAACTTTTAATTGCATGAAATTTAACCCCCGCTAGACACAAACATCAGCCTCAAATTTTAGCACTATTTTCATTCTGGTTGTTGTTTTCTAATGTGTCCAATTGGACCCCCAAATTGACTATCAAGCTTTTATTTTTCTTTAATTTAGCTATTGATTTCACCAATTTCTACCCTCAAAATCATGCACCATTTACAAGTTGTTTTGGTAGTCTTTAATTTCTTCAATCAAACCTAATTGGCTACCAAACATTAATTGTTTCATAATTAAGCCCCTAAATTGGCCAATTAAGTTGTTCAAAATTCAATTTCAGCCCCCAAACTTCAATTTCTTCTAATTAACACCCAAATTGACTACAAAAAATTATTTTTCCTTGCAATTAAGTCATTAATAAAATTAATTAAGCCTTTCAAAATACTCATTGAGTCCTTACTCATCTAAATTTATATTTCTTTACCCCAAATACAAATATTTTACCGAATGGGTATTTTGTCAATCATAATTGGGTCACCAATTTTATCAATCTTGTACATTCAACTTTTCACTTTTCATTTTGGTCCTTCACCATCAACTTGGACCACCTTCTGGGCTTTTTGTGTATCTTCTTGTATTTTGGATTTTATTTTATTTTTAATTTTTTTCTTGATTTTTTTGTGGGGTAAAAATGGATATCAACAGATGACCCCTCTTTATAATGTTTATGAAGCAAAATTTCATCGAAGTTTTGCATAATGAGCTTGTAAAGAAAAAGGTGTTTGTCCAACTTATTGGGTGATCAACCCATCCAGACTTTACTTTTAAAATTAAAAAACTAGTCTATTTTCATTGGCAATGTGGTTTTTTTTTAAATTTCAAAAAGATTTTTAGCGAACGTTTGTGCTTCCTGAAATTTATCTATTTTTATGAGTGACTTGCCCATTTTAAAATTCAAAAGAACTCCAGTAAGCATCTATACTTTCCTGAAATTGGTCTATTTTCATAGGTGACTTGCCCATTTTGAAATTCAAAACAAATTAGCCTATTTTTACAGGTGACCTGCCCTTTCAAATTTCAAAAAAAGACTTGCATGCTTCGCTAAAATTGATTTATTTTCACGGGCGACCTGTCCATTTTGAAATTCAAAATTTAGTCTATTTTCACGGGTGAACTACCTTTTTTATATTTTAAAAAAGAACTTTAGCAAATATACATGCTTCTTTGAAATTGGTCTATTTTCAATTTCTTCTCTTGATTGCTGAGGGTTGTAATTTTTGAGGTGGTCACTTTTGCTAGCTCATCTTCTAGTTTACCCAAGTAAGTCAGTGCAAGTTACTTTCAAATCTTAAGCATCAAGCTATTTTTGTAGCCTTCTTATTTTTTAGAGTATTTAGGCCATAACTAATACTATCCTAATTGAGAATGCATTAGAAATCCTTGCCTTATGACAATGTTGTTTTTCATGTGCTTTCCTGAAATACATGTGACACACGTTTGAGTTTTATTTTACGGTGTTTTTTCTAACAAGGATTTCACAAGATTTACTTAGTCTTTGAAGAAAGATATTTTATCATGGTGATTGGTTTATGAGATGGTCTATTTTGCACTAGGTTAAAAAAGGATCAAATACTTGTTTGAAATTTTGTGTTTGAATTTTCTTAATAAAGACGAATAATTATTCATTTTACCATGACTCTTGTGAATGGTTCCTTATGTTTTAGGACCGTATTTATCAGTCTTTCTCGGTTGCTTGATTAGAATAGACTTTTCAAGGTATATAATAAAAGCTGAGTTTCATGGCTACCAAAGAAAAGGAATTCATAAGCTCAAATGGTGTTTGAGGGTCTTCATGGGTCTCAGAGCACTTTCATTCCTTTATACCCTTTCATTCTCTTTTGTTATTCTTCCACCATATAATATGCTATCAAAGTCCTTTATTTTTAGGAGTCGAGACAAAAGGATCTTTCTAGGTTTTCTTTTCACTCTATATCTTTGATCAAATACCTAATTGACTTTTCTTTCTCGAAATCTCTTTACCCAATGCCCTTCTTTTTTTCAAACCCTTGATTGAAAACCCAAACATGTTTCTTTCATTTGTAAATTCCTTAATAATTTTCCTTTTCTTTGTTGGTTGAAGTTGTAAGAGAAGCCTTTGCTTGTTTTTTTAGATACTCGTGTCTTTTCAAGATTTGTTAGTTTAACAAAGCCCCTCTTTTTGGGCTTGTTGGGCTTGCAGCCTCAATCACGGATTCCGTTCATAGGTATTCTACCCTTTATGGATTTTCCAACCACATCATCATTATTTTCTAATACTGGCCCCTAATGTAGGGTGTAATCCTAGCCAGGGTTATCTTATAAAAAAAACTTTATTTTGGCTCGAATTGGAACTACAATTGCTATATTTATTTCTAGGGGGTATCAAAGAATGATCTTTCCTTATTTCAAGCAAGATTGATCATAACTGATAAATTTTGACCTCATCATCATAGCAATTTGCATGGAATTGTTTTGTGAGTTCATGATTCATGAAAACTTTATCATCTTTGTTTCATGTAGCTTTTGCACGAAAAACTTTAATGGTTGAGTTATCTATTTGGGTTTTTGGGTACTTAGCCATCTCCTAGGGAGTTGCTTGGTGAATTATTACTCTTAACATCGAGTCTCCATAGACATCAAGTTTCTTTATCTTTAACTCTAATGCAGCTTATAATTCGAGAATGCAAGCTTTATAATCAACCATATTATTGGTGCATTCTAATTGCAACTTGCTCAAAATAGGGTATTGCTTTCTGTTAGGGTGAATTATCATTACTCTTGCTCCATTGCCATGTATATTTACTGCTATATCAAAATACATTGCCCATTAGTTTAATTCTTCTTCTTTTTCTACTACTAACACATCTTTATATGAGAAATCAAAGTTCAAAGGCTCATAATCTTCAATTACATTGTCTGCCAAATGATCAACTATAACACTTCCTTTCACGACTTTTCTTGTTATGTATACTATGTCATACTTAGCTAGGAACACCTGTCATCTTGCTATCCTGCTTGATAAATAAGGCTTTTCAAAGATATATCTGAGAGGGTCTTGTTTTGAAATTAACCATGTAGTGTAATACAACATGTATTGTCGAAGTCATTATGTAGCCCATTCAAGTGCACAACAAAGCTTCTCTACCATTGTGTATCTAGACTCGTAATCTATGAACTTTTTACTCATATAATAGATTGGTCTCTCTTTTCTTTCAGACTCATCATGTTTCCCAAGTATACATCTCATTGCTTTCTTAGTTGTTGTCAGATATAGAATTAATGGTTTGCCAGAAACGGGAGGCACCAACAAAGGTGAATTTTGGAACTATTGCTTGATTTTATCGAAAGTTTCTTGGCATTCCTCTTTCCATACCCTAGAATTTTTATTTTAAAGGAGTTAGAAGATTGGCTCACAAGTTGTCATTTGAGATATAAACCGAGCAATGTAATTCACACAACCTAAAAACCTTCTTACTTTTTTTTTTCTTACATGTTAGCATAACCTGAATTGCTTTTACTTTATCAAGGTCGATTCAATACCTTGTCTACTCATCACAAATCCTAATAGTTTTCTAGATTTTACCTAAAATAAGCATTTTGCGAGGTTCAGCTTCAATTGATACTTTTTCAACCTTTCAAACAGCTTTCTTAGATTCTGAAAATGGTCTTCTCCTTTCTTGGATTTAGTAATCATATTATCCACATACACTTCAATTTATTTATGCATCATGTCATAGAACAAAGTTACCATTTCCCTTTGATAAGTGGCCCCAATGTTTTTTAGTCCTAATGGCATCACCTTGTAACAAAAGGTTCCTGACGGAGTAATGAAAGTTGTCTTCTCTTTATCTTCATTGGTCATTTTGATCTGATTGTACCTAGAGAAACCATCCATAAAGGAGTACATTGAGCTTCGCTCTACATTATCAACCAGGACATCGATGTGTGGTAATAGGAAATCGTCTTCCAAGCTTGCTTTATTTAAATCCCTGTACTATACATATACTCTAATTTTATCACCTTTCTTGGGAACTACTACTATGTTAGATACCCATTGTGGGCACCTAACCACCTCTAAAAAAGCAACATCCCATTGCCTTTCTATCTCGGCTTTCACCTTGAGCACCATATCCGAACAAGTTATTTGTAGTTTCTACTTCGCAGGTATGCTTCCTTCTTTTAATGGCATCTTATGTACTATAATGTTAATATCTAAACCAAGCATATATGTGCTGAACCAAGCAAACACATCAGTATACTTGCATACATGTGCTGGACCAAGCAAACACATCAGTATACTTGCATAGTAGTGAATCAAGTTTTCCCATTTTGCTAATAGTGATTAGAGTCCTTATTGTTAATTCTCTTTTATCATACACTGTACTGACATTAATTGTCTCTAACTGTTCTTATATCGATTTCCAAGCTCACTCTGATTGTTCTAGTAGCTTAGTGAGTTATTTTACATCATTCTCTTCCCTTTCATTTTCCTCTATTGCAATTATGTACTTATCAAACTTTGACTATTCATTCTCAATGTAATGTGCTCATAATTTTATGGATAATCCGCTTTTAGATTTTCTAAAAGTAGAATGTGTTTCAGTGTAAGTGTGTATTTTGCAAAGATGAAGAGAAAAAAACACCTGGCATGCACAACCATCAAGCACAGCTAGCAACCAACATCAGTAAGAATAACATTATGATCACCACAGAGAGATCCAAAGAAACCTGCACCAATGGGCAGGTGATAGCTCCTCCAAACCTAATAGACCCAAAGAGGGACAGTGAAAGAGACCAAGGGGAACAGGCTCCCCAAAAGAGCAACAATCTTGAACAAAAATATCAGAGGGTGTGAACCAATATGAGGCACTAGTAGGACACTAACATCACCAAACAGCCGGGTTGTGATCCACAAAGTCTATAGTAGAATAATAGCATCAAGGTGAGCAACAAACATGCTCTCCATCAAAAAGCCACACTGTCAATACAAATGACCGCGATAGCGGCGACAAAGAGCAAGCCTCCACCAAAAATTCCCTTCAACAAATAAGCTAGTGAAAGGAACATTCAACAGAAGGTCAAATCCTAGCAGGCGACAATAAACAACCGACTCCAACAGCAGTTAGTTGGAGTAGCAAACCCAGCTGCAGCTTCAAGAAGCACGACAAACAACTTACATATAGCAGCAGCAACACCATAATGGTGATTCCAGGTCACATTCTAGTAGCCAGCCACCGGAGCTAAGCAACAACCCTAGCATCCAGACCACACAAAATATAACCATAACAAAACCAGTAGAACAAGCAGCAAAGCAAAGGCAAAGCTAGTAGTCCCAAGGCAACCAATCAGGCAGAAATACCAGCAGCAAACTTTAGCAAGTATAGCAGGACTAAGCTGCAAATAGCTGTAACACAAAGCCAGAGAATCAATTCTAGCAAGCCAAGCATGGAGCAAGCAACTCACAACCGCAACAACTAGAAAGTGAAGCCATCAACTCTAGCATACCAACACTGCAAACAACAATATATAATTCCAGCAGCCAGCTTCAAGAAGCTCAGCAAACCAAGCGGCATATAGCAACAACTCATAGCAGGATGAAGAAACCAGACTAAGTCCAGTGGCTAAACAACATCACTACTGCAAAGGGCATATGAACCAAACAAGCAGACTGCAACAACAGACTAGACAAAACAAGTTAAAGTTGCAGCAACACAGAAACCACAATAGCATACATCAGAGGAGCATGTCATTAGTCCACAGTCAAAGTTCAGAGATGACCAACCTAGCAGAAGAACTCTTAATAGTCTTTAGCTGAGATAGCAAAATACACAAACTTCAACCAGCCAAAACCTCATCGGTAGGAAGATAAGCCACTACAATGGCGGCCAAGAGACCATCCATAATAATCATTCATCATCAACCAAAACATTAATGGTTCCAACAAACCCAGGTAGAGCATGGTACAAGAACAAAACGACAACTAGAAACTAACAGCCCAAACAGCAATCAAGCTGGATGCAAAAAGCAGCATGAAGTGAACAACCTCATGATGGGCCAGAGGGCTATTTACCCTCTGAAAAACCAACAGAAAACACACTAAAGAGTGGAAGAGGTAGGATATGTCCTACCTCTTCCAGATCTGGAGAAATCAGGGTGCTGAAAATTACCTGGGTAACACCGATTGATGCCTTGGCCTTCTTCAAAACGCTCATCATCTGGATAGACCGCCACCAGGAAAGGAGAGACACACACATCTCCATGTCCACTGGTCCCTCTAGTGAGGGCTGAAATGGCATGAGCTGGGTTTGCTGGAGGCACACCCAAATTGAGGTTATGGGAATAGATCTGAGACTTCTCTTGGATTTGTCTCTACTGAATCCAACAGAAGTAAAACACAAGATGTGTTTTATCTCTGGCCATGAAGGTCCAAGTAGAACGGTGAAGAAAGAATCTCGAAGGGAAACTTAGAAGCTGCACATCACTGTAGCGTATTTGGCAGTGTGGTTGCGGTTGCTTTTCAAATAGCTTTTCATGCCAAAATACATGCCAATGATATTTTTTTATTTTTTAAAAATTATTTTTGACATCAGCACATCAAAACGATCCAAAAAGTACAAACCGCACTCAATTTTAGCAAAAAAAAAAAATTCAAAATTTGACGAAACGCAGTTGCAAACGCAATGCCAAACACAATCTTAAATAAAAAGGAGAGCATCTCTCTCTAGGTTCTCTTTCTAGTAACTCGAATCTAGGCAATCTTCCTCCAACGTTCCTTACTGTCATTTTGTTTGAATGTGTTTAGCCCATGAAACCTTGGGTAGGGACATCCGTCATATCTATCTTTGGAGTGCATTACATAAATAACTTTGGAAAATGATACATGGATGAAGGGGATGGCGATCTCTTCTTCTTCTAGTTCCATTCCTTGCATCCCGACTAGCTTTTTTTTATCATTTGATATCAACAACTCTTTTATAGTCTTTGTAATAGCCCATAAAATTCAATTGATTTTGATATACTTCTTATTCATAGAGAGCAGGAAATGAGGGTATTTTTTTATTTTATATTCCATCAATACAATATCTAGTGCAATAATTCTTCATTGTCGTTCTTCTTGAATTGTATATTTCATGATACTATTTATTATATTGATATCTGGTCATCTTTAACATTCATGTAGACTACTATGTACACATAAGGTACTATAATATTACAGAAAAGAAATGTATATAAACACCTTGCGCAAAATATAAGGTTTACCATTACACCATAACTTACACACCCTAGATTATATTAAGATCATAAAGTTTTACAAAATACAAGTCGTCTATTTGTACTACTACATAGATTATTATAAAATTACATGATTTTACAAAGTGCATTTACATGATTGCTAAACGTCATGGTCATGAGATGTTACGAGATTACTAAACGCTATGGTTATGAGATGTTCCTGTTACAAATCAAACTTGATGTAAGTTTTTACACATTACTTGTGACATAATTGAACAATAGACTTGTAGAACCCGTTTGGCTATGTGGTAGCGTCCATGTTTCCTGCAGTTTCATTTTGCAAGCTGTTTGGTTAATTAAATAAACGCTTGTTACTGTTCATGGGTCCCACGGTCTGCTGCGTTTGAAACGCAAGAAAAAGGGAAGCAGCTAGGAGCTACTTCCTGCGCAGTAAAATGCTGAACCATGCTCCACTGTTCACTGAATAGTGGAGCATGCCTCCACTGTTCACGTGAACAGTTTTTTTCTCTCTCGAAAAACCAGTGCAGTTAATTGATTTCACTCGCACTGCTCACGTGAACGTGAACAACAATTTTTTTTGTTTTTTAAAAAAATTAGTTTAAGGTGAATTAAATTTACTCGTACTGTAATTTCAATTTTATTTCTAATAATATTTTACCTAATTTTGTAGTTCTTGTTGGATGAATTTTGTACGTAATGGAATTGTAGATAATTTAATGGAACAATAATTTTTTTATATATATAAAGTAAGATTTATTTCATGATGTAATAGCAATAATTAAATCCACAATATTTAAATTAAAAACCATCAATATTAACATATATATTTTTAAATTATTTTATAACCTCAATTTCAAAAGCATTCTTAACCAAACACATTAAACTACTTTCTCTTCAACCATAATTTCAACCACAGTTTTAACTAAACACCTATTTTTTCAAACCAATCTCAACTAAAAGTACTTTTTATAAAATAACTTTTTTCAAACCACAACCACAACAGCTACCGCAATACCAAACACACTCGTAATCGTGATTAGATTAATATCTAATAATGTAGGTTTCCATTAATAACTTTCTACTGAGTCTATCTTTAATATTTTACTTCACATCTTTATATAATCTTATACCGTATTATTTTATTTGAGTCATATTCAACAAACAACTGATGACATGTATCATGGTCTAGAAATCCTTGTACATATAGAATTTTTCCATACATAACTATTTATTCCTAACTACGGTTCCTTAAATGTTATTTCCAATTATAAATAACGTATTATAATCTTTCTTTCAAACATATCAATAAATACTTTCAAATGAGATGGTTCACAACACTCATTACCAGTGATCCTAGTATAGACCCCATTAACAAGAGTTAACCTCATTCTTTACTCCTGACTATCCAATATGAATATCATTAGCTAAAGCTAATCTTTACTATTTATCTCTGAGTATCCAACATGGATGCCATTAGTTAAAGCTAATCTTATTATTGGTTCCTGATTATCCAACATGGATATTATTAGCCAAAGCTAATCTTTAATATTTATTCTCAATTATCCAACATAAATGTCATTAGCCAAAACTAATTTTTAACATTTATTCTCGGCCATCCAACATAGATGCCATTAGCCAAAGCTAATCTTATCACTTGTTCCCGACTATCCAACATAAATATCATTAGCCTAAGCTAATCTTTAATATTCATTATTGAATATCCAATATGGATGCCTTTAGCCAAAACTAATATTTGTTGCGATATTGCGGTCACACAAATTAATTACCTTAGCTTAAACAAATCAGATAATATAGAGCAAATAAGAGGTCAATCCCATGAGAAAGATCTAGTTAAGGTTTTTATACTAGATGATTCAAAGTTGGGGGGTTTTGAGGTTATCTAGGTTATGCTATGGTAAAAAAATACAATAATCAAACTAAATTAAATTAAATGAAACTTATTAAGAGAAAACCTTGGTCTCAAGTAAACGTCCACCTACAGAAAATCAAAACTTATCATTGAAACGATACGTCAATTTATATTCTGAATATCTATCTTTCCTTAACAATAGTCAGTTAACCGATACACAATTTAACTAACTCTAACCATTAAATAACCATAGTATCCGTACTAGTAATTTAATTCAATGGAAGCCTTAAGAATTAGATAGGTTGATAAATCTAGACAACATAACTGTCTGCAGTCTATGTTCGATTTAGTTAAATGTTTTCCCTAAGATTAACAACAGAGATCCACCATAATTATTAAATTTAGTCACTTCACAAGTTTAAATATCACAACTCTATTTTTGATAGCAAACTTAGTAATAAATTGATTAGAATAATAACTTAGAGTCCGCATTAACAATCAAACTAAACAATAATAGAAAATAAGCATAGGAAAACATTCATATTCATCATATAAACTGAAAAGAAAAGATAAAATAAATCTCACAGTTTTTAAAATCTGAAGTTTTCTGTATCCTTTCAACAAAGAAAAATAACTTAGCCTTGCATGTCTATGAAAAAACTAAGAAAAAAGATGAAAACATAATTTCAAGTATAGGAGAAAAGAGTGGGAGTTTTCTTCTTCTTTATGGCTACCTCCTTCTCTTTTTTTTTCCTCTCATTTTCTTTTTATTTGATAAAAAAACCTAATCCTCACATCCCTCCTATCTGTTTGTATCCTCTAAAAAATAAAAATAGTCCTTTCCAAAGTAGACAATCTATACTTAAGTAGTATAATAACTATTTTCCAAAAATAATAGTCTTGCATAAAATCTTCAAGCTTTGACTTTGAACTTAGAGAAGTTAAATTGCCCAAATAAAGACCTTTTCCATACGAAGACACAATTTTCATGTCGGTTTGGATGCTTTGAAAATAAGTTGGACTTAATTCTTCATAAAACATGTCTACTGACATAATTGATGAGTTGTCTTAGAAAAATCATATATCTCTCATATGAGATCCTTTTCTACTGCAATTTGGTAGGTTGATAGGTCTTTGAGTCAGGAATCTAAAAACATTGAGTTTGGACTTTTCTAACTCAAGATATTCAAGTTGGAATGGTCAAAGGTCAAAATTGGCAAAATACGAGACTTGTTTTTGAATGTTGCGATTTCCATGCCCTTTCTTTCTTTATTTTTCTTGCTATATATGTATAGAAATTTATGGATGTTAGCTTTTTAATGCCACTAAAATCACTTTATTTTGACCTCTACAACTCAAGTTCTTTTTAATGATTATTCGACACAGGTTGGAACATGGTCTAAATTTTATCTCAAATTTATTCCTTTTTGAATCATACAAAGTGCCTTTAAATCATTAAAAAAAAGATTATCAAGACATTTTATATATAAAACATGGACAAAATACTAAATAAATGTGGGTATAACTATCGAACAATATGGTTGCATTAATCTTTAACATTTATTATCGACTATCTAACATGGATGCCATTACCCAAAGCTAATCTTATAATTTATTTCCAATTATCCAACATGGATATCATTAGCCAAAGCTAATCTTTAATATTTATTCTCGGCTATCCAACATGGATACCCTTAGCCAAAGTTAATCTCAACATTCTTTATAATTCATAAATAATTAAGCAACTAAGTTCAAATAACAATACTATACAAGAGTACTTTAAGAATTTAATAGAGTTAGATGAAGTTGGAAATCACCTACCTCCTCTCCCTGTAGTATGTTCTCGCCCGATCGAAGATCTAATTCATGTTGCACCTCCTGATACATAAAGAGACCATTACTTAGTATATTGTTATCTCTAGGCATCATCATAGATTATTTCCACACACATATATCACACCTATTCATACAAATGTCCCTTGTATTCATGTATTTGCATGACAAAAATGTTATAATAAGACACCCATTTCAACTTTATTGAAAGTCATTAAAGAAAACTAAGTCATTACAACACTGGAAATCATTAATAAAAACCAAGTCACTACAACACTAAAAATCATTAATGAAAACTGAGTCATCATGATACTGAAAATCATAAAAAAAAAAATTGAGTCATCATGACACTAAAAATCATCAATGAAAACTAAGTCACTACAACATTGAAAATCATCAATGAAAACTAAATCATTACAACATTGAAAATCATCAATAAAAACTTAGTCATCAATACACTGAAAATCATCAACAAAAACTAAATCATTTTGTTATTTCTTTTCCCAAGTTCATGCATAAAAGTCAATACCAAATTCTCTTCTTAAAAGATCATACCATAACTTATTTATGGATATCAACCATAACACAATTCATCTCGAAGGTTATATGAAGCAAGATTAACATGTAAAGTTTCCAATCTATTACAACTTCACCCAATCATCAAAAATTATCAAGGAGGTTCTATTAGTTATCATTGTATTCATGAAGCCTTTCTTTTCTATTTTTTCCCAAGCTGACCAAAACCTATGCCTTTTCTCTACCAAACATATTTTGTGTTTTTTACCATATCATATCATCCATTTCTCATCTATTATAACATGGCATAATGTTGTTCTATGCATTCCAATTTATGAAGTTTTACTAAACATGTTCATGAATCATGTATGTTTTTATAATCTCATCTAGTTCATCACAATGTTGTCAAGTGGTATTCAATTAAATTCAAGTATGTATATTTCAAGGATTTTCTTTCCTGAGTCTTCATGGTGGCCGAAACATAGAACATTTATACCAAGTGTTCATTTCATCATTCTCAATCATTTTATTCCAAATCATAAAACACAATTCTAAGGATGTTCATCATACAAGGGAACTTATTTCATTTTTTTCTCTTGGCCGAACATTTTGTCTTCATTCCTTCAAGTTTACTTATGTAAATTATCATTTTCATTACAAACATGTTTACGTTAACATGCATTAATCATACATCAATCCTCTAAGTTTATAATTAAGTAAATTCTACAACTCATGATACAAAACAAGGATATTAACATTTCTAAAATTCTATTTCAGCCTAGACATTTTAACCCAAGTACTTGTCAAGGTCACAACTAAGACATTGTATCATTCCATTCTATCCTCCCTTCACCTCTTCAATAGGCTGGACTTAGTTAGGGTTTTCTAATCAACATGTATCATTTTCTTTTGTTATAGAATCTGAAATTATATTATTCTCATCCTAATCTTTTAACATCTTTATTTAGTTTTTCACAATTAAGAGATGTAAAAACCCTAGGTCACCTCATTTGGTGTTTCCTTCTCATTTTATCTCATAGTCTCAAAACAACAAATATAAGAGTAAGGGTCCCCCTTACCAGAGTACATGATCCCTCCCAGTGCATGATGGATGTTTATAGATTAATATTAAAAACTACCTTCTTAAATAGGTTTATGTCTCCTCTAGGAAAATATTGTTTGCCTTTCTTTAAAACTCTAGAGAATATCTCTAGTTTTGAATATACTTTATAATGTCAATAAGCCTTTAAAGATCTTAAGTCTCACTTATCCCCTTCGAAATTCCTATCTCTACCAATAAAAGGTGAAGGCCTTTTTCTTTATTTAGAGGTGAAAGATCTAACAGTTCATGTAATCTTGATATAAGAAGAGGAAGGGGTCCAGAAGCTAGTATATTATACCAGTAGGTTCTTTAAGATGTTGAAACCAGGTACTTAAAAATTAAAAAGGTGGCCTTCCTCTTGGTTAATGCTACAAGAAAGCTAAAGTTATACTTGAAAACACACAATGTGAATGTGTTGATTGACCAACCCCTGATTTAGATTCTAACAAACCTGATATATTACGATGACTAGTCAAATAGGCCAGTGATTTAAGGGAATTCATACTCCAATACCAACTAAAACCATCTATAAAGGTGAAAACCCTATCATATTTTATTATAGAATGCTCAGTCACAGCATCATCAATTCCAAAATAGTATAAAATGATAGAGTCCAGGGTGAGCTCAAACTTGTGGAGATTACATATGAATGAACCTCTAATATGAATGGAAGTAAGGTTAAGAGGGGAAATTTTAAGGGCAGTTTGAAACCAATAAGCCTTCTATGATGAAATATCAATGCAAAGTCCATGCACATTTAAAATCAAAGAAAAAAGAGGGAAAATGATCTTCATAGAGAAAATTATGTTATAAGAAAATCACAAAGAAAACCACTCATCAAAACTAGTTAGCAACAATAAAATAAAGTTACCTCATGATGTTTGGATAAAAGCACTTAAGAAACCTAACATAAAAAAAGGAAAAGAGGTTGTATCTATCTTTTAGATTGCATTAGAAAACAAAGATTAAAGGACACTACTCAATCAGTAGCTGCTTATAAGAGACTACCCTAAGACAAGATAGAAGTTACTTGATTGACTATGTGAGCAATTAAGTACTACTTTATTTATGGTTTATTATATAAGAGATCAACCACAACTCCTCTATTAAAATGCTTGTCCCTTGAAAAAATAAGAATATGCTGAGACATATCTATGAGAGGATTTATAGCACTCATATAGGAACTTGAGCTCTGGCTACTTAAACTATATGAGTAGGTTTCAATTATCTCAGCATATTTTAAGATGCCACTAATTTGGTTAAAAAATGTGACAAGTGTAAGAGATTTGCTCTTGTGCCTCACCAATCCTCTATTAAGTTGATTGTCATTGCCTCACCAAGGCCTTTCTCCTAGTGGTGAATGAACATCTTAGAACCATTCCTTAGGACCTTAGGTAAAATGCACTTCGTCCTTGTTACAGTGGAATATTTCATTAAGTGGGTATAAATAGAAGCTCTTGTTGAATAAAAAGCAATAAAGTTATCTCATTTATATGAAAAATATCATTTATAGGTATGGGCTTCCTAGGGTTTTGATAATTGATAATGATACCTAGTTTGATAAGAAAAATATGAGGGATATGACTTCAAAGCTCCATATTGAACATATATTTTCCTCCACATCCCACTCATAAATAAATGAGAAGGCAGAGCTTACAAACAAGCTTCTTTTAATTGGGTTGAAGAAAAAGATAATAGTAGCCAAAGAAAATGGGTTGAACAATTTAATGAAATCTTATAGACTTATAGGACCACCTAGAAAACCTTTTATACTAGAAACACTTGTTCTACTCACCTATGGCATTGAAGCAGTCATTTTTGTCGAAATAAGGTGTCTCAGTAATCGGGTACTGCATTTATCACTTAAGGAAAATGAGATAAAATTAAAGACAAATTTAGATATAGCAAAAAAAGCTCAATTGGATGCAACTATAAGGAATGGAGCTTCCAGATGTAGAGAAACCTAATACCATAATGCTAGAGTTAAAAACATACCATTCAAGTTAGAAGACTTGATGTTGAGAAGTTTGAAGCAACATGTAACTTTGAGGGAATGGGCAAACTACTCCTAAAATGAGATGCTCTGTTTAAAGTTATAAGAATGATCAAGGCTAACATCTATCATCTCCAAGATATGAAAGGAAATTTTTTTTCTTCATACGTGAAATTCAAACCACCTTAAAATGTACTATTAGAAAACAACATTTATACTCTATAATGAAATGATTTTGCTCCATCTCTTTTATCTCTAGCATTATAATGTGTATCCATAAAAAATCTTATTGTCACCATTTTCATCTCCATTTTGTATGTTAAAATCTCCAAATCGCCAAACTTCCTATTAAAAATATTATTAAAAATATCTAAGTAACACATTTCTAATATTATTAAAAATAAGTTCATGTTTAATACAAACAAGTTCACTCCACTGGACTAGGGAAAATTTGATACAAACCTAAAGAGATCTTGTCTCCATGATCATCATCTCCCTTTAACTCCTCATCACTAGGCTCCAAGGAAAGATACCCACCTCGTAAAGCAATTTGGGCATGCCGAGGAAATTTTTCTTTAAATTTAGGAACATCACTTGGATGAAAAGTTGAGTCAGGTTCACATTGGTGTTCTTATCAAAGTGGAGATCATACATCAAGTCCACTAGTTGATCATCCACTAATGACCTAAAAGGAGTATCCCTATACATAATCTAAAAATTTATAGAATTATTTCTAAGCTACCACATTCATGATATATCTACTTGAGTGGTGGAAAACATGGATTCCAACTCAGTTTTCTGCTGAAAAAAACTAATTGCTGTATATGTCCCCTTATCTCATCGTGAAGCATTCTAAGATAAGTTAGATAAGAGTCTTTATCATGAACCACAAACAGGTATAATGGTTCTAGTTCATGTAGTCTAGTCTCTACTCATCCTTGAACAATTTTAAAATGCTCAAGTTCTTTTAACTACTACCATGCTTTTATCAATAAATGGTTCATATTCTTCCTATCAACCCCTATCTCCTATAAACCAAGGATTACATTTGATAAAAAAACTAAAGAGAAAACATTTTAGTGTTCAACATAAGAATAAAAAAAAGGATGAATACAAATGAGAGTCAGTCTATTGTTATTTTGAAATGGTCAGATTGGCTATTTATACACCCAATATCTAAGTCTTTAGGAATTTAGGATATTCATGTAATAATACTCATAGTCTCCATGTGATGCAAATCCTAGCAGAATTGAAAGGAATTTGTGAACCCAAGATCTATTTAATCCAAGTTTGCTGAAAATAGGATGAGTTTATAATAATGAAAGACCTGCTCCAAGGCAACAAGAGTATAAACCAACTCAATCACAACGCCTACACCTGGAGACAAGCAAAAGGAGTATAAATTCACAACAAAGATTGATGAATTCTTTGAAGAGTTGAAAGTTCCATCAAGAACCAAGATTGAAAATCAAAGGTCGGCAAAAATCAGAATATTATTAGCAAAAAAAAAAGTGTGTTGAAAATTATTCTCAAGAGTATTTATACCCCATGCCAAAAACCCTAGTTTTCCTAATGGGTCACATATAAACCCAATTTAAATAATAATCAACCCAAGTTAAAACTAGCCCAAACTAATTAAAATAAATAAAATAAACAAGTCTTAAACACAAACAAGTGTTTCCTCACAAAATAAAGAAAGTTTAATAGCCCAACTAATTTAATAAGACAAGTTTGGTTATTTCTGCATTCTGTCTGGCAACAACAAAACCCAACTTCAAATGGATGGTTCTCTCTCGTCTTAAAGAATTAGAAGACATGCCATATATCGTTGGATAGGTATGAAAGTCTAGTTTCCAGCCCAACTAGAATCACCTAAAAAGTAGACATGTAGCTCCAATTATGATAAAACAAGGTAGCGAAGGTCAAACTGTCCGAATCTAGTATTTTTCTCCCAATCCTTGTGTAATGGTCTTGGTTCCACCAATAAGCCCTCTTGAACATGAATAAGATTAATTACGGCTTGCTCCTTACTATTTAATATCCTCTTAAAGTCCACCTTAGTCCACGTATCTTGAAGAAGTTCATTGAAAGCCTCTTTGAACCTCTTAGCTCTAAGCCTTGTAACTAGACCAACCGGAACCTGCAATGGATCCTTTGGTGCTTGGATCGCATCATCTCTTCTCTCCTCAAAAGGATCTGACCTTAAATCATCATCTCTTCTCTCCTCAAAAGGATCTGACCTTAAATCATCACCTACATCAAACAAAGTAAGATTAGGAACATTGAATGTATCACTAACACCATACTCACCTACATCATTAATCCTTTCTATGATTTGAAAAGGACCATCTTCTTGAGGCATCAACTTTGATCTCTTTTGTTCAGGGAACCTTTCCTTCCTTATATGCACCCAAACCCAATCATATGGTTCAAACCTCACCAATGTTTATCCTCTATTAGCCTTGTGTGCATATTGTTCATTTTTTTCTTTATTTGTTGTCAAATCTTTGCATGTAAATCCTTCACCACTTGCGCTTTTTGAGTACCATCAAGACTAATCCTTTCATCCACAGGTAAAGGAATCAAATCTAATGGCGTTAAAGGATTAAAACCATAAATAATATTAAATGGTGAATAATTAGTAGTAGAATGCACACTACAATTATATGTAAATTCAATAAATGACAAACAATCTCCCTAATTTTTAATATTCTTTTGAATGATAGCCTTAAACAACTGAGTTAAAGTTCGGTTAATAACTTCAGTTTGACCATCTGTTTGTGGATGATAAGTAGTAGAATATAAAAGCTTACTCCTTAACTTACCTCACAAAACCTTCCATAAGCAACTTAAAAACTTAACATCTCAATCTGACACAATGCTCATAGGAACACCATGTAGCCGAATGACCTCTCTAAAGAATAGGTCAGCTATATTTGTTGCATCATTAGTTTTATGGCAAGCAATTAAATGTGTCATCTAAGAAAATCTATCCACTACAACAAATATAGTCTCTTCCTTTCCTAGACCTAGGTAGACCTAAAATAAAATCCATAGAAACATCAACCCAAGGTTCCTTAGGAACAGGTAAAGGTGTGTATAACCCATGAGGCATTACTCTAGACTTAGCTTGTCTACATGTTATGCACCTATCACAAATTCTTTGCACATCTCTTTTCATGTTAGGCCAATAAAAGTATTCATGTAAAACATCCAAAGTCTTAGCAATTCCAAAATGCCCCATCAAACTACACCCATGCGCTTCTCTTACAAGCAATTCACGTAAAGAACAATTAGGCACACACAATTTATTTTCCTTAAATAAAAATCCATCATGCCTAAAAAACCTATCCTTGGCCGAAAGAAAGAAGAAGATGGAGCCTCGTCTATTGTGTTTGTGGTCTTTTATATTAGGTTTTACAAATGAAATGACCGATGAAATATTAAATTTTAATATCTCTAAAATTCTCATCGGTGATTTTGTTTGTAAAGTCAAGTTAAAATTTTTATTTTGCACGAAAAGTTTTAGAAACCCTCCAAATACTACAAACATATTCCCAATGGCTACCATCGATAAAAGAGTAAATAGTATAAAAGAGCATTCCATCGATGATTTTGTTGGCAAAAAAAATATTAATTATCAACATCTTGAGAAGTGAATAGTGTTAGGGAAAAGGGGAAGAATTCTCATAGTCTTTGAAATATACCGATGGAAACATTTTGTTAGTATACCTACGTGTAAGGAACGCCATAAATAATGTGAGGGAGAAGAGGAACAATTCCCATTGCCACTAGAATATACCAATGGACACATTTTGTCGGTATTTCCATCAGAGTAAAAACAGTGTCTGATGTCAAATTTGATTTGTATTTCTTATCTATTCATCCTACAAATACTTAAATTCACAGTTGTACGCACAACACAATAAAAGCAATTCACATTATACTAATAATAAAAAAATAATATTTACTTGTCATTCAATAATAAATTAGCATAATTGTCATTACATTAAAGTAAATTTCATCCATAAATTTTACATTATAGTTTATGGCATTACACATTCGTGTTTTGCAAATTTATTAGAATTGTCTTCTTCTTCGTCAATTGACTTGTCCTCATTTTAATTATAATTTTTTATGTTGATTTCATCGCTATCATTATCTTTATTGACTTATGTGTGTCCACTGAAGCTCAAAACATCATTCAACTCTTTAAGGTCAACATAAAAAAAATATTATTGGCAACATAAAATTTGAATTTTCTTCTAAGTCATTAGACAGAGCAACTCGATATGGATCAACCAACTCACCAAGTTAAAAAGACATCATCTCCTATAGCTAATTCATTGTTCCCATCGTGTACAACATCGACATGACCCCTGAGTTTGATTTTCACTACGGATAACCAATCAACTCTTGAATGATCATTTCTAAAGGAAGGAGTGTATGTGTAATAAACTTGCTGCAATTACTTGATGAAAACAAAGACATTGTCAACATTGTGGAGTCTAGCCTTTGAATTAATTTCAACCAAAACATGATGGGGATCTACTTTGATTTTTCTATTAGTGGTGTCATACCAATAGCATTTGAATAAAAATACTCTATCTTGTTCGCTATGATATTGTAATTCAATTACCTCTTCTAACTTCCCATAGTTAACTTCAAAGTCATTTAAAGTCGATCCCTTAACACAAACCCCACTATTATATGTCTTTCTACTCTGCCTATATTTTTCAGTATGAAACACATGTCCATTAATAAAATACCGTTGTAGCACTTCACCTTTCTTTCAGAACCTATACTTAATAAAGACAAAGTAACACTAGCATTCCCTCCCAATTGATAAACCTAGTACATGAAGTACAACCATGAACAATTAACGAGAAATATATAATGAAATTAAGTATCCTGAGTGATAAGAATAATTAAATAGTACTTACATGTGTTCTGAACTATTTTGAAAATTTTTCATCTTGTAATCTAAAGATTTGGGATTCAGTTAGCTGTGAGTTTTGAGACAGTAAATATTGATGATGTTGCCTACGAGATATTTAACAATGTATCAGTTTATGTTATTATAAGAGATAATTTGTTTGAAAATAACAACATGTTAAATAATATACTTACTGAATAAAAGGTTTCAGTTTATCATAGTTAAATAGCACATAATTATATGCTTGTTTGAGTTATATTTTAGACACATATCTTCCCCTCACAACATTTTTTGGCACAGGTCATTCAGGATGAGAGAATATTGATAAGTTCACAGTTAAAGACACTTCCTCACCATCATTGTAAAACCTCTGGGTGAAAAATTATAAATTGACTAGTTTCTTATAAAACAAAAAGAAAACAAATTTGTAACTCTCAATCGGGTTATCAGAAAATTATAAAACTTTGCATGGAGCCTTCTAATATGATTCCTTAGCTTGAGTTAAAATTTCAGAATTTTTAGAGAAATTCAGAAATTTGATGAAAAATCACAATTTGACTAGTTTTACGTTATTGGACGTAATTTTAAATCCGACCATTAGATTAAGCTAAAATTTTATAAGAAACCTTAAAATATATTGAATAAAATCTGGTTAAAATTTTAGGATGAACAGATCTTGGTAGTGCTATCAAAGAATAAAGACCGTCAAATGGAAGCAAAAGATTCATTAAGGGTGAAATGGTAATTTGCCATTAAAAATAAAACAAGGCAGCCCCTTTTCTATTATGAACTGCTGACTAGGCAGTAACAAATATGGAAAAAAAATTAAGAGAAGAACGTGAGAAATTAAGAGAAAAACAAGAAAAAGTGAGAGAGAGCTTTGAAACTTGTAAGATTGAAAGACTTGGAATATTAAATTAAGGAAGAATCAAGTGAAGGAAGATATAAGAAAGGTGAGGAGGGCTGGCCACACTAGGAGGAGAAGAAAAGTTGGGAGAACTTAGATTGGTAAGCATGAAAAGTTTAGATTCTTACTTGATTGAATTGTTTTTGGGTTTATTTGAGTAAGTTATCAAACAATGATAATTAAATTTGATTTAATTTCTCAAAATCTTGATTTTTTAAATGAGGGTTCTTATGAGAATTTGGGGATTTTGATAAAAATAGTAAACATGATGGAATTGAGGTAGAATAGTATAGAAATAGTGAATATAAATAGTAATTAAGAAAGAAATTGAATAATTTTGAAGAAAAGAACTTGTAATTAAGGATGCGGAAATATAGGAATGAGGTTTTGAATGTTTTATATTTAGAAATGATGTTCTTTATCTTATTTGAAGTATTCAAAATATGAACAAGTGAAGAAACATCATAAGAATGTGAAAATAAGGAATAAATAAAAGGTAGGAAAAGTTGATGGGAGGATTCTCTAAGTGAGTTAAAAGAAGAAAATTGATTAAAACTATATATTGAAAATGAGGTGACAAATAAATGAAAATTTTGGTGTAAACCCTAATTAAATAAAAGATATTACGTGCTTCAAATTTAGGCATGTAGGAGAAATGATAATGGATTAATAATGTAGTGCAATCTGATTGATTCAGGAGTTGTACCGAGAGCAGGGTATTAGGCAGGAGGAGCTGTGCTATCACGAGTAGACAGTAAGTGATTCATCACTTTCTTTTAAAATTCAGAGTTTCATTATTAGTTATGAGTTGTTTATGACATATTGATATAGAAGAAGTAGATGAAGAAACTGTTGGTATTATAATTGGGATGTCGGGTAGTCAGTATGAATTACCGGTTAGTATGAATTTCTGGTTGGTATGGGATTACCGGTTGGTTAGTATGAATTACCGGTTAGTATAGAATTACCAGTTGGTATGGAATTACTGGTTGGTTAATATGAATTACTAATTAGTATAGAATTACCGGTTGATATGGAATTACCGATTGGTTAGTATGAATTACCAGTTAGTATAGAATTACCAGTTGGTATCGAATTACCGGTTGATATGGAATTACCGGTTGGTTAGTATGAATTACCGGTTAGTATAGAATTACCGGTTGGTATGGAGTTACCGGTTGTATTGGCTATTGATAGAGAATAGCCGGATGTTGGGTAATTCATATGGAATTACCGGTTATATTGGCTATTTATAGAGAATAGCCGGATGTTGGGTAATTCTGATGCAACCATATTATTCGATAATTTCACCCATATTTAACTAGTATTTTTCCTATGTTGTTTTATATAAAATGCCTTGATATTCCTTGTTTTATGCTTTGAAGGCACTTTTGGATGAAAGATGCAAAAAGGAGTAAATTGGAGATAATTGGCAGATTTGACCTTCAGTCGATGTTTTGTGTAGAGCGTGAGCTCTAGAGGTTGAAATGAGGTGATTCCAGTGGCATTAAAAATCTAACATCCATACCTTTCTGGACATCTAGTTCAAGAAAATAAAATAAGGAAGAGCATGGAAATCGCAATCTTCAAAGTCAAATCTCGCAATTTGCCAGTGTTGACCTTCAGTCATTCCGACTTGAATATCTAGGGTTACAGAAGTCCAATTGATGCAAACTCAATTGTTTTGGATTCCTGACTCAAAGGTGTATAAACGCTCTAAATTGAAGCAAAAAAAAAAGTCATATGATGGATATATGATTTTTCAAAGATGACAACTGAACTCTGCCAGCAAACAGGTTTCGTGAAGAAACGAGTCCAAATTACATTCTGAAGCATCTAAACCGATATCCAAGTTTTTATTTCAGCAATTTAGCTCCTCTAAGTCAAAGCTTGAAGATTTCATGTAATGCTATTTCTTATTTTTTAGGAAAATAGTTGTTGAAGTACTTAAAATGTCAACAGTCTACTTAAGGGAGGACTATTTTGTAAAATAAAGACTAAGGTTTCCTAGGATATAAAAAGAATGAGAGAAGAGAAGGGGGGCAGCCAGCCAAGAGGAGAAAAATGCCCCTCCTCCTCTAAGAAACATGAAATTATGCATTCTTCCTTCTTTTTGATTAGTTGTTCAACAAACATGCAAGGCTAAACACTTTTTCTTGGTTGTAAGGACACAGAAACCTTCGTATTTCAAGAACTGTGAGATTTATTTTACCTTTTATTTTCAGTTTATATGATGAATATGTTTGTTCTCCAATGCTTATTTTTTCTATGTTTGTTTATTTTAATTGCTAGAGCGGACTCTAAGTTATTATTGTAGACAATCAATTGCTAAGTTTGATATCAAAATCGGAGTTGTAATATATGAACTTGTGAAGTAACCGAGTTTAATAATCATGGTGGATCTACGTTATTAATCTTAGGGAGAACATTCAATCAAATCAAACATAGACTACGTACAGTTATGTTTTCTTGATTAATCAACTTATCTAGTTCTTAAGGCTGCCATTGAATTAAATTACTAGTGCGGACACTGTGGTTGTTTGAAGGTTAGGGTTAGTTATACGGCGGATCCGTTAACTAACCAACGTTAAGAAGAGATAAATATTCAGAATATAAATTGATGTTTCATTTCTATGATCAGTTCTGATTTCTGTAGGTGGATGTGTGCTTGTAACCAAGGTTTGTTCTTTTGATAATTTTTTGATTTTATTAAATTTTGTTTGATAGTTTTCTGTTTTCTTTTGCTTTAGCCTAGATAACATCCAACCCCTCCCCCAAATTGCATATTATCTAGCATAAAAATTTGACTCGAATCTTCCTCGTGGGATTAACCCCTTGCTTTCTCTATACTATCTTGTGTGTTGTGTTTGAAGTTAGGGTAATTAATTTGTGTGACCGCAACATCTTGACAAATTTTGGCGCCGTTACCGGGGAAGTAATTTTAGTTGAATCTTGTGCTATTATTTTTATTTTCTGTGATTGTTATTTATTTTTCTAAAAAAAAAGAGAGAAAAAGAATTTTTGCTTGCTGCGGTACTGTTTAAAACAGATTTTTGGTGGAATTAGAAATCAGCCTTTTGTTTCCTAAAGGGAAACAACGTTCTAAACAAGACTAGTGGTCCACTAGCCCCACGCTATTGAAGCCAAATTCCTCTATTTTTTAGGGTTTTTAGGAAGTTTTAGTTTTCTAGCGTAGGATTTTCGTACAATTTGTATTGTTTTCGATCTCTTGTGTGGTTGGTTTCTTTTGAGTTTTCTTGAAAATTTATGTCTGTAACCCGTTCTACTAATCAGATTCAAGTGTAAGTGGATCTCGAAATAGAAAATACTTTACGCAGGTTACAAAAGGAAGCTCACGTCAATACCATGGCTATTGAACGACAACAAACACTCAAGGAGCTTGTTGCTCCTAACATGGAAAGCAACCATTGTGCATCAACATCGATAATAATATAAACTTCAAGCTCATATTTGGTTTTATACATTTGCTACCAACATTCAATGGTCTTGCAGGTGAAGATCCGCATACTCATCTCAAGGAGTTCCATATGGTTTGCGTTGGCATGAAACTGAATGGAGTTGACGAAGAACAGGTTAAGTTGAAAGCTTTCCCTTTCTCTTTAAAAGGGGCAGCAAAGACATGGTTTTTCTTTATTCTCCTATGTTCCATTGGAACTTGGAATGCTATGAAGAAGATTTTTCTTGAAAAGTATTTCCCAGCATCTCGAGTTGCCAATATAAGGAAAGAAATATGTGGGATTCGACAATCTCATGGAGAGACACTTTTCGAGTATTGGGAAAGATTTGAGCAACTGTGCATTCAATGCCCTCATCATCAAATACCCGATCAGTTGCTCATTCAATATTTCTATGAAGGATTGATCCCTACTGACCGTAGTATCATTGATGCTGTAAATGGAGGAGCGTTGGTAGATAAGACACCAGAGGTTGCACGCTAATTGATCTTAAACATGGCAGCTAACTCGAAACAATTTGGCACGCGTGGAGACTTCGCAAACAAACAAGTAAATGAGGTAAGTATTTCTAACCTTGAAAATAAAGTTAATGATCTTACTTCTCTTGTGCGTTCTTTGGCTTGTGGAAATGTACAGAAGGTGAAAGTTTGTAGCATATGTTCCTTACAAGGACATACCTCAGATATGTGCCCAACAATGCAAGAAGATTACATTGAACAGGTTCATGTGGTTGATGGAGGATTCAACAGACAGTCCCAGCATAAATATGATCCCTTTTCCAACACGTACAATCCCGGATGGAGAGATCATCCAAATTTATGTTATGGGAATCCACCTCAACAAGGCAATCAAGGCCGACAGTTCCATCCCCATAGATTTCAGCCCCAATAGAATTATCAAGCTGATAACTTGCAACCAAGGTTTGTTCTCTTGATAATTTTCTGATTTTATTAAATGTTGTTTGATAGTTTTACTGGTTATATTGACTACTGATAGAGAATAACCAGTAATTCGTATGGAATTACCGGTTATATTGGCTATTTATAGAGAATAGTTGGATGTTGGGTAATTCGTATGGAATTCCCAGTTTGATTGTTGGCTATTTAAGAGGATTAGCCAGGTTTGAGGTAAAATTATGAATTACCAAATTAAAAATTAAGCTATGAGTGTTGGTTACAGAGGTCCTATAAGTATAGGATTAATAAATTATGAATGGGTTATTAATGTTGATATATAGTAAGTTGGTGATGAAAGATAATTTGATATATTTTGAAGACTTGTAAACATAATAGCTTTATCATCTTTAATGTGTTATCTTTCTTATTTCTTATTAATGTTATGTATACAGGTTTTTCACGAGGTGATGCGGAGTGTTAAATATGGGCTTTGTGTTTTAATCTGTTTATTTTGTGGGATGTAATATATTTGCTTTATATGTAATTTGTATTATATGTAGATTGTAATATATATATCATGAAGATGTTTACTTTTGGTACTTATACATTTAAAATGAATGAGTAAGGAACTAATATTATTAAACTATTCAAAAAGAATATTTAGTAATTATAATCATGCATGTTTAAAAGATGGATGCATGTTAATGTAATAATTAGTTCAATATGAATCTTTTGAGTTTATAATTGTTTGTAGTTAATGTGTTATTTGTTGATGATGTAAGGTTGAGAAAATACAATGAAGTATAGTTATGTGAAATATTATTTGATGAGATGGGATATGATCCAGGATGGTTGGATTAAAGTGGAAGTTTTGAGTATTGTGATTGAATGAAGTCTAGTCGATAACTTGGTAACATCAAAAAACAAAGGAAACTTTGCTGAAATTTAAAATAAAAAAAAACTAATCCCATAATTTTAGACATACTATTCAATACTTGACATTAGTAAAGAAATGTTTGAGATTTCATGACATTATAATTTAAGAGTGTTACAATCATTATGTCTTGAAACGTGGTTAATTCTTGTTCTAAATTGAGGCTTTAAAAAGTACAAGATAAATGTTGAGATTTCTTCAACAATATAAACCTCGTATATCAAAGCCTAAACATGCTTCTTGTTTTTTAGTTTTCTCTTAAGGTTGAAGAAATACCTACATGGAATTAAATGAATATTTTGAATTATACAACTAAATTTTAATTACGATGCATGTGCAATCCCTAACCTCTTGAATTGATACATCCATCTATATTGGATTGGGCCTTCAACTTTTGTCTCAAATGGTAAATGTATGGAAAATGCTCTATCGAGTTGAAAAACGATGTAGAGAACATCATCTCAAGTTTTCATATTGTCTACATGATATATTTGTTACAAGCCTCTCCATGTGTTGTGTTTACAACTTGTTAAAGCATATATCTCTAAAGAAATGACTGATCTTCATGAGTGCATCCCATATCTCATTTAGTAATAAATCCCGGTAAGTTAATAGAATGAGTGTTTGTATAAACACATTACAGTAGTGGCTCTTCATTCCATACAATCTGCAATCCTCTAAATTCACCAACCTTGATATGTTTGAGGCATGTCCATAAAGAAAACACAGACTTTTAAGTCACTGATGATAGACAAGTAACTGTGCATTCTTATCTAAGGTGAAACTAGCTATGAGCTTTGCATCCTATAACCCAAAAAAACAAAGTCCATATTTTTACGATGACAAAACAAAGATATATTCATTCTAGCCTTGATGTTGTCCTTTGTCTTCCTTTCACATCATCCATAACTATGTTGAAAATGTTCTCAAACATGTTATTTTTTATATGTATGACATCAAGGTTATGATGAAGTAGATTGGTATTCCAATAAGAAAGCTCCTAGAAAATACTTTGCTTTACCCAATTGTGGATCAAACCAAAACAAAAGAAACTTTGCTTGCCAGATTGAAAACCAAACACAATGTCATCATACTATGACATCACGTCATACAATTCCTCACCCAAAAAAAGTTGTGGTACAACATCTCTTTCAACTTTGCCAATAAAAAAGTCTTTTCTGTTCTTTCTGTATTTGTGATCCATTGGCAAGAACCACTTGTGACAGTTAAAAAAAGATGTTTTACTGTCGTTTGTTAGTGTGAATGCTTTGCTATTTTCCTTACAATATGAACATACTAGTTTTCCATGTGTGTTCCAACCATAAACCATTTCATAAGCAGGAAAATCACTGAAAGTCCATATCAAAGCTACCTTCATAAAAAAATTATGTTTTTTTGATACATCATAAGTCAAAGCTCCAATTGACCACAAGTGCTTTATCTCATCAATTAACAGTCTAAGATAAACATTTATATTCTAACCTGGACTATTAGGATCGACTATAATTGTAGATAAAAACATGAACTTTAGCCTCATACACATACTTGGTGACAAGTTGTAAATCGTGAGTATCACTGACCAATAAGAATAAGGGGCAACAAATGACCCGAATGGATTGAATTCGTCTGTACATAACCCAAGATGCACATTCCTAGTCTCCACTGAAAATTAAGGATGCACATTGTTAAAGTGTTTCCAGGCTTCACCATCACTACATCCACAATATCATGTGATTGGTGCTATGTCATGGGCTCAGCAGTTTTTATGTGCGACAAGAGTACTTTCCCTGCCAGTTCTGGGTTTATAATGAGAATGCCCACATGTTCTTCAATTGGTCAACTTAGTATTTTCAAGGTTGTACAACATGCAGAAATTTGGACACATGTTAATTTTATAGTAACATAGACTGAGGGGTTTCATTATGGACTTAGTAAAATATATTTTCTTTTTCAGCCTGTTCCCTTCAGATAACCTACTTCTCGCTTATTCAACAATTTTATCATAACCGACCTCACTCAACCAATGATCCGACTTGATAGTGTATACATATACAATGACCGATAACTTACTATGATTTATGCAACCATTCTACAATGGTTTGTCAGAATCTTTTAAAAGATCAAAAAACATGGTTGCGTTTGCATTAGGTTCTTCATTTATGATTGAACATTGACCGGCATGACCCTGATTCATTCTCATTGCATCTATAACCATATTTTTATAAGGATTACTATTGTCATCTATAACTCCATGCACGTTACTAGCACTAAAAGTTTACCCAACCATTTTTTATACCATGATATCGTAAGGAACATATTGTTCTCTATGTGCATACCAACACAAGTATTTCTTCATAAACCCTTTTTGTAGAAGATGCATCGTTACAACATCTGGATTGAAATCTTTTCTATTCTTACACCTCTTGCAAGTACATCTAATACTGCTTCCACTAATATTTCTCGGATTAGATAGTATGTAATTAATAAAACCCTAAACCCCATTACAATAATCCATCTTCCGTAACCTTTGGGGTGAATCTTGATACATCCATGAACAATCATCCATTACTTATATCAAACCTATATAAAATAATGAACCCGTTAGAAAGCTATTATTTATTTCATCACAAAACACCAAAGTAAAAAATTCAACATAAGTTTTATCAATTTACAAACAAATATAATTTTACAAAATTTAAAACAAACCCTAACATGTACAAATCATTAATCCATACAATTTGAATTTTTTGTATATGAAAAAACTATGAAACAAGTAAACACCCAAACAAAATAAATATACTACAAAAATATGCAAAAAAATAAAATTAAGATTTTAAAATTATGTTCAAATGAAAAAAAAGGTAGATTTGCTTACTTAAGGTGGAAAATCCTTAATAAAATTTTAATCAGAACATGAATGCTGATAAACTGAGTGTTATGGTTGTCAAATTTGTCATGGGAGATTGAATTATATTGAGATGAGGGGTGATTGTTTGTTGCAAAAACAAAATGCACAAGGAAGAAGGAGAAATGAGGGAGGGGAAAAGGAGGGTTGATCGTCAGATCACAAATTAATTATAAACGATGAAATGACTGACAAAATTATTCTATCAGTAACTCCATTAGTCATTCTGTTAGTAAAAATATCATGTCACCGTACGATTTGTCTTTTTTTTAATCCCACTATAATATTATCTGTAATTCATTAGGTATATACTGAGGGATTCTTTTTGTTGGCATATATAAGGATG
>Ga0325400_1000311_pt1 | contig 33772 bp, 32 predicted proteins | sample PopdelMetagenome_2_FD_205662 | JGI IMG/M metagenome (GOLD analysis project Ga0325400, IMG submission 205662) | Populus deltoides microbial communities from Bellville, Georgia, United States - Xylem-PdKOR-R1 | ecosystem: Host-associated > Plants > Phyllosphere > Stem > Wood/Secondary xylem...
CGGCGCCCGTCGACGGGAAAGACAGGGATCGCCGCCGCGGGAGGGAGCTTCCGGACTGCTCCCGCGGCGGCGACCCCGATCCCCCCAGCCGCCGGTCTGCCAGCGGCTAGCTGAACATAACCTGCATCAGAATGCGCGCGACACGGTGATGCCCCAGGTGCGCGGGTCGCCCGGCTGGCCGACCACCAGCCCGGTCGATCCGGACTGAAGCGCGAGCAGCTCGAAATAGTCCTTGCCCAAGGCGTTGCGGACCCAACCCCACACGTTCCAGCTGCCGGGCGCCTTGTAGCCAAGGCGGAAGTTGGACAATGCATAGCCGTCGATGTCGGTGTAGAGCGACCGCGACGGGTTGGACGAGAAGCGCGACCGGTAGCTGCCGTCGTAGCCCGCATAGACCTGGCCGGCCAGCCCGCCGATCCGCGCAGGGATGCCGTATTCCGCGCCCCACGAGAACGCCCATTTGCTGATGCCGGGCAGGATCTGGCCCGAGATGTCGCAATTGGCCGGGCTGTACGAGACCTGGGTCGCCGTTCCCGCCCGTCCCGCCGGGCTGGCGGGGTTGGCCGCGGTGGCGGTGGTGCCGCCCGAGAGCTCGGGCGGGCACGGGGCATCCACGAAGCGGACGTACTTCGCGTCGGTGAAGGCGGCATTGGCGTAGAGGTTGAGGCGCGCGGTCGGGCGGAACGCCGAGTCGATCTCCACGCCCCTCGTCCGCACCCGTCCGGCATTGGCGAGATAGCCGCGCAGCACCCCGAGCTGGCCGTTGGTGACGGTTGCCTGGTAATCCTCGATCTCGGTCCAGAAGGCGGCGAGGTTCACCGTCGCTCGGCGGTCCAGGAACTGGGTCTTGAGCCCGAGCTCGAAATGGTTGACCTTTTCCGGCTTCACCGTGGCGGCGGCGAGGATCGGCTCGTTGGCGGCGTCGAGCGGCAGGCCGGACAGGTTGATGCCGCCCGACTTGTAGCTGCGCGCATAGGTTGCGTAGTAATGGACGTCGTCGCTGACGTCGTAGGCGACGGTGAGGTCGCCCGACAGGTTCCAGTTGCCGAACGTCGGCGAGTAACGCTGCGGCGCGAGGACCCCGCGCTGGGCGGCCGTGAGGCTGGTCGATCCGGCGGCGGTGGTCACCACCGACACGTAGGCGCCGTCCTTCCGGTCGTGGTTGAGCCGGACACCGGGCGAGATCGACAGCCGGTCGGTGGCGTGCCACGTCAGCTTGCCGAACAGGGCCGCCGAGCTGTTGGTGAAGCCGATGGTGTTGCGCGCGGTGAGCCCGTCGGTGCCCGCCGCGCCGAGGAAGGCGGACGCCGCCGGCCCCTGCACCTGGAGCCCCTGGGTATCGATCGTCTGGCGGAAGTAGAAGGCGCCCAGCACATAGTCGACCGCGCGGGTGCCGTTTGAGGCGAGCCGTAGCTCCTGGCTGACCTGCCGCTGCTGCGACGGATTGGCCGACACGGTGGTGACCGGCAGCCCGATGAAGTCGCGGTCGTTCGACGGGTCCCAGTTCCAGAATCGCCACGCGGTGACGGAGGTCAGCGTGCTTGAGCCGAGATCGAGATCGCCCGACAGCGACACGCCGCCGATCTCCTGCCGGGCGCGCAGGTCGGTGTCGACGTCGGTGACCCGGTCGAACGCGTCGGTCGAGGGCACCGCATATCCCTGCGCGGCGGCGAGTGCGGCGTACTGGCGTGCGAGGGGGCGCTGGGTGGCGCCGACGCGGGCATAGTATTGGACGCAGCAGTTCGGGTTCTGGCGGTTATAGTCGCCCGACAGGGTGAGATCGAGCGTGGGGCTCGCGCGCCAGAGGAACTGCGACCGCAGCGAAAGGTTGTCCTGGGCGTTCTGCCATTCGTCCTGGCGCGTGTTGTAGATGGTGCCGCGACGGGAGGTGACCGAGGTCGATAGCCGCATCGCGATCTTGTCGTCGACCAGCGGCCCGGACACCGACGCCTTGGCCTGGAGGAAATCGTAATTGCCCGCGCTCAGCTCCACCCGGGCCTCGGGCGAGAAGCTGGGTTTGCGGGTGTAGATGTTGATCGCGCCCGCGGTGGTGTTCTTGCCGTAGAGCGTTCCCTGCGGCCCGCGCAGCACCTCGATCCGGTCGGTGTCGGTGAAGTCGAAGGTCGCGGAGGCGATGCGGCTGTAATAGACCCCGTCGACATAGATGCCGACCCCCTGCTCGATCCCGTCGTTGGTCAGGCCGAACGGCGCGCCGAGCCCGCGGATGTTGGCGGCGGAATTGCGTGGATTGGTGGAATAGAATTGGAGGGACGGCTGGAGCTGGGTCAGCCGGTTGACGTTGTAGGCCCCTGTCTCCGCCAGCGCCGTGCCGCCGATCACCGACACGGCGATCGGCACCCGCTGGATCGATTCCGACCGCCGTCGCGCCGTGACGACGATGTCGCCGCCTCCCTGCTGGGCGTTGCCGATCCGACCCTCGGCCTGGTCGTCGGCGGCGTCGACGTCGGGAGCGCCGGTCTGCGGCCCGGCCGTCTGGTCCGGCGGACTTGCCGCGGCGGCGGCCTGGGTGGCGAGCAACAGGGCGAGCGTGATCGTCATGCGCGGCAATCCCCTTCGATGTGACGCCAATCTCCACCGTTTCGATGGAGGATCAACGAAGCGATCGCTTGGGGGCCGCGAAGTGCAGCTTCAGGTGGTTGTTATGCCTCGCAAACCTGCCGCCTGGCGGGGCGTGCGGACGGGATGGGCGGGTCATGCGGCACCCTCTGAGGCGACGAAACGTCGCGCACGTCGACCGGGGCAATCGGAATCGCTGTGAAGCGTCGTCCGCATGGACGACGTCATCCCGTGCGCATCGCCGTCCGGCCGTCGGCTTCGACCGGCCGTTCACACGACCGCGGGCGCCTTTTTCCCGATCGCGTCAGGCGCGTCCGGTGTTCGCGATCATCACCGTCTTGGGCACGAAAGGGATGGCACGCTCGTAATCGCCCAGGCTGCCGGACCCGTGCCGCGGGCCCATGCGCCGTCCGGTACGGAAGTGATCCTCCACGATCGCGGCCTGTTGCTCGTTCTTGTAGCTGCCGAACGCCCGCGCCGGATCGAGCTTGCCGTACTTGTACGGGCTGTAGCCGAGATATGCCCCCGTCTGTTCCACCAGGCCGCGCAGGATCACGCTGCGGCCGTGCTGATGCTGCCAGGCATGGGTCAGCTCGTGGACCAGCCAGGCGGCGTCGCCGTCGTGGAGCGAGAAGTCCGCCTTGTAGTCGAGTTCGTGGAAATAGACGTGGCCGTTGGGCGCCATGGCGATGCCCTTCTTCTGCCAGGGAAGGTAACGCCGGTTGTGGATCCGCACGCGCTCGACCTTCAGCGCGTCGCCGAACACCCCGCGGGCGAGCTGCTCCTCGCCGGCGGTCAGCGGACGGGCCACCGCGTCGCCGACCGCGTGCCGCGCCATCAAGTCAGGCATGTGTTCCTCCCGTCCCCACGCCCATCTTGGTCCGCCATCCGTGGAGCAGCAGCGCGAACACCGCGACCAGCACCGCGACGAGCAGAAGGACGCCGATCCGGTCGGCCGTCGTCGGACCGACCGGCCCGTCCCGACGGTCGCCCGCCGTCATCCCGTAGAAGATGAAGCTGCCCGCGAGCCAGTAGATGCCGGCAAGGATCGCGAAGCCGAGAAGCGCCAGCCATCGCCGCCCACCGCGCACGGGCATCCGCCAGCGCAGCAGCAGCGCATAGACCACAGGCGCCGACACCAGGACGGCGCCGATCTTGATCGTCACCCACGTCTCGTTCGGCTCGGCCCCCGTGGAATAGTCGAACAGCGTCGCCCCCTCCAGGAGGGCCAGGACGCCGATCCAAAAGGCGGCGCTCGCGACGGCCGAGAAGACGAGTTCGGCGACCCGTGCCGGCCACCGCGTCATGATCCGCCGCTCCACCTTGCCGGTTCGGCTGCAACCGCAGAGGACCGCTCGGGTTCCCGCCGCGCCCGATCGCACCTCGGGCGCGGAGACGCCAGTGGCTGCGATGCCGCGTTTCAGACCAGCCGGTTCTGCCTGACAGCGGCGGCGACGAAGCTGGCGAACAGCGGGTGGGGGTCGAAGGGCTTGGACTTCAGCTCCGGATGGAACTGGACCGCGACGAACCAGGGATGGTCGGGACGCTCGACGATCTCGGGCAGGGTGCCGTCTGGGCTCATGCCGCTGAAAACCAGACCGCCCCGTTCCAGCGCCTGCTGGTAGTGGGTGTTGACCTCGTAGCGGTGGCGGTGGCGCTCGCTGATCGTGGTGGCGCCGTAGATTGACGAGACGACCGAGTTCGCGCCCAGCCGCGCCTCATAGGCACCCAGGCGCATGGTGCCGCCCAGGTCGCCCTGCTCCTCGCGCTTCTCCAGACCGTCGCGCCCCATCCATTCGGTGATGAGGCCGACCACCGGCTCGGGCGTCGGGCCGAACTCGGTGGAACTGGCCCCGGCGATGCCGGCGAGGTCGCGCGCACCCTCGACACAGGCCATCTGCATGCCGAAGCAGATGCCGAAATAGGGGATCTCGCGCTCGCGGGCGAAGCGGACCGAGCGGATCTTGCCCTCCGCGCCGCGCTCGCCGAACGCGCCGGGGACCAGGATCGCGTCGCAGGGCTCCAGCCGGGCGGCCACCGCGGCGGCGTCCTCGCCCTCGAACAACTCGGCGTCGATCCAGCGGACGTTGACCTTGACCCGGTTGGCGATGCCGCCGTGGACCAGCGCCTCGTTCAGCGACTTGTACGCGTCCTGGAGGCCGACATACTTGCCGACCACGCCGATCGTCACCTCGCCCTCGGGGTTCGTCAAGCGGTCGACGATGTCCTGCCAGCGGCTGAGGTCGGGCTTGCCCTCCGGTTCGATCCCGAAGGCGCGCAGGACCTCGGAGTCGAGCCCCTCGGCATGGTATTGGAGCGGGACGGCGTAGATGCTCTTGGCGTCGAGGGCGGGGATGACGGCGCTGGCGGGCACGTTGCAGAACTGGGCGATCTTGGCGCGCTCCGCCGACGGCAGCGGCTGTTCGCAGCGGCAGACCAGCACGTCGGGCGCGACGCCGAGCGCGGCGATGTCGCGGACCGAATGCTGAGTGGGCTTGGTCTTCAGCTCGCCCGCGGCGGCGATGTAGGGGACCAGCGTGACGTGGATCGACACGGTGCGGCCGCGGCCAAGGTCGTTGCGGAGCTGGCGAATCGCCTCGATGAACGGAAGCGACTCGATGTCGCCGACGGTGCCGCCGATCTCGCACAGCACGAAGTCGAGCGGCGCGCCATCGTCGTCGACCGTGTCGGCCTGCGCGAACGCCTTGATCGCGTCGGTGACGTGGGGGATCACCTGGACGGTGGCGCCCAGGTAATCGCCACGCCGCTCGCGCTCGATGATGGTCTTGTAGATGCGACCCGAGGTGACGTTGTCCGACTGGCGCGAGGCTACGCCGGTGAACCGTTCGTAATGGCCGAGGTCGAGGTCGGTCTCCGCCCCGTCGTCGGTGACGTACACCTCACCGTGCTGGTAGGGGCTCATCGTGCCCGGGTCGACGTTGAGGTAGGGGTCGAACTTGCGGATGCGCACCCGGTAGCCGCGCGCCTGGAGGAGGGCGGCGAGCGAGGCCGCCATGAGGCCCTTGCCGAGCGACGAGACCACGCCGCCGGTGATGAAGATATACCGCGTCATGGGGAGAACCGCCTAGCGTGGATGGGGGACGTGCGGCAACCCGGCTCCGATCGGGAGCGTGCCGGGTTGCGATGAAAGGAGCGTTCTCGTCACCAGCGGCCGGGACCATGGCTCGGCCCGCGTGAGGCCCGGCCACGAACCCCGCGCGGCGGATGGACCGGCCGGTGGCGACGTTGGAATAACGAGAGCGGAGGCTTACCGCTGGAGCGGTACCGCGCCGTTCCCCTGCGCGGCGGCGGCGTTGGTGGCCGCGTCCGCGGCCTCGCCGCCGAACGGGGCGGCGTTCTGCGGCGGCGCCTGCGTCGGGAGCTGGGTCTGCGGCCGCGCGAGCGAGGTGTCGATCGTCTCGGTGCGACGGGTCGCGGCGAGAAAGGCGAGCACGATCGACATCAGCACGAACAATCCGGCCAGCACCGCGGTGGCGCGGGTCAGGAAGTCGGCCGCGCCGCGCGCCGACATCAGCCCCGACGGGCTGCCGCCCATACCGAGCCCGCCGCCCTCCGACCGCTGCATCAGGATCACCGTGACGAGCGCCGCGGCGATGAGGGCGTGGACGACGAGCAGGAAGGGAAACATGAACGGTCCGATGCGGCAGGAAAGTCGCCGGGCACATAGGCCAGCCTCCCCCCGCGATCAACCGCGCCGCCGACGGCACCCCCGCCGGGGCTCGGAAACGCAGGAAAAGCAAGGAAACCCGGCGGGCGGGCGAGCGTTAAGGAGACGAAACAAGGTTCGGCGACGAGCCTTTCAGAATCGGGAACAAGCATCGTGGCATCGGCGATCGACTGCAACTCGCTGTCCGGATGGATGTCCACGCTGGTGGACTATGTCCGATCGGGCGAACCGGACCTCACCAACCGCCAGATGGCCCTGCTGATGGTCGTCTATCTGAAGCCCGGGCCGCACACCGTGCGCGGCCTTGCCCACGCGCTCAACGTGTCCAAGCCGGTGGTGACCCGCGCCTTGAACAGGCTGGGGGCGCTGGGCTATCTGCGCCGCCAGCGCGACGACAGCGACAAGCGCAACATCTTCGTCGCGCGCACCGCGGAAGGGGCAGATTTCCTTGACGAGTTCGAGCATTTCATCGGCGACGGCGAGCCCCCCGCCGCCCGTGGAGCCGACCGCGGACCAGGCGCCGTCGCCGCGTAGGGGGTTCGTGCTGGCCGGTCCGTCGGTGCTGCTCGATCCTGATACTCATGCGGTGCGCAGCGATCTCGCCGACGTCCGGCTGGCGGCCTACGTGTTCGCGCCGCACTACGCCGCCCCCGTGGCGTGCCGCACCGTCGCCGCCTGCGCATTGCGCACGGCGCGGGCGGACGATGCGCCGGTGATCGGCGAGGTCGCCGCCGACACCGTCTTCGAGGTGCTGGACCTCGTCGCCGACCGCGCCTGGGGCATGGCCCCCGCGATCGGCAAGGCCGGGTGGATCGACCGGGCCGCACTCGGCGCGTCGGCGTGACGCGGGTCTTCATCGACGGTGCCGCGGGCACGACCGGGCTGGAGATCCGCGACCGGCTCGCGGGACGGGACGGGATCGCGCTGATCGAGATCGACGAGGCGCGGCGCAAGGAGGCGCGCGCGCGGGCGGAGGCGCTCAACGCCGCCGACATCGTCGTGCTGTGCCTGCCCGACGATGCCGCGCGCGAGGCGGTCGCGCTGATCGCCAACCCGCATACCCGGGTGGTCGACGCGTCGAGCGCGCATCGCACCACGCCCGGCTGGACCTACGGCTTTCCCGAACTCGGCTTCGACGTCGCAGGCGCGATGCGGGTGTCGAATCCGGGCTGCTGGCCGAGTGGATTCCTGGCGCTGGTCGCGCCGCTGGTGCGTGGCGGGCTGGTCCCCGCCGACTGGCCGCTGACCTATGGCGGCGCGTCCGGCTATTCGGGCGGGGGCAAGGCGATGATCGCCGAGTTCGAGGACGCTGCACCCCCGACCGCGTTCCGCACCTACGGCCTAGGCCTGTCGCACAAGCACCTGCCCGAGATGCGCGACCATGCCGGACTGGCGCAGGCACCGATTTTCCTGCCCGCGGTCGCCGCGACCCACCGCGGCATGATCGGCGAGGTCGGCCTGCCGCTCGCCGTGATGCCGGGCACGCCCTCGCCCGCCGCGGTCCGCGACACGCTGGAGACGGCCTATGCGGTGGGTGGGGTGGTCCGCGTCGCGCCCGCCGCGGACACGGCGACGCTCCCGATCGAGGCCGATGCGGGGACGGACCGCATGACCCTGCACGTGTTTTCGAGCCCGGACGGTTCGCAGGCGCGACTGGTCGCGACCTACGACAATCTGGGCAAGGGCGCCGCCGGCGCGGCGGTGCAGAACCTCAACATCATGGCCGGGCTCGATCCGCTCGCCGGTCTGATCGTCTGACAGGAGTTTCCCATGCCGCGTAATCCCGTCGCCAAGCTGTTGCTGTTCGGCGCCACCGGCGATCTCGCGCGGCGGATGCTGCTGCCCTCGCTCTACGGGCTCCACGCCGACGGGCTGCTGCCGGAGGCGCTGACCATCATCGGCTCGGCGCGGACCGAACATGACGACGACAGCTTCCGCCGCTTCGCCAAGGAGGCGCTGGACGAGTTCCTGCCGGACGATCGGAAGGGGGAGGAGGCGCTTGGTCCGTTCCTCGATCGTCTCCGTTATCAGGCGATGGACCTGTCGGACGAAAAGAGCTTTCCGGCGCTGGCCGAAAAGGTCGGGGACGTGACGGGCGGCCTGGCCATCTACCTGTCCACCGCGCCGTCGCTGTTCGAGGCCGCGATCAAGGGGCTTGAGTCGGTCGGGCTCGCGGGCGCCACCGTCCGGATCGGGCTGGAGAAGCCGCTCGGTTACGACCTCGCCTCCTCGCGCGAGATCAACGACGCGGTCGCGGTCGCCTTTCCGGAGGAGAGGACGTACCGGATCGATCACTACCTGGGAAAGGAAACGGTCCAGAACATCCTGGCGCTGCGCTTCGGCAATTCGTTCTTCGAGCCGGTGTGGAACGCACGCGGGATCGACAACGTCCAGATCACCATCGCCGAGACGGTCGGGCTGGAGGAGCGCGCGGGCTATTACGAGGCCGCGGGCGCGCTGCGCGACATGGTCCAGAACCACATCCTCCAGCTCGTCGCACTGATCGCGATGGAGCCCCCCGCCCGCTTCGACGGCACCGCGATCCGCGACGAGAAGGCCAAGGTGTTCCGATCGCTGCGGCTGATCACGCCGGAGGACTCGCAGCACTGCACCGTCACCGGCCAGTATGAGGAAGGCGCATCGGGCGGAAAGATCGTCAAGGGCTATGTCGACGAGCTCGGCAAGCCGTCGACCACCGAGACCTTCGTCGCGATCAAGGCGCATGTCGACAATTGGCGGTGGCAGGGGGTGCCCTTCTATCTGCGCACCGGCAAGCGGATGGCCAAGCGGCGCAGCGAGATCGCGATCCAGTTCAAGCCCGTGCCGCATTCGATGTTCGCAGGGCGCGGCGGGCTCCTCCAGCCCAACACGCTCATCATCCGGTTGCAACCGGAGGAATATGTCCAGCTGCTGGTGATGGCCAAGGAACCGGGGCTCGACCGCGAGGGTGTGCGGTTGCGCGAGGTGCCGCTCAACCTGTCGCTCGACGCCGAGTTCGCGGGCACCAGGCGGCGGATCGCGTACGAGCGGCTGCTGCTAGACCTGATCGAGGGCGACCAGACGCTGTTCGTCCGCCGCGACGAGGTGGAGGCGCAGTGGGCGTTCGTGGACGCGATCCGCGCCGGGTGGACGGCGAACGGCACCAAGCCGAAGGGGTACGCGTCGGGCAGCTGGGGACCGTCCGCGGCGGTGGCGCTGACCGAGCGCGACGGGGTGACCTGGCAGGATGACTGAGCGGACATTCACGGTCCAACCCCGTTCGTGCTGAGCGACGTCGAAGCACAAGCGCATGACATGCCCGTCGACTTCGCTCAGGGCGAACGGACGGGCTTGCGAAGGAAGTATGATGAGCGAAGAAATCGAATGGTGGGACTATGAGGACGCGGCCGAACTGGCCGATGCGGTCGCGGGCGACGTCCAGTTCGTGATCGAGAGCGCGCTCGACGCGCGCGGCTCGGCGGTGATCGCGCTGGCCGGGGGCAAGACGCCCCTGCCCGCCTATGAGAAGCTCGCCCGGGCCAAGCTCGACTGGAAGAAGGTGACGATCGTGCCCACCGACGAGCGGATCGTGCCGCTTGGCGACCCCATGTCGAACGTCACGGCGATCGGCAAGATCTTCATCCCCAAGGGTGCGCGGGTGATGCCGATCGTTCCCAAGGCGACCGACGACTACAAGGCGGCGGGGCGCTCGGCGGACGCGCTGATGCAGGACCTCCACTGGCCGCTCGACCTCTGCCTGCTCGGCGTCGGCGGCGACGGGCACACCGCGTCCATCTTCCCGGGCCCCGACTTCGACGAGGCGCTGAACGGTCCGCGCGAGCGGCGGGCGCTCGGCGTGATGCCCGAGCCGCTGCCGGCGGAAGCGCCGGTCGCGCGGGTGACGCTGTCGCGGGCGGGGATCATCGGTGCCAAGTCGGTGATGATCGCGGTGACCGGCCAAGCCAAGCGCGACGTGATCGAGCAGGCGATCAAGCAGGGTGCGGGCTCGCCCCATCCGATCGGGCGGGTGCTGGCGGATACCGAGCTGCCGGTCGACATCCACTGGGCGCCGTAGCGTCCGCAGTCGTATGATCACGTCATCCCGGCCTTGAGCCGGGGTCCATCGTGCCGCATGACCGAACCGTTCGGCTCTCGTGGTGAAGTGGACCTCGGCTCAAGGCCGGGCTGACGGAGGATGTTAGCGTGAACCCCCAAGTCCAGGCCGTCACCGAACGGATCATCGAGCGGTCGCGCCCGACCCGGACCGCCTACCTCGCCTTCATCGACCGCGAGCGCGAGACGGCGATCCGCCGGCCCGCGCTCGGCTGCGCCAACCTCGCCCACGCCTATGCCGGCACCGACGAGGACCGCGACGCGATGCGCGCGGACCGGGGCATGAACATCGGCATCGTCACCGCCTACAACGACATGTTGTCCGCGCACGCAGTCTATTACCGCTATCCCGAGCTGATGAAGGTCTGGGCGCGCGAGGTCGGCGCGACGGCGCAGGTCGCGGGCGGGGTGCCGGCGATGTGCGACGGGGTGACGCAAGGGTATGCGGGCATGGAGCTGTCGCTGTTCAGCCGCGACACGATTGCGCTGTCCACCGCCGTCGCGCTCAGTCATGGGACGTTCGAGGGCGCGGCCTTGCTCGGCATCTGCGACAAGATCGTGCCGGGCCTTCTGATGGGCGCACTGCGTTTCGGTCACCTGCCGATGGTGCTGATCCCCGGCGGGCCGATGCCGACCGGCATCGCCAACAAGGCCAAGGCGGCGGTGCGCGAGCGCTACGCGATTGGCGAGGCGACCCGCGACGAGCTGCTCGACACCGAGATCCAGGCGTATCACGGCAAAGGCACCTGCACCTTCTACGGCACCGCCAACACCAACCAGATGATGATGGAGGTGATGGGGCTGCACATGCCCGGCGCCGCCTTCGTCAACCCGGGCACCAAGCTGCGCCAGGAGCTGACCCGCGCCGCGACGCACCGGCTGGCGGCGATCGGCGCACGCGGCGACGATTACCGCCCGATCGGGTGGTGCGTCGACGAGAAGGCGGTGGTGAACGCCGCGGTCGGGCTGCTCGCGACCGGGGGCTCGACAAACCACCTGCTCCATCTCCCCGCAATCGCGCGGGCGGCGGGGATCGTGATCGACTGGGAGGATTTCGACCGGCTGTCGGCGGCGGTGCCGCTGATCGCGCGGGTGTACCCGAACGGCGCCGCCGACGTGAACGGGTTCGAGGCGTCGGGGGGCATGCCGTTCGTGATCCGCGAGCTCATCGGCGGCGGTTACCTGCACCGCGACCTTCTGACGGTGGGGACGACCGACCTGGCGGCATTCGGCGAGCGGCCGGTCATGGTGGGCGACCGGCTCGACTGGACTCCCGCGGGGCCGAGCGGCGACGAGACCATCCTGCGCCCCGTCGACCGCCCGTTCTCGCCCGACGGCGGGATGCGCATCCTGGCGGGCAATATCGGGCGCGCGTGCATCAAGGTGTCGGCGGTGGAGCGCGACCGCTGGGTGGTGGAGGCGCCCGCCGCGGTGTTCGACGACCAGCTCGACGTGCTGCGCGCGTTCGAGGCTGGGGCGCTGGAGCGCGATGTGGTGGTGGTGGTGCGTTTCCAGGGTCCCCGTGCCAACGGCATGCCCGAGCTCCACAAGCTGACCCCTGCGCTGGGGGTGCTCCAGAACCGCGGGCACCGGGTGGCGCTGGTCACCGACGGGCGCATGTCGGGGGCGAGCGGCAAGGTGCCCGCGGCGATCCACGTCAGCCCGGAGGCGCTGGGCGGCGGCGCGATCGGCAGGGTGCGCAACGGCGACCTCGTGCGGGTGGATGCGATTGCGGGAACGCTGGACGTGCTGGTCGACGCAGCGACGTGGGCGGCGCGTCCGCTCGCCAAGGCGCCACCCGCTGCGAGCGGCATGGGCCGCGAACTGTTCGGCATGTTCCGCGGGCTCGCGGACGAGGCGGAGAAGGGCGCGTCGGCGGTACTCGCGGGGGCTGGTCTTTAGCACTATACGCGCCCTCACCCTTCCCACGCGGCTGCGCCGAGCGGGCCCCCTCCCTCTCCCAACGGGAGCGGGAGGGAGGCGCGGAACGCGCCGGAAGGGTGAGGGTGACGAGGGAAAGGTGGCAATGCACGTCGTCGCGGTGGATATCGGGGGCACCCACGCCCGCTTCGCGATCGCCGAGGTGGCGGGCGGAAGGGTCGTGTCGCTTGGCGAGCCGATGACCCAGAAGACCGCCGAGCATGCCTCGCTCCAGACCGCGTGGCAGGCGTTCGCGGGCACGCAAGGCGGGTCGCTGCCCCCCGCCGCGGCGATCTCGGTAGCCTCGCCGATCACCGGCGACCTCATCCGCCTCACCAACAACCCCTGGATCATCCGCCCATCGCTGATCCCCGAGCGGCTGGGCGCCCCGACCTGGACGGTCGTCAACGATTTCGCCGCCGTCGGCCACGCGGTGGCGCAGCTGCCCGAGGGCGACTTCGTCCACCTGTCCGGCCCCGACACGGCGCTGCCCGACGGCGGCGTCACCACCGTCTGCGGCCCCGGCACCGGCCTGGGCGTCGCGCAGGTGTTCAGGGCCGGCGGCGCCTATCACGTCCTCCCGACCGAAGGCGGGCACGTTGACTACGCCCCGCTCGACGCCATCGAGGACGCCATCGTCCGACGACTGCGAAAGATCTTCACCCGGGTATCGGCCGAGCGCGTCGTCGCCGGGCCGGCGATCGTCGCCATCTACGAGACGCTCGCCGAACTCGAGGGCCGCGTGGTGCCGAGCCGCGACGACCGGACGATCTGGGCCGAGGCGCTGGACGGCAGCGACTCCATCGCGCTCGCCGCGCTCGACCGCTTCTGCCTGGCGCTGGGCGCGGTGGCGGGTGACCTCGCGCTGGCGCACGGCGCGAACGGGGTCGTGATCGCCGGCGGGCTCGGCCTCCGGATCAAGGACCGGCTGCTCCGATCGGGGTTCGGCCAGCGCTTCACCGCCAAGGGACGGTTCCAGTCGCTGATGGCGTCGATCCCGGTCAAGCTCATCACCCATCCCCAGCCCGGCCTGTTCGGCGCCGCGGCCGCCTTCGCCCAGGAGCATTCGCAGTGACCGATATCGCCACCATCATGCGCACCAGCCCGGTCATCCCGGTGCTGGTCATCCACGACGCCGACCAGGCGCGCGGCCTGGCCGAGGCGCTGGTCGCGGGCGGGCTCAAGGTCTTGGAGGTGACGTTGCGGACGCCGGCGGCACTAGACGCCATCCGCATCATGAAGGAGGTTCCGGGTGCGATCGTCGGTGCGGGCACGGTGGTGTCGGAGCGGCAGTTCGACGACGTCAAGGATGCGGGTGCCGAATTCATCGTCTCGCCGGGGTTGTCGGAGAAGCTGGGCGAGCGGATCGTCGCATCGGGGATCCCGTACCTGCCTGGCGTGGCCACCGCGGGCGACATCATGCGCGGGCTCGACATGGGGCTCGACCATTTCAAGTTCTTCCCTGCCGAGACCAGCGGCGGGCTGCCCGCGCTGAAGGCGCTCGCCGCCCCCTTCTATCAGTGCCGCTTCTGCCCCACCGGCGGCATTACGGAGGCGACCGCGCCCGACTGGCTCGGCTTCGACCCGGTGCTTTGCGTCGGCGGCAGCTGGGTGACCGGCGGCACGCTGGCCGAGATCGAGATCAAGGCGCGGTCGGCATCGGGGCTCGCGGGTCCAGGCCGCTGATTTCGGCGCGGCAACCGGCTGGACAGGTCAGGTTCGATGTCCCATGATCGTGTGATCGGCACCCGCAAAGGCGCTGGCCGTGGAGATTGGGGGAGTTCGTCTTGGTGAGTATCGCGACACATCTGCTGGCGGCGGCATGGCTATCCGGATCGGTCGTAGCCGGTCAGGCCGAGACCGCCCCACGGTCGGCTCCCGCCCCGACCGGTGCCGCCCCGAGCGGTACCGCGCCGACCGCCAAGCGCATCTGCCGCGCGATCGTGCCGACCGGATCGGTCATGCCCAAGCGGTTCTGCCTCACCTCGTCCGAGTGGCGGACGTTCAACGGCCTGAACCAGGAAAACGCGAACGCCGCCTTGCAGAAGCGCGGTACCGGGATGTGCGACGTGGGAGCGGGCGGCTGCCAATAGAACGCGGGGAACTGACACGCGCACGTCGAGAGATGGGCATCGCCCCGCTCGGGTCGACGCCCCCGTATGCAACGGGCGACGTCACCCTTTCCCCGGAGAAGGCCGCATAGGGAGGTATCGCGATGTTGAAGCGTGCAACCCGGCTCTCCGCATTGGTGCTGATCGGCTGCTCGGGCGTGGCGACGGGTCAGACGACGCCCGCGCCCGTCCAGACGACCGGCGTCGTCGCCACCGCGGCCCCCGTGCCGAAGCGTATCTGCAGATCGATCGTGCCGACCGGGTCGGTGATGCCGAAACGGTTCTGCATGACCGCGCCCGAATGGCGCACCTTCAACGGGCTCAACCAGGACAACGCCAACACCGCCATGCAGCGACGCCAAAGCGGCATGTGCAACACCGGCGCGGGCGGTTGCCTCCCTTCCAATTGAGGAAGACGTCGCAACCCGGGTGTAGCGCTACATCTCGCCCCGTTCCCGCCTGATCGCGTACCATCTGCGCACGTTGGCGTTGTGCTGGTCCAGCGTGTCGGCGAAGACGTGGCCCCCGGTGCCGTCGGCGACGAAGTAGAGCGCACTGCTCCGCGCGGGGTCGAGGACCGCGTCGATCGAGGCGCGGCCGGGATTGGCGATTGGCCCGACCGGCAGGCCGGGCGAGGCATAGGTGTTGTAGCCGTTCCTCGCCCGCAACTCGGACACGCGGATGCGGCGGCCGAGCGGACGCCCCTTAGTGATCGGGTAGATCACGGTCGGGTCGGCCTGAAGCGGCATGCCGACCCGCAGGCGGTTGCCGTACACCGCCGCGACGGTGCGGCGCTCGGACGGCTTGCCGGTCTCCTTTTCGACGATCGAGGCGAGGATGATCGCCTGTTCCGGCGTCGAGACGGCGATGCCGGGCTTGCGCGTCTTCCACGCGGCGGCGAGATAATCGGCCATCGCCTTCTGCATCCGCCCGACCACCGCCGTGCGGGTATCGCCGCGCTGAAAGGCGTAGCTGTCGGGGAGGATCGAGCCCTCGCGCGGGGTATCGACGGTGCCGGTCAGCCCTTCGGCGTGCATTACCGCGTCGTGGACCAGGACCGAGGGCAGCCCCTCGGGCACCGCGACGAACCGCTGGCGGGTCTTACCGGACTGGAGCAGGTCGAGGATCGAGGAGGCGCTGGCGCCGACGGGGATCTCGTACTCCCCCGCCTTGATCGAGCCGCCACCGCCGAACACCCGCGCGAACAGCCGAAAGCGCGAGGCGGAGCGGATCGCGCCCGCCTTCTCCAGCGCGGTCGCGGCCGAACCGACGCTCGCGCCCGCGGGCACGACGAAGGCGATCGGACGGTTTGAGGGACCTGTACCGCCCCAGCCCTGAAGTGCGACGAAGCCGGCGATCACCAGGCCGGCGACGAGGATCAACACGCAGCCGAACTTCTTCATAACACCACCCCGTCGGAGGCCCGGTTCCAGTTACGACCGGCCCGATACTGGAACCCGGCCCTTGCCGGGATGGCGCTGCGTGTCAAAGCGCCTTCATCACCAAGGATGCGTTGGTGCCGCCGAAGCCGAAGCTGTTGTTGAGCACCGCCCGCACCTTGCGCTCCTGCGCGACGTGGGGGACGAGGTTGACGCCTGCGCAATTGTCGCTGGGATTGTCGAGGTTGAGGGTCGGCGGCACCACCCCGTCGCGCATCGCCAGGATGCAGAAGATCGATTCCACCGCCCCCGCGCCGCCGAGCAGGTGGCCGATCGCCGACTTCGTCGAGCTCATCGCGAGGTCGCCGATCGCGTCGCCGAACAGCCGCCGCACCGCGCCGAGTTCCAGCTCGTCCCCGAGCGGGGTCGAGGTGCCGTGGGCGTTAATATAGTCGATGTCGGCTAGGCCGAGCCCCGACTTGCGCATGGCCATCTCCATCGACCGGAACGCGCCCGAGCCTTCCGGGTGGGGCGCGGTGACGTGGTAGGCGTCGCCAGACAGGCCGTAGCCGATCACCTCGGCGTAGATGTTGGCGCCGCGCGCACGCGCATGCTCATATTCCTCCAGGCAGACGACGCCCGCGCCCTCTCCCATCACGAAGCCGTCGCGGTCTTTGTCATAGGGGCGGCTGCCGCGGGTGGGATCGTCGCGGAAGCCGGTGGACAAGGCGCGCGCCTGGCCGAAGCCGGCGATGCCGATCGGGCAGATCGCGCTCTCCGCGCCGCCCGCGAGCATTACGTCGGCGTCGTCCATCGCGATCATCCGCGCGGCGTCGCCGATCGAGTGGGCGCCGGTCGAACACGCGGTCACCACCGCATGGTTCGGACCCATCAGTCCGTACTTGATCGACACCTGGCCCGAGATGAGGTTGATCAGGCGACCGTGGACGAAGTGCGGGCTGACCCGCTTCGGCCCCTTGGCGGCGAGTACCAGCGACTCGCTCTCGATCCCCGGCAGTCCGCCGATGCCCGAGCCGATCGAGCAGCCGATGCGGTAGCGCTGCTCCTCCGACGCGTCGACCAGCCCCGCATCCTCCAGCGCCTGCCCGGCGGCGTCGATGCCGTAGACGATGAAGGGATCGACCTGGCGCTGGATCTTGTGGTCGACGCGCTTGCCCGCATCGAAGCCGTACTCGTGGTCGGCCGGCTTCACCTCGCACGCATAGTTCGAGTGGAAATCGGTCGCGTCGAAATGGGTGATCGTCGCGGCGCCCGACTTGGCGGCGACGATGTTCTTCCAAGCGGTCTCGACATCGGCGCCGAGGGGGGTGACGAGGCCGAGGCCGGTGACGACGACACGCCGCATATTCTCACTCCAGATCGATGAAGCCCGACAGCAAGACAGGCTCAAACCCGGTGGGGCTGAGCCTGTCGAAGCCACGTTCTGTCTTCCTGGCTCAAACCGAAGAAGAACAGCCCCCTTCGACTGGCCGGCAAGGCCGGCCGCTCAGGACAGGCTCCGACAAGCTCAGGGCGAACGGGATGGGTTGGGCGATTACGCCTTGTGCTCGTCGATATAGGTGATCGCGTCCTGGACGGTCGTGATCTTCTCGGCGGCGTCGTCAGGAATCTCGACCCCGAACTCCTCCTCGAAGGCCATCACCAGCTCGACGATGTCGAGGCTGTCGGCGCCCAGATCGTCGATGAAGCTCGCGCTCTCGGTCACCTTGTCGGCCTCGACGCCGAGGTGCTCGACAACGATCTTCTTCACGCGGTCGGCGGTCTCGCTCATATACAGTCCCTCTTCAACTGGGGGGTTAATCTCGTTCCTGAACGTCGGTAGAACGGGCTAGGCGACGTGGCAAGGGGATTGCCCCCTAGAGCATCGCCATCCCACCGTTGACGTGGAGCGTCTGGCCGGTGACGTACCCCGCCTCCCTTGACGCGAGGTACACGACCGCGGCGCCGATGTCCTCGCCGGCACCGAGATCGCCTGCCGGGATGCGGGCGGTGAGCGCGGCTTTCTGCGCGTCGGGCAGAACGTCGGTCATCGCCGAGCGGATGAAGCCGGGAGCCACGCAGTTCACCGTGATGTTGCGGCTGGCGAGCTCCTGCGCCAGTGCCTTGGACATGCCCACCAGCCCGGCCTTGGAGGCGGCGTAATTGGCCTGGCCGGGATTGCCGGTCGCGCCGACCACCGAGGTAATCGAGACGATGCGGCCGAACCGCGCCTTCATCATCGGCTTGGCGGCGGCGCGGGCGAGGCGGAACGCGGCCTCCAGGTTGACGCGGATGACGTTCGACCACTCGTCGTCCTTCATCCGCATCGCCAGATTGTCGCGGGTGACCCCGGCATTGTTGACGAGGATGTCGAGCCGCCCGAGCGCGGCAACCGCCTGCGGCACCAGCCCGTCGACCGCCGCGCCGTCCGACAGGTCGCACGGCAGCGCGACATGGTCACCGCCGAGGCTTTCGCGGAAACGCTCCAGCTTGTCGGTATTGCTGCCCGACACCGCCAGCCGCGCCCCCTGCCCCGCCAGCGCGTTCGCGATCGCTGAGCCGATCCCGCCGGAAGCGCCAGTAACGAGGGCGGTCATGCCTGAAAGGTCGAACATGGTCAGTCTCCGGAAGAAGGTTGGTTCCTGGGGCAGGCGCGATGCCCGTTGTCGATGCGGCGGAGCCCCTCCCTGAGCGTCTCGTCGCCGGAATGGATGGGCGGTCTCAGCGCTGCTCGCCGATGGCAGGTGGGTCAGCAACCGCTTGGCGTGATGCGTCTTCGCGCCTTCACGTGGAAACTACAACCGCGCCGCCAACGCCTCCACGTCGGCCATCGTCACGACGCTGACCGCATCGATATCGGGCGCGATACGCTTGACCATGGGGCCGAGGACCTTGCCGCCGAACTCGACGAACTCGGTGACGCCCGCCGCCGCCATCGCCAGCACCGACTCGCGCCAGCGGACCATGCCGGTGACCTGGCGGACCAGTGCGACGCGGATCTGGCCGGGGTCAGCGATGGGGGCAGCGTCGACGTTGGCATAAACCGGGACCAGCGGGGCCGAGATCGTGGCGTCGAGGAGGGCGGCTTCCATCGCGTCGGCGGCGGGCTGCATCAGCGGGCAGTGGAAGGGGGCAGAGACGGGGAGCAGCACCGCGCGCTTGGCGCCGAGATCCTTGGCGAGCGCGATCGCCCGCTCCACCGCGGCGCGGTGGCCCGAGATCACGACCTGGGAGGGATCATTGTCGTTGGCGACGGTGCAGACCAGTTCCCCGCCTCCCTCCGCCAGGATCGCGTCCACCGCCGCGCCGGCGATCGTGCGCGCCTTGTCGAGGTCGGCACCCAGCAGCGCCGCCATCGCGCCCTCGCCGACCGGCACCGCCGCCTGCATCGCACGGCCGCGCAGCTTCAGGAGGCGCGCGGCGGTGGCGAGGTCGAACGCCTCGGCGGCGCACAGCGCGGTGTACTCACCTAGCGAATGGCCGGCGACGTAGTCGGCCTTGTCGACGAGGCGGACGCCCCCCGACCGGAGCACGCGCAGGGTGGCGACGGCGTTGGCCATGATCGCGGGCTGGGCGTTCTCGGTCAGGGTCAGGTCCTCTGCCGGGCCCTCCGCCATCAGCCGGGCGAGGTTCTGGCCGAGCGCCTCGTCGACCTCTTGGAAGACCTCGCGCGCGACCCCGCTCGCGGCGGCGAGGGCGGCGCCCATGCCGACCGCCTGGCTGCCCTGGCCCGGAAAGATGAAGGCGCGCATCGAAACCACTCCCGCTGTTCGTGGAGGCGCGGTTAGGCGCGGCGCGGGGGACCGGTCAACCGTCGGGCGGGGCGACGGTGCGGACGAGGACGGCCTCGGGCGATGGCGAGAGCAGCCGGCGTTGCAGCGCGTCGGGAACCAGTGGACGCAGGCCCAGCACCTGGACGATACCGCCGACCCGGGTGGGAGGCGATGGATAGCGGGCGACCACCTGCCCGGCCGGGGCCGCGTCGGCATCGGCGACGACGAGGCCGCGGGACCGGGGCGGAAGCGGGACCGCGTTGGCGATCCCGGCATAGGCGAGCGGCACCCGCGCGCGGCGCACGTCGACGGGGTCGCCCGCGACCGGTTCGCCCGGATTGGCGGCGGCGGCGGCGACCAGCGCCTCCATCCGCCAGCGCGGGTGGGCGTTGCCGAGGCCGAGGAGCAGGAGGTTGGTGCCGACCAGCCCCGCGGCGACCGTCGCCCGCCGGGCCGGCGGCTGCGCCTGGAGCCACCGCGCGGCCACGAACGCCGCCAGCAGCGCGGCCGGGAGGAAGTAGCGCGGGTTCAGGACGAGCTTGCCGACCAGCACCGCGACGAGGAGGAAGCTCGCCCCGGCCATGGCGGCGTAGACCGCCAGCGGCCTGCCCGCGCCGCGCCACGCGCCGCCCACGAGCGCGGCGGCGGCGACCCAGAAGATCAGCCCGAAATCGTCGTTGACCAGCAGCACCAGCAGCGGGTCGACCGCGGGATGGAGGAGGAGATTGCCCTCCTTGTTGGCGGCGCGGTCGATATGCTCGTCATGGTGGAAGGCGACGGTGTAGCGGCGCAGCGGATCGCCGGTCTGGCTCCACTGGAACAGCGCCTCCGCGCCGAGCACCAGCGCGATGCCGACTCCCGCCTCGACCAGCACCCGGCGCGGCACCGGCCGCCCGAGCAGGAACAGCGGCCCGAGCGCGGCGAGCGCCAGCAGCGCGGTCTCGCGGCAGATGATCGCGAGCCCGAAACAGACGCCCGCGACGAGCCCGCGCCCGCGGGCGAGCAGCAACGCGCCGCCCAGCAGCAGCGCGCCCTCGACCAGGTCTACCCCGACCGTGGAGCCCTGCCCGGCGACCACCGGCATGGTCGCGACCAGCACCGCGGCGAGCCAGCCCGTGCCCGCCTCCACCGCGTCGCCGAACCGCCAGGCAAGGGCGACCAGCAGGGCGTAGGGGATGATCGCGGTGACCGCGAAGGCGGCGAAGCTCTCGCCCACCACCCGCAGCACGCCCGCGAAGAGCAGCATCAGCGGCAGGCGCGTCGTCCAATGGTCCGACCCCGCGAACGGCGGCTCAGTGGCCCAGCGATGCGCGCCGGCGTAGTAGAGCGCGTCGTCGGAGGCGATGAAGCCCACCCAGCCTATCCACAGCGCCGCGACCATGAGGAGGATCACGGCAACCGCCTTCGTCACGCCGGACCTGTTCCGGGGTCCACCGTCCCGCACCCTCGCCGATCGTGGATCGTGCGGATGGTCGGATGCCGGAGCAAGTCCGGCATGACGGGTGAGTGGATGGATCACCCAGCCCCCTTAACAGCCCGGCCGTTGACGAGCGGTTACGCTTGCGTTCTGCGCCTCTCGCGCTATGGCAGCCCGGTCGCGGCGTGGGGCCATCCCTTCGCCGCGTCCCTATTTCGGACGACAGCCGGAGGGGCGCACGCACGGGGCGGGCGTCAGCGATCGGCCAACATGGAAGAGAAGGCATGGCTCTGTACGAGCACGTGTTCCTTGCGCGCCAGGATCTGGCACAGGCGCAGGTGGACGCGCTGGCGGAAACCGCCACCAAGATCATCACCGACAACCAGGGACGCGTCACCAAGACCGAGACCTGGGGCCTGCGTTCGCTGGCGTACCGCATCGCCAAGAACCGCAAGGCGCACTACGTGATGCTCGAGATCGACGCCCCCGGCACCGTCATCGCCGAGCTGGAGCGCCAGACCCAGATCAACGAGGACGTCATCCGCTACATGACCGTCCGCGTCGACGAGGCCGAGGCCGGCCCGTCGGTGATGATGCGCAAGCAGGAGCGCGACCGCGAGCGCCGTAGCGACCGCGAGGGCGGCCGCGACGGCGGCGACCGTGGTCCGCGCGGCGACCGGGACGGCGCGCCCCGCGCACGTCGCGACGACAGCTTTGGTGGGGAGAACGCATAATGGCCCGTCCTTTCTTCCGCCGCCGCAAGAGCTGCCCCTTCTCCGCGAAGGACGCACCCCGGATCGACTACAAGGACGTCCGCCTGCTCCAGGGCTTCGTGTCCGAGCGCGGCAAGATCGTCCCCAGCCGCATCACCTCGGTGTCGGCCAAGAAGCAGCGCGAGCTCGCCCAGGCGATCAAGCGCGCCCGCCATCTGGGCCTGCTGCCCTATGTGGTGAAGTGAGGAGCTAGAGCATGGACGTCATTCTGCTGGAGCGCGTCGAGAAGCTCGGCGCCATCGGCGACGTGGTCAAGGTGAAGGACGGGTTCGCCCGCAACTTCCTTCTCCCGCGCAAGAAGGCGCTGCGCGCCAACGAGGCCAATCGCAAGGTGTTCGAGGCCAACCGCGCCCGCATCGAGAGCGACAACGCCAACCGCCGCGGCGAGGCCGAAAAGGAGGCCGCGTCGTTCAAGAACGCCAGCGTCACCCTGATCCGCCAGGCGTCGAATACCGGGCAGCTCTACGGCTCGGTCGCGGTGCGCGACCTGGTCGAGGCGCTGGACGCAACCAAGCACAAGGTGGCCAAGTCGGCGATCGTGCTCGACCGGCCGATCAAGTCGCTGGGTCTCTACGAGGTCAAGGTCGCGCTTCACCCCGAGGTGTCGGTGATCGTGAAGGTCAACGTCGCGCGCTCGCCCGAAGAGGCCGAGATGCAGGCGTCGGGCGTGGACGTGATGGCGCAGGTGTTCGAGGAAGGCCGCGACCAGTCGGGCTTCGTCGAGGACTATGATCCCAACGCCGAGCCGGGTGCCACCGCCGAGACCCGCGGCGATGCCCGCGACCCGCGCGACGGGGGCGAGCAGCAGGGCTGACGCTCCGCTGCCCTTCGTTGCAAAAGAAGGCCGTCCGGAGCGATCCGGGCGGCCTCTTTCGTTGCTTGTCCGATCACAGGGCCACGTGGCCCCGCCCTGAGGGCGCAGTCAATTCAGGAGCAGGCGCGCCGCATCCCGGCAGCGCCGTCAGAACAGTACCCGGTCAGGGGCAAACGACGCAGGCACTGACGACCGCGGCGAGCGGGATAAGAGCAAGGACGACGGGAACGATGTGCTTCATGGCGATGACCTGGCAACGGGTTCGGTTCGTCCGCTGAAATGCCTCGGCACGGCAAAGGTTTCGCGGAAGTGAACGGCATCGGCCGGGCGGGTGGATCAACTATCCCGATCTGACACAAGACCCGGCCGCCATCGACGGTGCAATCGCCATCGGCCCGGCGACATGTCGCCGGTCACCCCCGGATCGCACCGTCCGCCGCTGAGCGTGGCGCGAACAGCCTCCCGGTGGCGGTGGGAGCGAGACTCATCGCAGTGCGAGCACGAGGAGGCACCAGACAACGACGGTTCCACGATGTCCGCAAGTTCGAGATCGCCTCCGCTACGACGCGAGACGCACCATATGTTGGGTGGGGCGGTTTCCCAGCGATCAGAACTGTTCGTGCTGAGCGAAGCGGAAGCACAAACCCTTGCGCCTGATTTTTCGGATTCGCTCCGGCCGAACAAAAGTGGTGCGCTTAGTCCGAACGGACGTGGTGCAATCGGTTGAGATCCGCTGCGACGCCCTGGTAGCCACCGGCGACCGACCAAACGTATCCGCCGCGACGGATGCGGCGGATAAGAGGACGCTCGTCCGGACGGACGATCGGTTCCCAGTGTTCTCGCCCAAGCGAGAACCGCCGGTCGCTCGTCAACCGCCGACACCTGCGCCAGGCTGGTCGAGCCGCGATATGCCGAGGTGATGGTGAGGAGACGGCGCGGTGTCCGGGTGTTGCACCGGCGTTGCCACGCATGGCCGATCAGTGCCGTCGCCTACCTACGACCGAACAACTTCTCGATGTCGGCGTTCGCCAGTTTGATCCAGGTCGGGCGACCGTGGTTGCACTGGCCCGAGCGCGGCGTCGCCTCCATCTCGCGCAGGAGCGCGTTCATCTCCGCGACCGAGAGGATGCGTCCCGCCCGGACTGAACCGTGGCAGGCCATGGTGGCGGCGACGTGGTCGAGCCGCTCCCGCAGCGAAAGCACTTCGTCATAGGCGGCGAGTTCGTCGGCGAGGTCGGCGACGAGGCCCGCCGGATCCGCCGAGCCGAGCAGCGCCGGGGTGGCGCGGACCAGCACCGCGCCCGCGCCAAAGCGTTCGAGGTCGAGCCCGAATTCGGCGAGTTCCCCTGCCCGCGCCTCCAGCCGGTCGCAGGCGGGCTCGTCGAGTTCGACCACCTCCGGGATGAGCAGCGCCTGCGCCGCCACCCGCCCGCCGGCGAGCGCGGCGCGCATGCGTTCGAGGACCAGCCGCTCGTGCGCGGCGTGCTGGTCGACCAGGATCAGCCCGTCCTCCGCCTCCGCGACCACATAAGTCTTCGCAACCTGCCCGCGCGCGACGCCGAGCGGGTGGGCGGCGGTCTGCGGCGGGGGCGCCCAGGCGGGTTCGGCGCGGGCGGCAGGCGGCGGGGCGAGAAAGGTGGTGCGGCGGTCGGCCAGCATCCCGGCCGTCCCCATCCCCGCACGCGTGGCCCCCGTGGAGCCGGGGAACCCGCCGCCGCCGACGTCGAAGAAGGTCGACGCGGGAGTCTCGCTCTCCGGCGTCGGTCGGGGAGGGTCGGGCTCCCGCGTCCACAGCGCCGCCACGTCCCCCACCTCGCGCGCGACCACGCGGTGGCCGGCCTCCTCCAGCGCGCGTCGCACCCCCGAGACGATCAGTCCGCGGATCGCGGCGGGGTCGCGGAAGCGGACCTCGGTCTTGGCCGGGTGGACGTTGACGTCGACCTCCGAGGCGGGAAGGTCGAGGAATAGCGCGACCACCGCGTGGCGATCGCGGGGCAGCATCTCCGCATAGGCGCCGCGGATCGCCCCGACGAGCAGCCGGTCCTTCACCGGGCGGCCGTTGACGAACAGGTACTGGTGGTCGGCCACGCCGCGGTTGAAGGTCGGCAGTCCGGCCACCCCGCCGAGCACCGCCTCGCCCCGAACTAGGTCCACCGGCACCGCATTGTCGGTGAGTGCGCGGTCGGTCAGCGCCGCCACCCGCGCGGGCCGGTCTTCGTCCGGGGCGACCTGGAGGACGCGGCGACCGTCATGCTCCACCCGGAAGCCGATGTCCGGCCGCGCCATGGCGAGGCGGCGGACCGCATCGAGGCAGGCGGCGTATTCGGACCGCGGCGAGCGGAGGAACTTGCGCCGCGCGGGTACGCGCGCGAACAGCGCCTCCATGACGATGCGGGTGCCGGGCGGCAGCGCCGCCGGCCCCTCCCCCGCGAGCGCGCCGTTGTCCACCGTCCGCCGCCACCCGTCGGCGCCGCCCACCCGGCTCTCGATCGTCAGCCGCGAGACCGAGGCGATCGAGGGCAACGCCTCGCCGCGGAAACCCAGGGTCGCGACCGCCTCGATGGCCTCGTCCGGCAGCTTGGAGGTGGCGTGGCGTTCCAGCGCCAGCGCCATGTCGGCCGGCGCCATGCCGCAGCCGTCGTCCACGACCTCGATCCGGTCGATCCCGCCGCCCGCGAGGACGATCGACACCCGGCCGGCGCCCGCGTCGATCGCGTTCTCGACCAGTTCCTTCAACGCGCTGGCCGGTCTTTCCACCACTTCGCCCGCGGCGATGCGGTTGACGAGGTGTTCGGGGAGCCGCCGTATTGACACAAGGCAGGCCCTAGACCAAGCGGCGGCATCCCGCGACCCCGCGACTCAATCGGAACCGAAGAGCTCCAAACGGCTCGCGGCGGCAGGGCGGGACCCATGCGCGCCCATTCCGAACGGACCCCTGCCCCGATGCCAATCTCCCGCATGTTCAAGTTCATGTCGCAGGACATGGCGATCGACCTCGGCACCGCCAACACGCTGGTCTATGTCCGCGGCCGCGGGATCGTCCTCAACGAGCCGTCGGTGGTGGCGATGGAGACGGTCAACGGGATCAAGAAGGTCAAGGCGGTCGGCGACGACGCCAAGCTGATGATGGGCAAGACCCCCGGCACGATCGAGGCGATCCGCCCGCTGCGCGACGGGGTCATCGCCGACATCGACGTCGCGGAGGACATGATCAAGTTCTTCATCGAGAAGGTGCATGGCCGCAAGAGCTGGCCGTGGAGCCGGCCGGAGATCGTGATCTGCGTGCCGTCGGGGTCGACCAAGGTGGAGCGCCGCGCGATCCGCGACGCGGCCTCCAATGCCGGCGCGAGCCAAGTCTTCCTGATCGAGGAGCCGATGGCCGCCGCGATCGGCGCCGACATGCCGGTGACCGAGCCGATCGGGTCCATGGTGGTCGACATCGGCGGCGGCACCACCGAGGTGGCGGTGCTGTCCTTGCGCGGGCTCGCCTACACCACCAGCGTCCGGGTCGGCGGCGACAAGATGGACGAGGCGATCGTCAGCTACATCCGGCGCAACCACAACCTGCTGATCGGCGAGGCCACCGCAGAGCGGATCAAGCAGGACGTCGGCATCGCCCGCCCGCCCGCCGACGGCATTGGCCAGGTGCTCCACATCAAGGGCCGCGACCTCGTCAACGGGGTGCCCAAGGAGATCCAGATCAACCAGGGCCAGATCGCCGAGGCGCTTAGCGAGCCGGTGGCGACGATCGTGGAGGGCGTGCGCGTCGCGCTGGAGAACACCGCGCCTGAGCTCGCCGCCGATATCGTCGACCAGGGCATCGTCCTGACGGGCGGCGGCGCGCTGCTGGAGGGGCTGGACGAGGTGCTGCGCGACGAGACCGGGCTGCCGGTCACGGTGGCGGAGGACCCGCTGACCTGCGTCGCGCTCGGCACCGGACGCGCGCTGGAGGACCCGCTGTTCCGCGGCGTGCTGCAGAACGGTTGAAGGCGACGCGACAACAACCGTCCTCACCCTTCCCACCCGGCTGTACCGGGCGGGCCCTTCCCTCTCCCACCGGGAGAGGGAAAAGACGCCGTAGGCGGCGAGGGGTGAGGGCGACCGGCACGGAGTAGAGGCGCATGGCGCCAGTCCGGGATCGCCGCACCGGCTTCTCGCGGCGGCGGCAATATGGCGTGTTCATGGGCTACGTCCTCGCCGTGGCGGGCGCGGTCGTGGGCGCGGTGCTGCTGGTCGCCTCCGCGTTCGACCCGCCGCCGTTCGCGGGGCTCCGCATGGCGGCGGCGGCGGTGACCACGCCGGTCTCGTCGGGGCTGGCGACCGGCGTGCGCGCGGTGGCCGGTGTCCCGGGCGCGGTGGGCGATTTCTTCGTCGTCTACGGCCGCAACCGGGCGATGGCCGAGCAGTTGCGCGCGCAGGGCGCGCTGCTGACCCGCGCGCGCGCCCTGTCGTACGAGAACCGCCGCCTGCGCGCGCTGCTCGCGCTGCGCGACCGGTCCGCGCAGCCCGTCGTGACCGCCCGCCTGGTCAGCTCGACCGCGGCCAGCGGGCGGCGGTTCGCGCTGCTCGACGCAGGCGGGTTCAGCGGCGTGCGGCCCGGCATGCCGGTGCGCGGGCCGGTGGGGCTGATCGGGCGGGTGGTGGAGACCGGACCCAACGCCGCGCGCGTGCTGCTGCTGGTCGATCCCGAGAGCATCGTGCCCGTGCGCCGCACCCGAGACGGCGCCCCCGCGATCGCGGCGGGACGCGGCGACGGGTCGCTCGACATACGCTCGGTCTACACCACCGACCTCCGGTTCAGGGCGGGCGACCTGTTCGTCACCTCGGGGACCGGCGGGCTCTACCCACCCGACGTGCCGGTCGCGCGCGTCCTGGGCGACGGCAGCGACACCGTGCGGGCGCGGCCCTTCGCCGTTCCCGACACGCTCGACTTCGCGCTGGTCGAGCGGCCCTACATGCCGATCCCTACGGAGGCGCGGCGGTGAAGGCGGGCGCGCGCAGATCCTTCGCGGACGCAGGCCCGCCCCCGCATGCGCGCGCGGTGCCGTGGGTCAGCGTGATGCTCGCCTCGACCCTGACGGTGGTGCCGGTTATCGCGACCGTGCCGCTGATGCCGCCGCCGGGGCTGATGCTGCTGCTCGCCTGGCGGCTGCTCGCCCGCTTCGCGCTCAGGCCGTGGGCGGCGGCGCCGCTCGGCTTCTGGGACGACCTGCTCAGCGGCCAGCCGCTCGGGTCCGCGGTGCTGCTCTGGTCGCTGTGCTTCATCGCGATCGAGCTGGTCGAGAGCGGCGCGGCGGCGCGCAGCTTCGCGCAGGAATGGCTGATCGCCGGGGCGGCGCTCGCCTTCTGCCTGCTCGCCGGGCGACTGATCGCGCTGCCCCATGTTCCGGTCGCCTGGCCGCTCATGGGCGCGCAGATCGCGGTGGCGGTGCTCGCCTTTCCGCTCGCGGCGCGGCTGGTGGCGTGGATCGATCGCAAGCGGGGGCCGCTGGCGTGAAGCGGCCGCCGCGCATCGTGTCGGAGGCAACCCAGGCGTTCAGCTTCTCACGCCGCGCCTGGCTGCTCGGCACCGCGCAGGGCGCAGTGGGCGTGCTGCTGGCGGGTCGGATGGGCTGGCTGGCGATCGCCCAGAACGAGAAATACCAGCTGCTGTCCGAATCGAACCGGGTCAACACCACGCTGGTGCCGCCCCGGCGCGGCTGGCTGGTCGATCGCAACGGATCGCCGATCGCGAGCAACCGCACCGATTTCCGCGTCGACATCATCCCCGAGCGGCTGGAGAAAGGACGCGAGGAAGAGGTGATCGCCCTCCTCGCCCGCCTGCTCGCGCTGCCGCCCGAGGAGGTCGCGCGCATCCGGCTGGATCTGGCACAGGCCGCCGGGTTCCAGCCGGTGCAGGTCGCCGAGAACATCGACTGGAACCGCTTCGCCGCAGTCAACGTCCGCCTGCCCGACCTGCCCGGCGTCGCCCCCACGCGCGGGTTCGCGCGTTTCTACCCGGCCGGGGCGGCGGTCGCCCACCTCACGGGCTATGTCGGCGTCCCCACCGCCGAACAGTATCGCGCGACCCGCGATCCCCTGTTGGTCACGCCAGGGTTCAAGATGGGCAAGGACGGGCTGGAGAAGACGCTGGAGCCGCTGCTGCGCGGACGGCCCGGCGCCAAGCGGGTCGAGGTCACCGCGCGCGGCAAGCCGGTCAAGGAGTTGGAGACCCGCGGCGACCAGCCCGGTCGCGCCGTGCGGCTGACGATCGACGCGGGGCTTCAGGAATATGCCGCCCGCCGGTTGGGCACAAACTCGGGATCGGTGGTGGTGCTCGATTGCCGCACCGGCGAGATGCTGGCGACGGTGTCGATGCCCGCCTACGATCCCAACAGCTTTTCCGACGGGATCAGCAAGCTGGAATGGCAGATGCTGTCGGAGGACGACCATGTGCCGCTGATGAACAAGGTGACGCAGGGACTCTACCCGCCGGGATCGACGGTGAAGCCGCTGGCGGGGCTGGCGCTGCTGGAGGCGGGGGTGCCCGCGTCCATGCGGGTCAACTGCCCCGGCGTGATCCGGGTCGGCACCGGGTTGTTCCACTGCCACAAGCGATCGGGACACGGCGCGGTCGACCTCCACACCGCCATCGCGCAGAGCTGCGACATCTATTTCTGGCAGATGGTCAGGCGGATCGGGTATGACGCGATCGCGCCCGTCGCGCGCGCGATGGGGCTGGGCCAGCGGTTCGACCTGCCCTTCGCGACCCAGCGATACGGCACCGTCCCCGACAGCGCGTGGAAGCTGGCCAAGTACAAGGCGCCGTGGACGGTAGCGGACGGGCTGAACGCGTCGATCGGCCAGGGCTACGTCCTCGCCAACCCGCTCCAGCTGGCGGTGCTCTCCGCCCGGATCGCGAGCGGACGGACGCTGGAGCCCAGCCTGTTGTCGTCGCGGGTGCGTCGCGACCCGCCGCCCCTTCCCTTCTCCCCCGACAACCTGCGCATCGTCCGCGAGGCGATGACCGCGGTGGTCAATGGCGGCGGCACCGGCGCGGCGGCGCGGCTGCTGGTGCCGGGCGTCCAGCTGGCGGGTAAGACCGGCACCGCCCAGGTCCGCCGCATCACCTTGGCCGAACGGCGCGCGGGGGTGCTGAAGAACGGGCAGCTTCCCTTCAAGCTGCGCGACCACGCGCTGCTGGTCTGCTACGCCCCGGCCGACAACCCGCGCTACGCCGCGGGGATCGTCCTCGAACATAACGGCCACACCGTCCGCAACCTCGACACGCCCCAGATCGGCCGCGACATCCTGACCTACCTCCTTGACCGCGACCGCGCGCTAAGGAGCCTGGCCGAGGTCGAGCCGACATGGGGCGGCGACATCCGCACCCGCATGGCGGCGCAGGAGGCCGCCTACCGCGCTGCCCGCAGCCCCGCGCCGGCTACCGCCGCGACCAAGACCGACGCCGCAGTCCCAACCGACGCCCCGGCGGTGGAGCGCGCGACCGACCTAGCCAACGCCACCCAGGCCGACGTCGCCGGCCAGCAGGAAGCCGATCCCTCGCCGGAGGGCGGGACCGACCAGCCTACCGCCGCCGCCCCCGCCGCCGAGGCGCCGCGATGAGCCGCGCGGGCGTCGTCCCCGAACCGGTCGCCAGCCTGCCTTGGCGGGCGCTGCTGCCGGTGCTGGCGATCGGCTGTTTCGGGCTGGTGGTGCTCTATTCGGCGGCGGGCGGCAGCCTCAGGCCCTGGGCGCAGTCGCAGGGTATCAAATTCTTCGCGTTCCTGGGCGGGGCGGTGCTGCTGTCGCGCGCGCCGCTCGACTGGTTCAAGCGGCTGGCGTTTCCCGCCTACGGCGCGCTGCTGGTCGCGCTGCTGCTGGTGGAGGCGCTGGGGGCGGTGCGCGGGGGCAGCCAGCGCTGGCTCGACCTCGGCTTCATCCGGCTCCAGCCGTCCGAGCTGATGAAGCTGGCGATCGTGCTGTCGGCGGCGCGCTTCTACGACCTGCTGCCGCCGGCGGAGTCGCGGTCCTGGGGCGCGATCTGGCCACCGGCGATGCTGATCGGCATGCCCGCCGCGTTGGTGATGCTCCAGCCCGACCTCGGCACCGCCCTGATGATCTGCGCCGGCGGCGCGACGGTGATGTTCCTGGCGGGCACGCCGATGCGGATCTGGCTGGGCGGGCTCGCTGCCGCCGGTATCGCCATTCCCCTGGCGTTCCGCTTCGCGCTCCACGACTATCAGCGCAACCGCATCCTCATCTTCCTCGATCCGGAGAGCGACCCGCTGGGCACCGGCTATCACATCAGCCAGTCCAAGATCGCCATCGGATCGGGCGGGTTGTGGGGCAAGGGGTTTCTTCAGGGCACGCAGAGCCACCTCGACTATCTGCCGGAAGGTCACACCGATTTCGTCTTCGCGACCATGGCGGAGGAATGGGGGCTGGTCGGCGGCTGCCTGCTGATCCTCGCCTTCATCCTGGTGACGCGCTGGGGTGTCGGCGTGGGTCAGCGCGCGCGCACCCGCTTCGCCCGGCTCGCGGCGGCGGGGCTGGCGACCACCATCTTCCTCTACGTCGCCATCAACCTCATGATGGTGATGGGGCTGGCCCCGGTGGTCGGCATTCCGCTGCCGCTGGTCAGCTTCGGCGGGTCGGCGCAGATGACGGTACTGCTGTGCCTGGGCATCCTGATGGCGATCGACCGCGACAATCGCCGTGCAGGCGGGCGATAGCGCGATCGGCGCACGCGGATGCGGCGCGGGCGACCGCGAAAAAACCACTTGCATCGCCCCGCCCGCCCGCTAAACGCGCGTTTCCCGCAGCGGGGTGTCGCCATCAGCGACGCCGACCGGCGACACGGACGCATAGCTCAGTTGGTAGAGCAGCTGACTCTTAATCAGCGGGTCCTTGGTTCGAGCCCAAGTGCGTCCACCAGTTTCTTCAACGGCTTCGCAGCGATGCGAGGCCGTTGTGCGTTCCGGTGAATACCACTAACGACGGATACCTGATGGCAGGCTTCAAGCTCCCCGACTTCAACGACCGCGCCGCCTCTTCGCGCGACGCCAAGGCACGCGCGCTGGAGACGTTGCGCAACAAGGCGGCACCCGACCCTGCTGAGGTCGCCGCCAAGCTTGCGGCGCGAGAGGCGCGAGAGGCGGCGGAGGCGGAGAAGCGGGCGGCGCGCAGGGCGGCGATCGAGGCGGAGAAGGCGGCCAAGGAGGAGGCCCGCGCCAAGGCAAAGGCGGAGGCGGAGGCCGCCGCCGAAGCCGCGGCGGCGGCCAAGCGGCCCCCGGCGGTACCGACCGCAGCCGAGCTGAAGGCGGCGCGCGACGCGCGCTACGCCGCGCGCAAGGCGCGTCAGCAGGGTCGGTGATCCCGCGCGAGCCGCTGGGCATCGCCGAGGTGCCCGGTGGCCCGCCGCTGAGGCTGTTCCGCCGCGGCGACGACTTCATGATCGTGCTGGACCGCAACGAATTGATGAGCACGCGGATGCGCGGGTCGGAGGTGACACTGGGCACCATGACCTGCGACCGGCTGGCGGGCCGGGCGGCACCGCGGCTGCTGATCGGCGGTTACGGCATGGGCTTCACCTTGCGCGCGGTGCTGGGTGCCGTGGCAAGCGATGCTGCGGTGACGGTCGCCGAGTTGGTCCCCGGCATCATCGAATGGGCGCGCGGGCCGATGGCGGCGCTGACCGCGGGGTGCCTGGACGATCCGCGGGTCAGGCTGCGGATGGGCGACGTCGGCGACGCCATGACGGCGGCGAGTTTCGACGCGATCCTGCTCGATGTCGACAATGGCCCCGACGGCCTGACCCGCCCCGGCAATGACGGGCTGTACACCGGTCGCGGCATCGCCCGCGCGCGCGCGGCGCTTCGCGTGGGCGGGGTGCTCGCGGTTTGGTCCGCGGCGCCCGACGCAGCGTTCGCCAAGCGGCTGGCGCAGGCGGGGTTCGCGGTGGAGGAGGTGCGGGTCCGAGCGCGCGAGAACGGCAAGGGGCCGGTGCACGTCATCTGGTTCGCCACCGCGCATTGAGCGCGGGCCTGGCGGCGGTCCCCCCATGCTCCGTGATGCGGCCACCGTGCCGGGGAGAGGCAGAAGCTCGCGTCGAACTCCCCAAAAATCCATGCGGGACAGTGACGCCGTGACCCCGCCGGATCGCGCGGAGGAACGGTGCGTCGGCCAGCCGGATCGATCGGCATCGCCCCCTACGACCGATCAGGCGCCCGAGGCGTCATGGGAGCAGCGTTATCCCCCTGTCGTGCTTCCCGCGGCGGCACGGCCATGAGGCCGCCGGTGGTGACCCCGCCCGGCCATGCCGGCGCGCGCGTCCTTCGCGCCGGGTCGGGCGGCGTGGGTGGGTGTGGCGGGCACCCGCGCGAAGAGGATCGCGCGCTGACCTGCGTGCGGCACATCCTACTCGGCGGCGATCGCCTTGGGCACGCGGCCCAGTTTGTCGGCGAACCAGGCGCAGGTCCGACGCAGCCCCTACTCCGCGGCGATCGCCTCGGGCACGCGGCCCAGTTCCTCGGCGAACCAGGCGCAGGTCCGACGCAGCCCCTCCTCCAGCGGCACGCGCGGCTCCCAGCCGAGCAGCGCCCTGGCGCGGGTGATATCGGGGCGGCGGCGACGGGGATCGTCGGTGGGTAGCGGGCGATAGACGATCCGGTTGGCGGTGCCGGTCATCGCCACCACCCGTTCGGCGAGATCGCGGACGGTGAGTTCGACCGGGTTGCCGACGTTGACCGGCTCCAGCCCATCGACATCCGCCTCCATCAGCGCGACCAGCGCGTCGACCATGTCGGAGACGTAGCAGAAGCTGCGCGTCTGGCTGCCGTCGCCGTACAGGGTGATATCGCTGCCGGACAGCGCCTGGCAGATCAGGTTGGACACTACCCGCCCGTCGTCCGGGTGCATCTGGGGACCGTAGGTGTTGAAGATACGCGCGACCCTGACCTCGGCGCGGCCCATCCGGCCGTAGTCGAACGCCAGCGCCTCCGCGGCGCGCTTGCCCTCGTCGTAGCAGGCACGCGGGCCGGTGCAGTTGACCCAGCCGCGATAGGTCTCAACCTGCGGATGGACCTCCGGATCGCCGTAAACCTCGCTGGTCGAGGTGAGAAGGAAGCGCGCGCCCGCCTTTTCCGCGAGGCGCAGAAGGTGGTTGGTGCCGACGACGTTGGTCAGCATCGTGTGTTCGGGATCGGCTTGGTATTGCGGCGGCGAGGCGGCGCAGGCGAGATTGTAGA
>Ga0325400_1000312_pt1 | contig 33766 bp, 33 predicted proteins | sample PopdelMetagenome_2_FD_205662 | JGI IMG/M metagenome (GOLD analysis project Ga0325400, IMG submission 205662) | Populus deltoides microbial communities from Bellville, Georgia, United States - Xylem-PdKOR-R1 | ecosystem: Host-associated > Plants > Phyllosphere > Stem > Wood/Secondary xylem...
TTTAGCTTTGGTTTCTTGTAAACAAACAATGTCCGGTTGCTCAGACTCAATAAATGGTGCGAACAATTCTTTTTTAATGACGGCGCGGATGCCATTGACGTTCCAGGAATAGATTTTCATACCATTCAGTATAGCGCGGGTTCTGTGCTACACTAAGCGCTAATGTATAAACGTGTCTTACTAAAACTATCCGGTGAACAGCTGGCTGGTAAGTTTGATAGCGGTATCGATGCTGAACTTGGCGCCTGGATTGCCCGGGAAGTTAAGCAAGTCATGGACGGCGGCACCCAGGTTGTCATCATGGTCGGTGGTGGCAATTATGCCCGCGGCGCCCAACTGGCCGGCCACGGTATTAAGCGGGTTACGGCCGATCATATCGGTATGCTCGCCACCATGATGAACGCCCTTGCCTTGACTGACATTTTTGAATCACAAGGTGTCCGGACACGTTGTCTTAGCAATATTTTTGCCGAGCAAGTTGCCGAGCCGTTCGTGCACCGCTTAGCAAATAAACACCTTGAAAAGGGTCGCGTCGTAATTGCGGCGGGTGGTATTGGCCGACCCTATTTGACGACCGATACTGCTGCCGTATCGCTCGCTCTAGAATTGGACTGCGAAATTGTCTTAAAAGCAACTAAAGTTGACGGCGTCTACGATAAGGATCCGGCCAAGTTCGAAGATGCTCAGTTACTACCGACGTTGGCGTATCAGGAAGCGGTTGCCAATGACGATATTAAAGTCATGGATAAGGCAGCCATGGGTTTGGCCATGGAGCAACACATGCCGCTCGTAGTCTTTGACGCCCTGTCTGAGGGCAACATCCTAAAGGTTTGCCAAGGTGAAGCCGTCGGCACGACTATTCATTAGTTAGATCCGCAGGTCATGGACGTCAAGTACGGCCGTGTCGCCACTTTGTAGTTCGCTCTTCAATATCCGATCGGCAACCGTATCTTCAACAGCTCGTTGCAGAACGCGGCGGAGTGGCCGAGCGCCAAGTCGAGCATCGTAACCGACATCAACAATCTTTTCGGCGGCTTCACGCGTCAGCTGGATACTGATGTTTTGTGGCTGTAACGTCTGGTTGATCTCGCGAAGCATTACATCGACGATTTGTAGTAATTCAGTCGGCTCTAATGGTTTGAACATGACAATTTCATCAAAACGGTTCAGAAGTTCGGCTTTGAACTGGCCACTACCGATCAATTGATCAGTTAAGGTACGTTCAAACGCGTCATCAAGTTCACTACCATTTTGAACGGTTTCGCGAATCAGTTGAGCGCCGGCGTTGCTGGTAGCAATAATGACACAGTCTTTGAATGACGCTGCCCTGCCCTCCATATCGGTTAATTGGCCTTCGTCAAGCATTTGCAATAAAAGGTTGAGGACATTTGGATGTGCCTTTTCTAATTCATCTAGCAAGACGACGCTATAAGGCTGTTGTCGCACAGCCAAGATTAGGCTGCTGCTGTCGGCGCCACTATGTAATAAGCGTTGCACGTCATCGGGCTGTTGGTATTCGCTCATATCTAAGCGAATAATGTTGTCTTCGGCACCAAAAAAAGTTGCTGCCACGGATTTGGCTAATTCGGTCTTACCGACCCCAGTCGGACCAAGAAATAAAAAGCTACCGATCGGTCGCCGCGGATTGGCAATACCAGCTCTCGCCCGTCGTAGAGCATTTGCCACTACACTAACGGCTTGGCTTTGGTTAATCATTCGTTCATGGATCGCACTTTCCAGGTTAAGCAGTTGATCGACCTCGGCTGGGTTGGCGGCGCTAACCTTAACGCCACGGCTCTGCTCAATAGCAGCCTGGACGCTCGATGCCAACACGACTTGATGATCATTGGCATGCTGCAGCGATTGCTCAAGTAGCTGTAGCGCCCGACCAGGGTAAGCCTGATCCTGGTTGTAGCGACCACTCAGGCGATAGGCTTCCTTAAGTGCTTCATAGGTAATCAGAACGCCATGACGATGCTCGTAACGTAAAGCAGCGTCTTCCAAAATACGCATGACTTCGTCGGCTGATGGTTCTTGCAGTGTGACTTGGTTTAATAGGTTGGCAAAGCCACTATTGGATGTCTTGAGTAATTGTAAATCACGTGGCGTCATTGCAAAGATCATCTGGACAGCATGGGATTGGATGACCGGCATTAAAATCTGCGTCAGGTCGACCGAGCCATTGCCGTTTTGGAAGAATAAATGAGCGTCATCAAAGAACAAGATGATGTGACCGGCATGAGCCGCTTCGTTAACCAACAACAGTAACAAATGTTCAAGATCACCTTGGTGCTGAACATTGGATAGCAAGACTGAAGGGTTGAGTGAGATGATTTGGCGATGTTCGAGATGTCGGTCAGTCTGTTCTTGCAGTAAAGCTTGGGCTAAGGCACCGACGTGGCTAGTCTTGCCGACGCCATCCTCACCGACTAGTGCAACGGCAGCGGAGCCTTGGCTAAAGGCAGTTTTGATGGCTTTGACATTAGGCGCTGAGGATAGCCAATTAAAATGGGCGCCGTGCGTTTCAATATCGAGCGAGATGTTATGGCCGAAATGATTAAGACGCGGTGTAAAACCATTAGCCCAGTCACGGCCGATACCGCCGAAATAAGGACGGCCAATATGACGACTATCTAATACCCTGTTAAACCAGGCAGCGGCAGCATCGATGTCTACTGCTTCTACCCTGGAAGACTGCAAATAAGGCAGCAGTGCTGAGGTAGTTTTAAGCAGCGCGGCTGTAATATGGCCAACGTGAATCTGATGATCACCGGCGTAGTTGAGAGCTTGTTCCCAGACGATCGCCACATCATCATCGGCAATTAATGTATCGAGCGCATTTGGATCAACGTATAAATGATTCAAAATGAACCAGTTTTGCCAATGCTTTCTAACAGATTGCCAGAGTTGCTGGGGCGTATCGGTTTGGTCCGGTTTAAGACGGGCTAGTAGTTCATGATCTAACCTGTCGGTCATACTCGCACCGGTTGACGGTAATTCTTTAAGCTCTAAATGGTACCAGGTTGCCGGCAAGAGAAGGCTGAAACTGACGAATAGCGCAATCATCGCTAGATTCGGCATACTCAACACGAATAAAATGGCGGCACATATAAAGCCGGCGGCAATAAAGACTCGCATCGCGTCGAAACCGAGTTGACCAATTGTTTGGCCTAAACGGGCTTTACGAGCTCTGACACTTTTGAGATCCGGCTTCACAACAATACTCCTGCTGCCAAGCAAGCTATAGGTACCACTGGCAAAAGTGGCCATACTAGTAACGTCAAAAGGCCCAGTATGCCAATGACTACCCCACTTAAGCCAGCTGCTAACAAAACTAATATTCGGACAACAAAACCGACTAGCCGGCTAAAAAAGTTATCAGCCATAGCTCGCAGACGGGCCTCTAGACTGGCGCCTGGATAGGTAATGATACGTCGCCACGGTGACAAAAGAGTCCGCAGTAGCAGCTGCACTGAAAACAAGTCAAAGATATGTCGGATCTGGGTAAGACTGCGTCTAGCAATTAATCGCCAGCCACGGCCGTACCACCAACTGAAAAAATCAGTGATAAGCATAAGAATATTGTAACACCTTACTGGGGTAGCAACTCAGGATGATCGGCCATGAGCTCGAATAAAGCTTTGCCGTACGGCTCAAGTTCAGGCGAGACGGCAATTTTGGCTATTTTATTATCGTAGAGTCGTTGGTATGTAAGATGTTCCTTATGCCAGGTATAGCCGTCATTCAACAAGTTTAATAACATCGGCATTATTTTATCAAGCGCGTAGACGAACTTGGCTTCAGGCGACGCACGGTCTTCGTATGCTGCGATCATTTCGTGAATTTCGACAAAGTCGGACCATTCATTCTTTAAGCGTTCAGCTGCCCGGCGTTCTTTGTCGGCTTTGGCGTTCAGGGCGGTATCATCGGCAAAAGCGTAGGTATCGCCGGCGTGAACCTCGACGAGGTCATGGGCCAGTGCGTACTTTATGATTTGATTACTATCAAGTTCTGGAAAATAAGCCGATAGATACCAAGCCGCCATGGCAAGCGAGTAACTGTGTTCTGCGTCGTTCTCGTGCACCTGCTGGCCATCGTCTTTGATATGAATACGTCGCTTAACGGCGCGGAAATCAAGCAGCATTGACTGAAGCTCGATTAAGCGTTGAAGCGTCGGTTTGGTAGTCATGGTAATTTATGGCGGAGGGAGAGGGATTCGAACCCTCGAGGGCTTGCACCCAACACGCTTTCCAAGCGTGCGCCATAGGCCACTAGGCGACCCCTCCACGGGGTTTGACCAGATTATTATAACAGAGCACAACTATGTAACTGAACGTCCTATGCTTTGCCGACTGTTTGCGTTGGTACCCATGTACCAACGCTGGTGCTACAATTGCACCATGCTTAAAGTCATGACGCTCAATCTATGGCGCTACTACGAATGGGATAACCGGGTTGATAACATCATAACGTTGATCAATAATGAACAACCCGATGTTATAGCCTTTCAAGAAGTTTTGACCAATCATGCCTATTACGATATACCGGCCAGCAGTTTTATTGCCGATCAATGTGGGTACCCGTATCGGACTTTTGCACCGACTCTGGCCCGACATAATACTCGTGATCGTGACGGCAATCATAATCAGTTGGCGTCTGAAGGTCAGGCTTTTATATCCAAGTTGCCTATTGTTAGTTCAGAAAGCTACTTTCTAACCTATCGCGATGAATATCCCGAAGAAAAAGCTGTCCTATTTTGTGATATCAACGTGCAAGGCCAGGCTGTTCAGCTGTGTAATGTACATCTAGCAAATAGCCAAACGGCTTATTCTCAATTGGATCAGCTGCTAGAACTGATTGAAAAGCGTCAGTCTAAGACGATTATTTTAGGTGATTTTAATATTTATGAACTAGCCGATTACGCAAAAGATAATTCCTTGCTTCATAACTATGTCTTAAGTTCTGAGCTCGCTTCTTATATTTCGTATCCTGAAGACAACAACTCGCTCGATTACATTGTTGCGCCAACTGATACTTATTCGATGAGTGAAATAGTATGTCATGAGAATTATGTTTCGGATCACCGCGCTCTATCAGCCCAAATTGATATACGAGCGACATAAAACTACTAACATTGGTACACGGGTACCAACGCAAATAGTCGGATTTTCGTAGTGATGAAAATAAAACGGCGTTCGCCTGTTGCGTCAGTCGTAACAGAGGCGTTACACTATAGTGCAATGTCGGTTATAAAACTTGAAGACGTCAGTAAACTGTATGGCTTCGGCGACGCTACTAATATCGCGCTCGACGAAGTTAATTTGACGATTGAAGAAGGTGAATTCGTGGCCGTGATGGGCCCAAGTGGTTCGGGTAAATCGACGCTTATGAACGTGATCGGCTTACTTGACCGGCCGTCACATGGCATCTATCGGCTCAATAATAAGACCGTTTCCAAACTAAAGCCTAACCGGGCGGCTAAAATCCGCCGCGATACCGTCGGTTTTATCTTTCAGTCATTCAATTTATTGCCGCGCATGACGGCACTCGAGAACGTTGCCCTTCCCCTTGTGTACAAAAATATCAGCACCACAAAGCGACTCAAAATGGCCAGCACCATTTTAGAACGCGTTGGTATGCAAGAGCGTGAGTACTTCTTACCGTCACAACTTAGTGGTGGTCAGACGCAGTGTGTGGCTATTGCCCGGGCACTCGTTAACAATCCAAAAATCATTATTGCCGACGAGCCGACTGGCAACCTTGATAGCGCTGGTAGCCGTTTGATCATGGAATTGCTCAGTGAGATCCATAAAACCGGCAACACAATTTTGTTCGTGACGCATAACCCCGAATTGACCCGTTACGCGACCCGGGTAGTCTACATGCACGACGGCGCAATTATCGCCGATGAGCAAACTAAGATCGGCGATGTGGCTAAGCGAGCCCGCGAGGTCATGTATAGTATTCCGGCCACTAGTGAAGAACATGACTTGGCGGGTGTGTCGGCGCTTATGTCAGCCGTGCCACAAAAGCCAGCTTCACGGCGCCGGGCATCAAAGCCTACCAAGCCGAAAGCCCGTAAACCACGTACTGTCAGGAAGCGGCCATGAGCATGTTCAGTAGTAAGAACCACTTCAAACTGGCGATGGCAAACCTGAAGTATCACCGCGGCCGTAGCATTTTGACGATGGTCGGCATTATGATTGGTGTAGCTTCCGTTATTCTTATCATTGCGATTGGCGAAGGCATAAAGCAACAAGTCCGATCCGATAATTCGACGCTTGGCGATAATCTGGTTACGATTCAGCCGGCTGCCAACGGTAATTTCTTACAGGCTAATCGAGTCGCCCTTACGACTAACGATGCCGCTGTTGCTGCCAAGGTAGCCGGCGTGGAATATGTCGTACCGTTAGCAGCCGTTTCCGGTGTGGTGACCAGTCGCAGCACGCCGGCTGGTGAGGCGACGATTATTGCGGCTGGTGATGGCGCGAGCCGTTTATATAGCAGCTTGGTTGAGTACGGCGATTTTTCTGGTACCTCCAATCAAAGCCAGGTCGCTGCCGTCGTCGGTAGTAGCGTCGCGACACGGATTTTTGATGAACAAGTACCACTTGGCCAATCGTTTACGATCCGGGGCCAGCGCTTCGTAGTCCAAGGTGTTTTTAAAGACATGCCATCCACGCCGCTAACGCCCGGTGAAAACCTGAATAATTCGATCGTTATTCCATTTAGCTCGGCTCAAACCATTACGGATGGTAATGTACCGGTTTACCAAATTATCGCTAAAGTTAATGCCAATGCTGACGAAGCTGAAGTTACGAGCCGGATTCGTGAGGCGGTCGTCGCTAACCGTGGCGGCCAACAAGACGTCGCGATCTTAGCACCGGGTGAAAGTGCTGCAGCCAATGCCGGAGTCTTGTCGGTCGTCACCTACGCCATTGCTGCCATCGCCGCTATCTCGCTGATCGTTGCCGGCATCGGTGTCATGAATGTCATGCTAGTATCGGTTACCGAGCGGACGCATGAAATCGGCATTCGCAAAGCTATCGGCGCTACCAACCGCCAAATCCTGACCCAGTTCATCACCGAAGCGACCGTTCTGAGCGTATTAGGCGGTCTGCTCGGTATCACGTTTGCTTTTGCAGTCGACGGTTTAGCCCGCTTGATTACCGATTTTAGGCCGATCATCAGTTGGCAAGTTGCAGTCGGTGCATTTCTTGCCACGTTACTACTCGGACTTATATTCGGCACTGCTCCGGCCGTCAAGGCTGCCCGCAAAGATCCAATCGACGCTCTCCGAAACTAGCCATTGATTGACAAGAAGCAAAGCCTATTGCAAAATAGTACATACTTTGTTGAGCCGTGTGAGGTTCCAAAGTTCTTTGACAAGCAGACAACAAGACGGACTGATAGATGATTACCATTAGTCGTTTGCCAGTCCTTCTTGTAACTCTCTGATTGGATAATCCGATGGCCACCGAGTATGAACGGGAAACTCCGTTGTGGCGGAGCAAAGGTCTCTGGATCGGCATGGTGTTGCTTCTTGCGTTCTTCATCTGGCTGACCTGGTACGTGCTCCATGACCGGGCGCCGCTATCAACGGACGCCAGCCGCTCATCGCCGAGTGTGACGACAACCCAGCCGTCCACGACTGCGCCACCGAGCAGCTCATCGAGTCCGTCCAGCTCCAGTCCAGCCGCTTCCTCAATCACTACTTCTAGCAGCACTGCTGTCCTGACCACGACAACTCCGCCTCCACCAACTACCACTACACCTGCTCCGACTACGACGCTACCTCCCCCGCCGCCACCAGCCAACACTGTCGATTCTGTCGGCCTGACCTACTGCGGCTGGCAGGACACGCCGAGCGGCACTCTCATCGCAACCGGTGATGGTGGTGCGCCCTTGTGGCAAGCTGGTGGCGACCCCGGTCTTCAGATCGGCCAGACCTACCACTTTGTCCGTTCCGGCGACAACACCAACATCGTCGTCGGTACCGACCGGATCGCTGATGCCGCTGGTGAAGCCTGTCCGGCCTACTTCGCCACGGCGGAGTGGCACAACGGCTGATTCTGGCCAGGATGTGACTTTCAGAGAGGGTTTAATAAGCGTACGCCACTAGCGTATCAACTTCTTAAATCTTGTCTGCTTGCCATATCCACCTCATTGAATTTTATTTGTACTTATGCTATAATATATATGCTTTGTCGAGCAATTTATGCTCCTTTGCACCTTAACAGACAGTAGACAAATGGTTGTGCAGCTTTGAATCGTATTAATACGAGCTAAAGCTGCACAACTGTTTTACCCCGCATTCCCCATCCTCCTCACAGAATAGGATACTGCTATGCCCACCGTTTCGTTCAACCGTACCCGTGGCATCAACCTGATTGAGATCGGTCTTGAGTCGATCGGCGATATGAAGATGTCCGAGGACGACCTCGACAACCTGCTCGACGGTCTATGGTCCGAATGGAGTCGCTTGTTCGACAGCGTCTACCGATCCGCTACAACCAGTGAGCCGCAAGAGTTCACGCACGAGCAGACCGTAGACTGCGACGGTCTGATCTCCTTTGGCCGCAAGGTCAAGTTGACGGTCCGCGTCGTCAGCGACTCGTTCACGCTGGATGAATTCACGCGTGCCGTGACCAACCTCGAGGGCTCGATCGCTACGATCCAAGTCTGGGGACAGTCGCCGCTGCCGTCGGCACGCGACTTCAAGTTGAAGCTCGTCGAAAGACTCACCAGGGAGAGGCCTGAGATCCCCCTCCTGCGTGAGCTGAAGTCCATGCGACTGAGCAACGAAGATCTTGACTACATCATCCCCGTTCTTCCAGGAGAGGACAACCCCTACCCTTTCGGCCAGTCTGATTAGCCACTTGGGAAGTGCTGATCGTCCTGAACCGCCCCACCCACCTGGCCCATGTAATCACATGACTGGGCCACCGACCCGGTTGTAACAGGCGGCCGTCGTGGAATGCACCTTCGGCCTTGCCGAATTTCCTGTCTACTGTCTGTTTCAACTAAGAACTTCAAAGAACCTCCTGTATTACAGAGGGTTCTTCTTATATGACGAGGCTAATAATTGCGCCGATACCGCTCAGCGCCATTACGGCTACCGTCAGCCACCCGACCCACCGTGTGTGCGGCCGGTTGACCCACCGTCCCATCACTTTGCGGTTACTGCTGATTATGACGATTAAGAGCAAAATAATCGGTGCGACTAAGCCGTTAGCTACAGCCGCGTAAATTAACGCTTTGATCGGATCGATCTGCAGGAAGTTTATGGCCAGTCCAATCAGCATCGAAATAATGATCACGCCGTAAAAAGCGTAAGCCTGCCCAAGCCGTTGGCCAAGGCCCTCTTTCCAGCCAAAACTTTCAGCTAAGGCGTATGATGACGACCCAGCTAACACTGGAATTGCTAGTAACCCGGTACCGATAATGCCGATGGCGAACAAGAAGTAACTAGCATCGCCAGCGAATGGTCGCAGCGCCTCGGCAGCCTGAGCGGCGCTGGTGATTTCGGTGATGCCGTTCGGGAACAGAATACCGCCACAGGCGGCGATGATAAAGAACATGACCAGGTTGCTAAGGAACATGCCGGACCAGACGTCAATGCGCATCGAGCGCATGTCGGCGCGGTTGACACCGGTTTTGCGCTGGCGAATGGTCGTTTTGCCCTGCTGGATCTTTTCTTCGACTTCACTGGAGGTTTGCCAGAAGAATAGGTACGGCGAGATGGTCGTGCCGAGGATGGCGCAGATGATCAACAAACCGTCTTTGCTAAAGTTGAGCGATGGATGGACGGCATTATAGAGGACGGTGCTCCAGTCCAACTTGGCCAGGATTGCCGACACGACGTACGACAGCAAAACCAGCGCCAGCCACTTGAGGTAGCGGGCGTATTTTACATACGGCGTGAAAATCTGTAGCAGCAAACTGAACACCGCAAAGCCGGCCACCAACCAGCCGAATTGTAACTGTGGCAATAGCAGTTGCGCGGCTTTGGCCATAGCGCCTAAGTTGGCACCGATGTTGACGATGTTGGCCGCGAATAATAGCAGCGTACAGACGTAGAGGACTTTACGCGAGAACAATTTACGGATATTACCGGCTAGCCCCCGCCCTGTTACCAGGCCGATGCGGGCGCACATCTCCTGAACCATGCCCATGAGCGGAAAGGTCCAGAGTGACAACCATAAAAATTGATAGCCAAATTGGGCACCGGTTTGAGAATAAGTTGCAATCCCGGACGGATCATCGTCACTGGCGCCAGTCGTTAGGCCTGGACCGAGCATGTGCCAGTAACTGCGGCCGCGGCGCATGATCTGGCCGCCCGGCAGGACTTTGGCGATCTGCTGGGCTTCGGACACACTCTTATCCAAGATAATGGCCGGTGCTTCGGCACTACGGGTAATGAGGTCTTTTTTCTTTTTGTTTGCCATGTTGTTTTTTATGAGTCTGCGTTTATAGTATCATTTCTAAGTTTAAACTACGATACGGTATCATTGATCCGCTGACGGAGGATGACACGGAGTCGCTCATATATCGGTATGACGCGGAATTTGAAGTTGAGCATCGTAAGCGCTTGAGGTACCAGTGCAATCGTTAAGCCGTATGGAAAATCGCTGTAGCGTACGATGGAGGCGATGCTAAAACCTACTGATGCGACAACGATTACCAGTAACATTGGCAAGGAAATCAAACTGGTTTTCTGATCCCGCTCGAGAATTGCCAATACTATCTGCGGATCATAGCCGGCGGGGAGTTTATTGCGGCGGGCCAAATAGACGATGTCATGATATTCTTCTGTCGACACACCCAATTTGGTAATGTCCGTTCCCGGCCGCCAGCGGACATATTTTAAAACAATAGCCGTTACTAAGGCCAATAATAAACAAACCCCAAGTACAATACCGAATACGGGCCATAACCGTTCGCTATTATCACCAACTGCCCATGGCAATGCTATTGCCAAAACGATAATACTTAAAACGACCCAAGTTTTGACGAAAGTGTCCGTTATCTTGGGCATAATGATTTACACATTACTCCGATAGTCTAGTGATGATAGGTTAGAAGTTGCGCCCAAAATAGTACCAAAAGTGCTTGATAATAAAGAATGCGATCACTAAGAACCACAAAATAATGATGTCGAGGTGATGTTTGCGAACCCACTGTCCGGCTGATGTAAGTCTGGCTGGCAATTTAAGATGACCTTGATCCAGGTTATGCAGCGTGACGTACCAAAACGTAACGATGCTAACGATCCAAGTGGCGACACAATAGAGGCAGAGCGCATTAATGACGTACGTCGTCTGGTACATCAACCAATGGCAGAAGATGACCGCCAGCAAAGCACCGGTGTTAAGACTAAGCCAGTACCAACGCTTGAGCCGGCCTTTTTGTAGAAGAAATACGCCAGTCATTATGACGATTGGCCAAGCGGCGATACCGATCAAGGGATTCGGGAATCCAAAGGCATTCGATTGTGGTGAGCTCATCACTGAACCACAACTAATGATCGGATTCAGATCACAGATGAACTGTGTATCGGGGTTCTCGAGCAGCTGGATTTTTTCAATCGTGATAATGGCGGCCGCAGCCAAGCCAAGCGTGCCGCAGATGATCAAAAGCCATGGTAAGACTTTTTCGAGGGTCCAGTGTTTCATGATTATCTTTAGTATAGCAGAAGCGGCTTAACTGAGGCTGGCCAGTGATGGGCCATCGCTACCTTTGGCATAGCTTTGGAGGCCGTCTTGGCCGGCGGTGGCCCAGGCGTCGCTGATTGGTTGGATGATACGCCAGCAAGCTAAGGCTTCGGCGGCCGTCACGAATAGAGCCTGGTTGCCGCGGAGGCAGTCATGAAAGACCCGTTCGTAAGCTTCGGGCGCGACTTCGTCGAAAGTCTCATCGTAGTTGAAGACCATCGCCTTGTCGGTGTAATGGTCGTCGGCAAAGCCCGGTTGTTTGACCCGGGTAGTCATACTGATTTGGTGCAGCGGTTCGATATCGAACACCAGCTGGGCGGCTTTTTCGGTCTTGTCGGTCGCCTTGAACGTGACGGTCACATCGGTGACTTTTTGAGGTAGAGCCTTGCCGGTTTCTAAGATGAACGATACCCCTTCCCAGCGCGGATCGTTACTGGTGAGTTCGATAGCCGCGAAGGTTTCGGTCGTCGAGTCTTGGCTTTCGATCTCGTCACGGTAACCATCGTATTGGCCGCGGACGGTATTAGTGGCCATATCGGCGGGTACGTTCAGACTTTCCAGGAAATCTTTTTTAGCACTATGAATCGCCTCAGCAGTTAGTTTGCCATTGCCGACCGGCATGCAGGCTTCAGCTAAGATTTGTAGCAAGTGGCTTTGGATCAGGTCGCGCATGGCGCCGGTTTGTTCGTAAAAGTCGCCCCGGCCTTGAATATCGAGGGTTTCGTGGCCGCGCACATAGACGCTGGCCACGTAATCTTTATTGAGTAGTCCATCAAACAAGCCGTTTTGTTGGCGGAAGGCCGCGATGCCTTGCACGGTGTCTTTCGATGAAAAGTGGTCGATACGGTAGATCTGGTCTTCGGGAAAGACACCGGCTAAAGCGTCGGTCAGCTGCTCGGCCGATTCGAGGTCATGGCCATACGGTTTTTCAATCAACAAGCGCGTTTTCTCGTCATTCAGGCCGGCGCTACCGAGGTTCTGGACAACTTGCGTTAATGTTTCCGGTGGAATCGACAGGTAAAATAACCGGAGCATGTCTTTGCCATTAGCAATCGACTCGAGCTTATCTTTAAGGGTGGTACCGTCGCTGTCTTCGGATGGATCATATTGGATCATGTGGATACGATCGGCGAAACTACCGGTATCGCCATCGATGTCGAGTTGTCCGACGATGTCTTGGGCCGAGACTTGGCGGCGCGACGAACCAAGGATGACCGTGTCGTCATGCAGTAGGCCTTTGTCGTGCAGCTTGTAAAGCGACGGCAGTAGTTTGCGCTTGGATAAGTCACCGGTAATGCCGAATAGGACGATAATAGCTGGATCAGATTTCATGAAGGACTCCTTAGCGTTGATTAATGGTATGGCCGCCGAAGGCGTTGCGCATGGCGGCTAACAGCTTGGTACCGAAGCTGACCTGGCCTTGTTGGGACGCCAGCCTGACCTTTAACGACTCTTCGATAGCCGGTAGGGTGTAGCCACCAGCGTGAGCCGTTTCGATTGCCCAACGAGCCTCGCCGCTTTCGGCGACGACGCCGTCGATGCCTTCGAGTGTCGGGTTGGCAGCCAAAGCGCCTGATGTCAGCGCGTTCAAATTAGAGGCGATGATACTGCCCTCTTCCCAGACCTGCGAGATATCAACTAAATCTAAATTATCGTACGGACCGGTTTTGAGCAATTGGTAGCCCTCGGCTAAACTTTGCATCATGCCGTACTCGATGGCGTTATGGACCATCTTAACGTAGTGCCCTGCACCGGCCGGGCCGACATGCCGCCAGCCGCCGTTAGGGGCTGACAGGGTCGCGAAAACTGAAGCCAGGTTCTGTACCGTGCCGTCGTTGCCGCCGACCATCATTGAAAAGCCATTGCTAATGCCGTGGACGCCGCCGCTGGTACCGACGTCGATGAAGTTGATGCCATGATCAGCACACACCACAGCCCGGTCGCGGCTCAAGCGGTAGTCGGAGTTGCCGCCATCAATCAACGTGCTGCCGGCCGGTAACAGGTTGAGCCATTCCGGTAGTTCGGTTTCGACGAACTGTGACGGGATCATCAGCCAAACGACGGCCGGTTGGTCACCAAAGCCAGCGACTACTTCGGCTTTGGCGTGAGCGCCGGTTGCACCGACGGCCTGAGCGGCAGCGACCGCTTCAGCATTCTGATCGAAGCCGATAACTTCGTGCCTGCCGGTCACTAATTTTTCGACGATCTGGCCGCCCATTTTACCAAGGCCAACAATAGCTAACTTCATACGGTCGTATCTCCAATCTGGTCGTTAATTACAATCGTTTCGTCAATGTCAGTCAAAATCAGCGATGGCTGCTGATCGTAATCGGTGCCACCATCCTGTAAGGCAGCCAGGGCTGGTTGCTTGTCTGGGCCGAACACACAAAGGTAGGCGATATCGATATGCTTCAAGCCTTCGTAGGTCAATGTGATGCGCTTATAATCTTCCCAATCGTAGTGGCTCACTAGACCAATGTTTTGGCCAGTGGCTGGGCTACCCGGTTTGATACCGGCGGTGTGGCCGTCGCCGCCCATGCCAAATAAGCCGATTACAAGATCGGCTTTTTCGAATTCGCCCAGAGCCGTAGTTGCAAATTGCTCGGCCGTATCGGCCATCGGCAGGTTTTGCTGCGTCAAGGTCGGAATCAGTTGGGCCGTTTTCGGGTCGAAACCGGCGTCCAATAATTGTTGGAAATTAGAATCGGCATGACCCCACTCACCGTAGCGCTCGTCCATCAGCAGGATCGTCAGATTGGGCAAGCGGGCTTCGGACAGTTCGGCCATAATGGCCGCTTCGAGCTTGATATTGGAGCCACCGCTGACCAGCCATAGGACATGTTGGTTGGCATGCAAGGCTTGATTCAGTCGTTGGCTGATAATCGGTACGGCGTCGGTCGGGTCGGAGTATTTTATAAATCTCATGCTTCAACTGTACTACAAAATCAGCAAACAGCTGTAAGGTGGCTTACTGCGCCGAATCGGCCAGTACTTCATACGCGGCTGGCTTAAAGCAGTTAATGATCTCATTATAGTTGAACGGCTCGACACCGAGTTTGTGTAGCGTTTCGTAGTATTGCAATGTCGGTTGATGACCCACTTGATAGTTTTCAGAAGTAAAGTCAACGATACCGGCTTGACGAACGGTTTGGCTTACGACCGCCGTCATCTGTATAGATTGCCGGAGCGCCATACGGTGCTCACGATCTGGATATAACTCACGAAATGCTGAATAATTAGAGTTCAATCTTTGACTAATTTCACTCCGTCCAGTGGCCGTAAGTACCGCTCGGCCAATATTAAGCATAAGATTCACTTCGGGTGTCCAGCGCTCAGATGCTTCACGGACCCGGCTATCAAGGTACTGATCGTACAGATCGAAGGGTACCGTCGCCCGAATGTTGAACGTTTCGTCGCCTGGTTCGGTGAAATTAATTAAGAAGCCAGCGGCGTGTAAGGCTTCATTCCAGGCCCGTTCAGGTGATAGTTCGGTACGGAAGGCATGGCTAACACTTACCTTACCCGGTCGCAACTGCTCGAATGGTTTGATCAACCGTTGATTTTTGATGGCCGTCTCGGATTGGCGTACCATTACATCATAATTAAGCGATGCTGGCAGGCCTTCTAGCTCCGAAAATTCACTAACAGTATCTGGATTGGCTTCACAAGCTAATACTTCTTCTTTGAACGTATTGAGCGTAAAATCGGTCAGTTCGGTCCGCTGCTGGTACATACGATTAGTTTACTCCGGTTTGCGGGCAATCAGTTGTGCTGATGAATTGACATGGGGTCGCCAGGTGCAGTAGGGAGTTGAATGTGGGTCATGATCTAAACGTATTAAAATGTTTTAATACTATTTTTGGACGAAGGGGGCATGCCGAGTTGCTGCAAATCGGCCCGGATCACAGCGCTAGCCATGCCACATAGCTGCTCTATATTAAATGGCATTATCTTTGCTTCTGTTGCTGTTTGGTAAGCGGCTACCCGTTCGATGATTTTACTTTCACCTTCACTCACTACATCATGTTTCAAATAATGGCTGAAAGCTTGTAGATGCTGTGTTACTTCTGCTCTTGATAATAATGGATTACCTTCAAGCCGGTTACGTATTTTAGTAGCGCCATTATCCCAATTGTCAGTAGTCAATGATAACCAAACGATGTCATTAAACATATGGATGTTTGGATTACGAACGGATTGAATCGATTGTCGAACGCTTTGCGAGTCCGAATTGTAGTAATCGTGTTGATTCTGCTGATATATAGATGCTGCACTATGCCATTTGTAGTCAGCTTCGTCGATGTAGACACCACCTTTTTGTAAGGCCAACGATAGTCCGGCTTGTTGTTGCATATGGTAGTAAAGTGTACTCGGACGTAACATCGATTGGTTAAAACTCAAGAAGCGAACCCGTCCGTCAATTATAGATTCGCCCTGGGCATTAACATATTCCTCTTGATCTGGCTGCTGGATTGCTTCAAAGAACTTTGCTTGAGCATCGGCATATTCGAGGGTTTCAACAACTATATTTTCACGCAAAACACTCATTATATTATTATACAATAAAGTATTATAAAAAACAACTGTAATTAACTTTTGGCGCGCTTGCGCTTGTTGGCGTCCAGCTCACGCTTGCGAAGGCGAAGCGACTTCGGCGTTACTTCCAGAAGCTCGTCGTTTTCGATAAAGTCTAGACATTGTTCCAAGCTGAAGATCGTTGGTGGCGTCAGCTGGATGGTGCCGTCGCTACCGCTGGCGCGCATGTTGGTCAGATGCTTAGCTTTGCAAACATTGATTTCCATGTCTTCCTGGCGGGTGTTGAGGCCGATTATCTGGCCGATGTAGACTTTTTCGGCTGGGCCGACGTAAGTGGTGCCACGGGCTTCGGCGTTTTGCAGCGCGTACGCGGTAGTGACGCCGGTTTCGAAGGAGATTAAGACGCCGTTGCGGAGTTGTTGCAGCGCGCTGCCTTGGACTTCGTATTTAATAACGTGGCTGCTCATGACGATGGTGCCTTTAGTGTTGGTCAACAGGACGTTGCGTAGACCAATAATGGCCCGGGTCGGTAATTCGTAAACTAATTTGGTCACACCTTTAGGGCTAGCAACTTGTTCGATAAGAGTGGCGCGGCGCTGGCCAAGTTCCATCTGGACGGTACCGACATGTTCGGCCGGGACTTCAATTTCGGCTTCTTCGATCGGCTCGAGGGTCTTACCGTCTTCGATCTTAGTGACGACTTGCGGGCGGCCGACTTCGAATTCGAAGCCTTCACGGCGCATTGTTTCGATCAGGACAGATAAGTGGAGTTCGCCACGACCAGACACCTTAAAGCCAATACCCTCTTCTTCGACGCGAAGGCCGACGTTAGTTTCAAGTTCTTTGCGGAGGCGGTCGCCGATTTGACGGCTGGTATTGAATTCAGCTTCCTGACCTTTAAATGGGCTGGTATTCGGGCCGAGGTAAATCTGCAGGGTTGGAGCTTCGACTTCCATGACTGGCAAGGCTTCAGGCTGGTCGACATCGGCGATAGTCTCACCGATTTGGGCTTCGGCAACACCGGTCAGTTGGACGATGTCACCGGCGACGCCACCAGGTACCTCAAAGCGGCTGACGCCGTGGCTCATGAAAACGAGCTCAACCTTGGCCTTTGAGAATGAGCCATCCTTTTTGCAAAGGGTGATCATCTGGCCGGCTTTAACGGCGCCGCGAGTGATGCGGCCAATGGCGTACTTACCCTTGAAGTTGTCCCAGGCCAAAGCGGTGACCAGCATCTGGAATGGTTTGTCGACTTCGACTTTCGGAGCCGGAATTTCGGTGGTGATAGCTTCGAAGATAGTTTCCAGGTCGGCTGGATCGTTTTCGGCATCGGCTGGAACGGTTTTCCAGGCTTTACCGGCGCGGCCAATGGCGTAGTAAACCGGATAGTGCAATTGGTCTTCATCGATCGCTAGTTCTAAGAATAAATCGGCCAACTCGTCTTCGACGGCGGCAATGCGGTTACCGGGCTTATCGATCTTGTTGATGATGACGATTGGCTTGAGACCGGCCTGCAAAGCTTTACCCAAAACGAATTTAGTCTGTGGCATCGGGCCTTCTTGGGCGTCGACGATCAACAAACAACCGTCGGCCATGTTAAGGGTTCGTTCGACTTCACCAGAGAAGTCGGCGTGTCCGGGGGTGTCGATAATGTTAATGCGGTAATCACCGTGTTGGACGGCCGTAACTTTAGCGGTGATGGTAATACCGCGTTCGCGTTCTTGGTCGCCACTATCCATGATCAGGCTCTGGCCCATTTCGGCCTGGTTGTCGCGGAAGGTTTGCGACTGCTTTAAAAGGCCATCAACCAAGGTAGTCTTACCATGGTCGACGTGAGCAATAATGGCTATATTCCGGATCTTAGCCGGATCTTGAACGGTTGTAGGCATGAACGTAGAACTTTCTTTGTTAGCTTTAAGCAATTGTTAACATAATTATAGCATAGTTACCTCTGTTTGAAAAGCGCGTAAGCCTAGCAAACCGCAAGCATTATGGTTATACTGAAAAGAATGGATTTGAGACGTTTCCGGGCCAGCGGCCCGAATCAGCCGTCGCCTCGTCGCCGGCAATCGATTGATGGCTTTGTAGCTCCAAGCCGTTCACTGCCCCGCACGCCGCTTGCCGTCCCTAAAGTGCAGTCGCTACAACCAAAGCCTAATCATCCGGCGCCAGCCCTACGACGCCGGCCTGATTTTAATACCAAACCCGTTTCAAATCCTGCATTCAATAAAGTTCAGCCACTTGACTCGATAACGCAGCCACAACCATTATTAAGCGAACTGCGGGCCCGCCCCGTCAGTAAACCGGTCAGTCATCAGGTGCAGCCACGCTACCAAGCGCCAGTAACCCAGCCATTGGGCATGCGCCGTCCGGTTCAGCAATCAAGCCGTGCCGCTACGACGACGCCTACCAAAAAACCTTGGCAAAAACGCTACGTTGTCGTACCGGCCGTAATCGTGGCAGCTTGTTTTATGGTGTCGGTCTTTAATCAGGATAGTCCGGCGTCCCCGGTCGCCAGCCAAACGAATAATCAGACTAATCAGGCCGACGAAGCGACCGCCCCGGAAGTTATCGAACCAACCTATCCAACGACCGAGCAAGCGGCCGCCTTTGAAACGACCGTTAAAGAATTGATGGCTGACAATCCGGCGATGCGCTCAACCGTTATTGCCACTAATCTAAAGACCGGTAAAGCTATTACCCTTGGCAGTAACCAACCGTATATTGCAGCCAGTACCGGTAAGCTGCTAACGGCTGCCACCGTGTATCAACAAATCGAACAAGGCCGGATGACGCTTGGTACCAAATTGAGTAACGGGCAAACCGTTAAATACAATCTGCAAACAATGATCGTCGACAGCAACAATGCCAGCTGGGATGTACTAAATAGCTACGTCACTCGCGCTAAGTTAACGGCTCGTGCCAAAGAAATCGGCATGACTAACTATGTTAATAAAACTAACAGTTTATCGGCAGCTGACACCAATTTGCTGGTTCGTAAACTGTATGATGGTGAGCTGATCAATAGTGATCATCGCACTCAGTTGCTCGGTTGGATGGAAGAAGCCAACTACCGCGGTTACATGGTGGCGGCTATTCCATCGGACTACACGATTTATCATAAAGTCGGCATTTATGAAGACGTACTGCACGATGTCGGCATCATCACCAAAGGTGATGAGGCTATAGAGCTGACCGTCTATACCGATGGTAATGGCTCGGCTCCTGATGCCGCCCGAACGGCTTACATCAAGGCGGTTACGACGGCTGCCCTCAAAGCTTTCTTTGCGCCGTCCGAAACTGGTACTACTTCAAGTCAGCCGGCGATTTAGGCACTTTATAGCCAGCATCACGGGCTTCGGAAATACCGATGGCTACAGCCTGTTTGGGGTTCTTAACTTTCTGTCCGCTACTTGACTTTAACCTACCCTTTTTATATTCCTTCATGACCATATCAATTTTTTTCTGAGCTTTTGGACCATACTTTGCCATAGTTGCCTCCTTTGTTGTGTAACACTATCGCAGATAAGCTATTACCGCGCCGTGAGATAACCGATATACATTAAAGAAAATGTTTTAAGCTTTTTGCAAGGTAAGGTTTGCTAAGGTATACTAGTATGCAGGAAATGCTATGGCACTAACTAAGAAAAAAAGTCCGGCTTCGGCCTCTAATCAAACCTACGATCTACACCGCACCTTACCAAATCCAACGTACGGTGGCGCCGCTACAATTGTTGACCAGCCACCGGTCAGTACCAAACGGCCTTGGAAAAAGATTATTAAGCGAACACTGCTCGTTTTACTTTTGATCGGCTTAATCATTGGTGGTTTTGTTGGCTGGAAAGTTTATTCTAATACCGGCAAGATTTTTGGCGGCAATGTCCTTGGCCTGCTCACCAGCAGTAAACTAGACGGCGAAGATCAGGGCCGAGTTAATATTCTACTAATTGGTAATTCGAGTGATGACCCTAACCACGGCGGCGCTAATTTGACCGATTCAATCATGATCGTCAGTTTGAATACGACTACCAATAAGGCCTTTTTGATCAGCGTGCCTCGTGACCTTTACGTAGAAATACCGGAAAACAACTACGCCAAAATCAATGAAGCGTATCAGGATGGCGAAGAAGATAATTTTAGTGAAACCGGCTACCCCGATGGTGGCGCTGGTTTACTTGAGAAAGTCATTGAAGACAAAACCGGACTCAACATTAATTATTACGCCCTGATCAACTACGGTGCATTCAAAGATACGGTTGACGCCCTCGGCGGCATTACAGTGACGATCAACAGTAGTAATAGCCGTGGTATCTATGATCCAAACATTAGTAAGGCCGACGGCGGCCCACTACGTCTGAGTAACGGTACCCAGGAGCTGGATGGTCAAACGGCGCTTAACTTAGCCCGAGCCCGCGGTGCTGCTGGTGGTTATGGTTTAGCCGAAGGTGACTTCAGCCGAACTGCTAACCAACGCCTTATGCTAGTCGCCCTTAAAGACAAAGCAGCTAGCAGCAGCACGCTCGCTAACCCGGTTAAAATCTCTGGCCTACTAGACGCGTTAGGCAAGAACGTTAAAACCGATATGACAACTTCCGAAGCTCGGCGCCTATACGACCTTAGCAAGAAGATAGACAGTGCAAACATCGCCTCAGCCAGTATCAATGGCACTGAAGACGATCGGCTACTTACAAGCTACCGGACCCGGACCGGACAGTCAGCTCTGGTGCCAGCAGCAGGCATTGACGATTACGGCGACATCAAGGCTTATATCAGCCAGTTATTGTCCTCGAATTAAACTGTTTAAAGTGGTATACTAAGTCAACTATGACGACAGCCCAATTCCAAAAATGGCATAAATTCCTGACCGAATTCCCAAAGAAAAGTTTTAGTAAAGGTGACATGATCCTCTTCCAGGGCGAAGCGCCGCGCCATGCTTTCGTGGTTAGCCACGGTATTGTCAAAGCCTATAACATTAATAGCTCTGGTGATGAGCAGCTGGTTCATTTTAGCACTGCACTCGAAGTATTACCGTTACCGTGGGTGTATGGCAAGGCTGTCAACTCACTCTATTACTACGAAGCTCTTACTGACGGCAGCTACTACGTGGTTGACCGTGAAAAGTATTTGCAATTCGTCCGGACCGACCCGGATATCATGTACGGTGAGCTTGAGCGCACCGTCGTCAACTACGTTGGTAAAACAATGAGCTTCAATGCCCTGCTTTATTCCAAGGCTGGTGAAAAGCTTATCAACACACTACGTTATCTGATCCTAAGTTACGGTATTAAGCGTGATGACCATATTGAAATCCGCCTCAAGCTGACCCAGCAGGATTTTGCCAACTTAACCGGCCTGACCCGTGAAACGGTGTCAATCGAACTAATGAAGCTTAAGAAAGCCGGCATCATCACCTACTCTAAGCAAACTAATTACACCATCGACGTTACTAAGATGAACGAAATGCTTAATGAGCAGTTCGTCGCCGAAGTCAGTATGCAGGTGTAAGCCTGCAGATTGACTGAGGCTACTACAAGCGAAGCGAGCAGTTCGTCGCCGAAGTCAGTATGCAGGTGTAAATTACGTAAATGTACAAAATCAAAAAGCATCCATATTATGGATGCTTTTTGATTAAATATTATTTTTTACTCTTCGACCGGTGGATCTTCAGGTGTTGGTTGTGGAGCTGCCGTGACTTCAAAAGTTTGGTAACTTGCTGATGTCCAGTTGCCGCCGCAGTCTTGGGCCCGGACGCCGATAGTGTATGTCCCTGCTACAAAATCAGTGCCTAGCTCAAGTATCAATGAACCATCTTCTTGATTTGGTCCGATTTGGAATGCTTGACCAATTCCAGGATCATCTCCTATAAAATATTCAGTATTTACAAGACAGGATTGGTAATCGCGGTAATGAAGATACAATAAAGGATTTTCACCTTCAACGGTGGAGGGCGTTACGCTGAAGTGCTCAAGAACAGCAGGGGTGTGGTCGTAGTAGATATTAAAGTCTCTCATGTCAGTTCCCTCGTAGCCATATTGGTTCGCCGAGCGGATCTTGTAGTAGTGGCTGCTCTCGCTAGCGTATGTACCCAGATCATAGCTGGTTGCATCATACGGTAAGGTAGCTAGAAGCGTCGTTTGTCCTACACTGTTGGTTTCGTATACCCGTATCGATCCAGCCTGCATGGTACTCGTCCAAAAAAGTTGGGCATGCCCGACACTATCCAATGTACTGTATGTATCACTGAGGCCAAACGGCGACGGATACTGCAATGTTGCATTAACAGTTTTAGCGCTCGTATCAGCTAAGAAGTTGTCATCTAGCTGAGCAGTAAAGCTCTCATATCCATATGACGAGTCGCTATCAATCTGATATCCGCCATATTTGATGCCGACTGGTAGGCCTAGCTGGATGTAGCCATTGCCTCCAGTCATCTTGTAAGAATCATTCCCTACGCTTAAGCTTACCAAGTTTTCCCGGCCGATATCTATTGAGCCGTTTGCAACAATGCTTAGGGTCGCATTATTGACGGGTATGTTATCTACACCCGTGGTATTTATTAATACGGGAGCAATAGGGATGACCAATGCGTCAGTGGTATTCGATTCAATAACTCCTGTCTTAAAACCTATCTTATAACCCAATCCATTGCTATCATCAATTGCAGGATCAAATGACTTGCGACCGCTCAAAATGATGTAACTTTCATACTCGGTTCGTACATTGACCGTAAAGCATCCATTACCATCACTTTGCCCTTGGCTAACATTGTCAACCTTGACCTGCATATTATTAAACGGTAGCCCGTTTTGAGATTTTACGCATGCCGTATATGTTGCGGTATTACCATTGGCAAATACCGTTCCACTTGGCAAGATTGCAAATATTAAAGCCGCACTTAATAATATGAATTTTTTCATTCCCACCCCCTTTATTAAATTGTAAGCTTAAGTATAAATTAAGCTTTAAAAGCTACAATTCTTGTTTTTAATGAAGTTGGTGTTATAAAAAATACAACTAAACCATTGATTTAGCTGTATGTAATATTAGTGGTGAAATTTAGGCGGCAGCCGGCTGGCCAAGAATATTATTGACAACTTTGAGTAGGCCTTGTGGGCCGGTCCAAGCTTTGACAACACACTTGTCAGCGCCGAGGCGAAAAGCTTCGTTGATCTCGGCTGAGTTTTCAAGGTTCGTGAAAACAAGGACTTTGGCGTGCGTTGGCAAGTCTTTATATTGAGTTAGGAAATCAATACCGGACATAACGGGCATAAGCAGATCGAGGACGATGAGATCGGGATCAAAATCTTTGAGCTTAGTTAAAGCCTCTTGACCGTTAAATGCAGTCTGGACGGTATGCTTTTCGTGCTCAAGAATAATCTTGTAGGCGGTGTTGAGGTCGTGGTCGTCTTCTACTACTAGTATTTGTGCCATAATTATATGTTTCCCTGAATAAACTGATTTTATTCTATCTTAAAACAGTTACGTTGGACAGTGATAATTCTTATAAGTTATAGACTGATTTTAGCATCGGCGCTTTTAAGGGCTAGAGGTAAAGAAAACGTAAAGGTCGTACCTTTATTTTCGGCGCTTTTAAATGTCAGATCACCTCCAAGCCGTTCGGCAATGTTCTTAACTAAATATAAACCTAGGCCGGTACCGGTAGTGTCGCGACGTAATATGTTGGTAGCACGGTAGAACTTGGTAAAAATGCGTTCCTGTTCGCTTTCCGGTATACCGTAGCCGCTGTCGGCCACAGTAATGATGGCGCTGTGACTGCCCTGCCTAAGTCGTACCGTTACTGTTCCGCCGTCAGGAGTATATTTAATGGCATTGGATAACAGATTGGTTATGACTTCGTGTACCAAAGCCGGGTCGCTCTCAAGGGTTACAACTGAACCACTATTTTCAACAGCGACCGTTATATTCTTTTCTTTGGCGAGCGGTGCCATTTCGGAAATTAATTCCTCGCATAATTTATCGATAACCAGATCAGTGTTATGGATTAGCAGGTTGCCGGCTTCAATACGCGTGATGTTAAGTAACGTACTGATGAGCTCGTTCATCCGTTCAGTGGCACCAAGAATAGTTTGCAGGAAAGATGTCTGAAGTTCATTCATTTCGCCAACGTAGCCTTGTAGGAACATGTTGGTATAGGTTTGGACGGCCGCCAGTGGTGTCCGTAATTGGTGCGAGGCCAGCGAAATGAAGTCGGCTTTGAGTTTGTCCATTTCATCCTCTACTGTCATATCGCGGAAGATTTCGATGGCGCCAATCGGCTGATCGTGCAACATGATTGGCGAAATATTGACCTGGACTGGAAAGGCTTTACCGCTTTTGGTCAGGTAATGCATGCGTTCACTGATGGTCATGCCGTCCACGAAGACACGACTGATCGGCCGGTCGATATTGCGTACTGGAGCACCATTTTCTTGAACGGCTTTGATTTTCTTTGGAAACCACTGCCCTATCAGATCACGTTTTTGGTAGCCAAGCAGATCGAGTGCACGTTGATTAATACGAATGATCTTACCATTTTCATCAGTGGCGATGATACCTTCGCCAATACTCAAAAATAGGGCGTCAGTCTTAGCGCGCTCTTCACGGGCGATCGCAGCTTGTACCCGCAACGACTGTATCAAATCAGTATTGTGTAACTTCGAAGGATCCTTATCAGCCATTTACGACGTTGCCTCGAAATTGGTATGTAAATGCTTTAAATCATCAATATATTTAGTGATCATGTCACGGTCTTCGGTAATTACTGAAACGGTAGCGTGAATCCATTTGATCAATTCTGGTAAGTCGGTTGTTTGTAATTCATGAGGTTCTTTATTCAAATGATTACGAATATGGCGGTCGACAAAGCGTTCGGAAGCCGGACCTAAATAATTATCCGTTACCACGATGACTGCTTCGTATAAATTTTGAGTATGTTTATTAGAAATCATAGTGCTTACGCCTCATCATTGCATCGAAGTTGCTATAGATGATGTACATGAAAAAACCAATATACGAAATACTGACACGTGCCAGCATTACCAAAGGCATTGACCTTATTATACGTAACCATTTCGGTATGTAAAATGGCGCTCGCCAACGGTTGCCTAATTGTATAGTACCGCTAAACATCGATATAACTTCATGCTCCTGCTAAAAACATAGTTTAACGTGAGCGGAGCTTAAAATCAGTGAGTTATTTGACAATCAACTAGGAATATCGATAAGTACGAATTGCTCGGAAAGATCGTACGGACTATTTTTAGATGGGCGGGCCGCGATCCGTTCGACCAGCGTCCGTACCTCTTGTTCGGTCGGCGGTACCTGCGAGGCATGGGCGTGTAAAATAGCAATTTTATGATCGATCATGTCTGATATGTCAGTCCAGTAGTTGCCGGTCGTCATATTAATGAGTAATAACTGCTTGGTCTTATGAGGCTCGAGGTGCTCATCAGTATACAACTCCGGGAATGATAAATGGTCACGTGCCAAAGGAAAGACGGCGTCAAGTGCGGCTTGTCCGGCCGCCCGATGGTCCGGGTGGTTTATAAAACCGCTTTCAACATCGTATATGACCGATGGGTCCATGGTAATTACTAAATCCGGCTTGACGGTCCGGATAATTCTGACGATTTGCTTTTTAAGATCCTGGGTAATTTCCAGGCCGCCATCAGGATGATCCAAAAAGAATACATCGGATAGACCAATAATTTTACCGGCCGCTCGTTGCTCATCCTGGCGCATTTGTATAAGATCATCGCTGCTGATTGTATGGTCGGCAGTACCCTTATTGCCATTAGTGAGGATCAGATAATAGGCCGATACACCCCGTTCGACTAATTTGCTGATAGTACAGCTGGCGCCAAAGTCGATGTCGTCTGGATGAGCGGCTATGGCTAACACTTTTTTTGCGTTCAATTGTTTTTGTGAACTGTTCATCTATCGATTATAACAGCTGGCCGCTTGAGGATGGATTGCCAAAACCCAATGGGCTCTGTAGGTAGCTTATATAATGTTCCATATTTTATCGCGGCGTTATCCATGCGTTGCCGATATTCGCGGAGTTGTGCGCTGGTTGGATTGACAGCTCTGCCGTCTAATGTTCCATAAACGAACTGTGGACTCACGAGTTGACCTGAATTGCTAAAAATTTGGTCGATAGTGCCAGTCTGATTGATTACGACCGTTATGCGGCTATGCACTGTCGCGGTAACCGTGATGATTTGCGGTGAAGACGCAGTTGTTTGAGCGCTTACGACAGCTGGCGCTACCATGTACGTCATGAGACTTATTGCTAAAACGGATAGTATTCTCTTCATAAGGTAATTATCTATCTTCTTATGTAAGGCTACTATGAGCTATATTACTGTGGATCAGTGCCACCTTGAGGCGTGTCAATCTGAACGGGTACTACGTTTACTACTCTGTCTACGCTTGGACGATAGATGACTGCTTGTTTATTCTTTTGATAAATAAGTAAGCGATCGCCATTTTTAGCTTTGCCCTGAAACGCAGACGATACTTTAGATTGGTCGGTAATCGTCGCTTGAGCGGGCACTTCGTCAGTCGGTAATATGTAATGACGACTAACGGTGCTAAGAAGATCGCCGTTATTGCTACCCGGAGCGTTAACAATAGGAGATTGACGAACAAAAGCAAAATAGCTAGTGACGAATATTCCTACGGTCAGGGCAATTACCAACAGAATCAGTGGTTTGACCGCAGTCTGTCGTGCCGATTTATTTTGAATTAGTAAAGCTGACGGTATTATCCCGTCAATAGAGCGATGTTTTTTTTCAGTCTGCCTCATTAGTTGTCGCTTTCTAGATACCAACCGGCATGATCTATCTGGGCGGCAGCAGCCTGCGCATTATTGGTAATCCATGTTATTGGAGCTAGGAACGTATTGCTGGCAGGAACGTTTGTAGATGAAGTCGTCGAACCGCTGATCACGGTTCCATTCGATAGATTGGTAACCCTATAGCCAATATAAGAGCCATTAGGCGGAGAGTAAAGGACTAATTCATATAAATTGGTAGTGTTAATTGGCGCATTGGTTAGGTCGACGGTCGTTGGAGTGGTTCCGGCGACATTATGAATAAGTTTCCAGTTTCCGGTATTAGCAGCTATACCCATGCCTATTTTGCTGAAGTTCGTATCTAAAATCGGGCTGACATTAGTTGGAGTAGCCGCTGCGTTTGAAAGACCAACAAATGCTCTTTCGTCGGTCTGAAGCGTACCGCTCAAGCCAAATCGTTGGGTGAAGAAAAAACCACCCAATCCAGTGTTGTTGCCGCGCCAAGCCATTAAAGCCGCTTGACGCTGAAATGCCACGGTACCTGCTGTAGCACCGGAGCTTATCGTAGTGCGGCGTACCGAGGTTAGTAAGTTTGTCGATGCCATGGCGCCAATCGAGCAAGTACCCGCAGTCGTAAGCGTCGTCCCGAAAGCTGTAAAGCCGGTTGTACAGTTTGCAACGGCAGCCGGAACAGCCATCGCTACACGATTAAATCCAAGACTGGCTTGAAACTGTGTATCAACGCCAGCCGGACCAATCCATTTTGGCATAATACGGCCTGCAATGTCCTTAGCGTAAATTTTAAGATTATTTGGCCCTGGTGTACTGGGATCGTTCTGTGCCGTTAGCTGTATGCCACCCGATTGAATATCAACGCCAATGTCCCAACCGCTGGCTACTGAAATCGCAGTGCTAATGCCGCCGGTACCAGTAGTATTACCTTCTAATTTTAGTCCATAAGATGTGACCCCGGAAGCAGGACCGGCAGCTTCGACAATTCGCATACCACTCCATGTGCCGCCACTGGTTGTGCCAGGCGTAAAATCTACTCGCATGCCGGCGGCTTCAACGGCAGCGGCGCCACCTTTGTATTTGACCGACACGCCATTGACACCGGCTGTAGTGACGCCGTTCGAGCCAGTATTGTCGATGACAAGTTGATCGGCCGTTGGCGCGGTCGTATTCATAGTGAGCGTTAAGCTGCCGGAGGCCGTCTGGGTAATTGTCGTGCCATTATTGTAAGCGGTCTGAAGCGAAACTGCGCCACCACTGGCGCAAGCTGCAAAGTATAAGCTAGTGTTGGACCAGGTTGAACCAGAAGTCGACTGCAAACACTGGTTACCACTTGCGCCAGTGGCTGGCAACACCATGGTGAAGCTGCCGGATGACATTGCCTGAGTAGCCAATGTTAAACGATAGTTGTTAGCCGTGCCGTCTTGCAGGATAAGGTTGCCGACGGCGCTGGTCGAACCGGTGGTGATACTGCCAGCCGCCTGAATAGTTGAAGCGGTCGTTACGCTACCAGACACGTTGATACTACCGGTTTGCTGGGAGCCTGGCGTAAGTTGGACCAGTCCGCTTAAAGCGACGCCGCCGATCTTGTCGGCGTTCATGGCGTATGGTGTGGCCGTAAAGCGAATAAATGGTGACATTTCGCCGTCGCCACCGCAGTTGGTTTGGAAGTTAGTCGCGGTCGCGGTACAGGTGTTGCTGTTACCAATCTGCATTGAGAGCCAGAGGTTATCGCTGTTAAAATCGACACCGCTCAGCGTCGAGACGGAACCAAGGTTTACCTGAAAAGTACCGGCTGAAACAGCAACGCCACCGCTACCACCGATCAGGCGGTTTTCAAACCAAACTTGAGTACCGGGGCTGGCAGTAGTACCCGCGCCGCCACTATAAATTTTGAACTGCATGTTGTAGGTTCCGTCAGTCGGATTGGTATTGTCAGCTTTGACGACTTTACCCTGAAAACTAATCTGGCTGTTGATAGCGGCGTAAGATTTTGTGGCGACAAATAAGCTAGCAACGGCAATGCCAAATATGGCTAGCAGTAACCCGAAGGTTTTTCCCTTTTTTGTCTTCCACACAACATTAATACTATAACAGATTCGCTTATGCTTGAGCAATTACTTTTGGCGACGTTTTTGGATAATTTTGCGAGTTAGAATAATAGTGATCGTAATAATGGCCCAGACCGCGCCAATGGCTAATACGAACCACGGATTTACGTATAAAAAAGTGCGATTGACTACTTGTTCGGAGCTGGTAGGCGTCGCTTGGTAATGGAGTTCGAATCGGTAGGTACCAGCCAGTCGCCAACCAGTATTTTGGTTCAGATTGATTCGAAAAATTCGGTTCTGGTCAGGTAATATCAAGTTGCGGGCAGGGTTTAGAATACCCTGCCCGGCCACGGCATCACCACGGCTGATCCGGCCGTAGCCAACCGGTGCTGTCTGGGTATTACCAGTGTTTTCGATGACGACGTCGACGCTGGACGGTAGGCGCCAGCCGAAACCAGGTAAAGCTACGGCATTGGCCGTCACGGTCCGTACTCCCCCTGTCCTGGTCGTTATGAAAATTAAACTACTAACAGCCTGGCGAATGGCTACTTGGTTGTCCTCGCGATTGACTTCGGTTTGGTTGCCAATGACTGCCGCGCCATAATGACCACCAGGCGATAGCTTATCGGTATCAACGATTGTAACGGTTATCGTTTTTGACTCATTTGGCTGCAACGACAAATTGGTTGGCGTATACCGTAGATTTGCGGCAATACCACGAGGCGCCGGTTGGCCGGGTTCGATAAAAGCAACGCTGTTGTCGTCATTAAGGCCGTTAATATCGAGACTGCTAGTATCAAAAGTCTGAGCAATCGGTAGGTTGTTGCGGACGGTTAATTGAAACTCAGGCTTAGTGCCTTCTTTTGACAAATCAATGTCAATTAACGTCGGTGATAACGTGATGCCTGCTGGGCTCGCTGGCTGAGATGGTTCGGCCGCATAAGCGCTCGAAGATATGACCTGTAAGAAGACAATTAGTAAGCCTACAAGCGTTACGGTGTGACGGCGATTCATGTTTTAGGCCTTTGGTTCGGATTTGCGACCACCACGGCGCAGACGGCGGACGATATTACGACCAAGTACATAGAATGCATATAGTACTAATAATAATACGATTAAGCTAACACCTAAAATTTTCCATGGAATGATCCAGAAGCTGACGGTGCCTTCGATCGGCACATCATTGGTACCATCGTTGTAGACAAGTGTTACGCTAGCGGTATACTTACCAAAACGAAATTTGTTAAGGTTGTTGCTACTCCAGTCTAGCTGTTTTACCGGCTTACCGTCTTCGTCAGATATCACTTGACCATTAATTCGTTTGTCGGCAAATACTGGCCAGCCATCATCCCAGTTAACGGTAAATAACCGTTCTGAACCTGGTAAAACATTGCCCTGTCCTGGATTGATACTGAGTGTGCTAAGGATTTCGCTACCAGCACTTCGGCTAATAAAAATGTTACCGCTAGGGATGGTGTGGACGTTACCGGGATTTTTGACTTTGATCTCAAAGCTAGCTGGGGCATACTCATAAATCTTTTTAACCGAAATGAAATCTTCGATGGTTAGCTCACGCTTGGCGCCGAGCGCGTTTACATCGAGCAATACGAGACTGGCGACTGCCCCATTTACGCCTGTGCGGCGGCCGTCGGTGAATTCAGGGCGTTTCTGATCGGTACTGAAGACCACCGCATAATAATAACCAAAGGCAGCTGTCCTCGGTACTTTAAGCGTCATGGTAATATCTGTCCACTGTCCCGGTTCGGCTTTGAAGCTCGTCTTCGAAAAGCTAGCCCATTTGATAAAATCGTCACTTTCAGATGGCGCTTCAATCGTTGGCATACCACCAGTACCAAAAGCACCAAACTTCTGCAGGCTTACATTAATTGTCTCGGACTGGTCGCCGGTATTCTGCACTCGTAACGGTGTTGTTACGGTTGCGCCTGGTCGTGCCGCTAAATTAACGGCTAATGGCGATGAAGTTAGATTGAAATTAGAACCTGTGTCCGCATCGGCTGCGAATGCGCCTGGGGTTACCAATAAAACAACCATGGACGTAATCAGAAGAATACGTACCATGGTTGTTTGAATCATTTTCATATCCCGACTAGAAGCTGCCAGCGGCGATCAGAGTGATCGTATCAGTATAGTCAGCGGCGGCTGGAGTAAGGGATGAGATGGAGGCGCGAGCTTTGAGGGTCAACTCGGCCGTTGCGGCAGTACCGGTCGAGGAAGCGATCGGACGATAGGTGGCGTCAAGTCCACTACCGCTATTGTTGACACCCGAGCTAGCCGTGGCATTGTAAGGTGTGGTAGCGGTTGTTGTACCAGCACCAGAGCCTTGGCTGATGTTAGTGACACCGAAAACGTATCCTTCGGTATTATTGGTTAGTGTCGCAAAAGTTCCAGGCGTGCGAGAGGCAATTGTCTTGCCGGCGGCGGCTGAAGTCAAACCGGTCGAGCTGTCGTTAGCCCAAGCGATCCAGCCAGTCTTAGCATTAGTATTGACTGTTGCGGTTACGCCGCTAGTACTGACAACTGAACTTGATGACAGATTCGAGGTAAAGGTATCACTGTTGGCGCTAAGCGCGAAGTTGAAGGTTGGTGCAACAGTAGCGGTGACAACAACTTGGTCGTTTGTAATGACACGAACGGCGACGGTAACGTTGTCTGATCCGGCGGTAACAGTTGGATGGTATTCACCTGCACTTGTAGGATTTGTGACAGCGCTGGTACTTGTCAAATCAACACAGTAGGTAGTGCTTGCGGCTAAGGCGGTGACACCCGAAATAGTAATGGTTGAGCTGGAACCGGCGGCCGTTAGTGAACCTGGCAAAGCGGTCGCGCCAGAATCGGCGGCACAGCTGGCTGAACTGACTGTTTGGGTAGTGTTGACAGCACCACTTTGACCGGTCCAGGTTGTTGAGTCGGCGCCGTTGAAGTTGATAGCAACCGAAGTGGCACCGGCGGTAGCCGTTCTGAAGACCAAACGGACTGATGCTGTCTGGCCAGTGGCCATACGGCTGGTACGTAGATACGTGTTGGTGAGCGGCGCTGCCAGCACGGTCTGGCTGACGACCGCTACGCTACCAGCCACGAACGCCAATGCGAATAGCCCGGCATTCAGGCGGTTAGGAATTTTTATTTTCATCTCGGCTCCTTGCGGGATTACAGATTATTTAGCATAAGCATAAGCTTTACTAAGTATATTGTCAAGCATAACAATAATTATTAGAAGCTACCGCTGGCTACGAATGTCAGCGTCTCTGTATAGTCGGCTGCGGCCGGCGTGGTGGCGGCTGATTTAGCTTTAAGGACAATCGTACCGCTACCGCCTGTTAACGGAGCACTGGTAGTTAATAAGGAGCGGAACGTGGCTGTAGCTAAACCAACATTATTAGAGCTACCGTTATAAGGGCTGGCCCTAGCTAATGGTCCGCCGCTTGTTTGGCCGACAGTGCTGACTTGAGCACCAAAGCCGCTACCGCTAGCAGCTAAGTCGGCGCTAGCCGATGTAATGGTAAATGCTACCGAAGTGCTTTTGAGACCACCATTAGCGCCTGCCAAATAGACAGCTCCCCCGCTACTGGCATTGGTTGAAAAGTTGGCCGTTATGTTATTACTGGTCACGACTGATCCGGCCGGTAAACTGCCAAGACTAATGGTGTTTGGTGAAATACTAAAGGTCACCGATGGGTTAACGGTGGCCATCGTAGCGGTTGGTCCGAACGGACTTGCGGTATACCGCCCCTGGATAGCAGCTACCCGCACCTGATAGTTGGTGTTAGGTAATAGACCGGTGATAGTCGTGCCACTGGCCCCGCCCCAGGCGGTGTAGGTTTGATATAGCGGCGAAGCGCCTAATGCCCCGCTAGCCTGCACGAAATTGGTCGTCGTAAAGTTGTCGGTCGACACGGCGATGGCATACGTATAGTCGGTTATATTTTGACTCATGTTGATAATACAGCCCAATTTGTTGGTAAACGTACCACTGCCGTTCGAGAGCGTTGGCGCGAGTGGTACGCTGGCTTGGCGGGTGTCAATTGATCCGGGATTATTTTTGAGGGTACCACTTGTCTGGGTGTCGCCAAAAATTTCACCAGTGGCAGCATTCAAAAAATAGGTAGATGACGAGCTGTTATTCGTACCACCAGAGCCAATGCCATAACTGTTCAGATTGTAGCTGGAACTCGACGAAAACGCTGCCAGTAAAAGTGGCAGTGTCGCACCAATAGCTCCCCATTTCTGAAACATCTTATGGTTAGTATATCAGATTAACTTATAGCCATTGCCAGCTTGCTAACACGCCGCTCATGGTGCTGACCAAACCGGGGTCATTGTTAGCACCACTTCCTCGCAGTGAAATCGTAGCATAGCGTTTGCCATTAGTAATAAAGGCTGTCTTATTATATGAACCATTAGTGTCGGCGAAAATGACGACGTCTTTACCATCAGGTGTTTTGAAACGGGATTGGGTATACTGATCGGTTTTACTGGCGCGCAACTTATAGCTACCGTCGTCGGTCATGGCCCGGCCAGCTAAATCGTAGACCTGAATCGACAATTCGCCACCTGACATGGCATTGCCGGTAAACCAATACGTTGTCAGCGCCGAGCCGTTGTTTTGGTCGGCTGGTCTTTCGCTGAACCGGCTGTTA